>OGYO01002252.1_pt1 | contig 10360 bp, 7 predicted proteins | sample 1576561 | NCBI WGS metagenome assembly OGYO01 (sample SAMEA3541507, study PRJEB24748) | human gut metagenome | biome: human gut; feature: human-associated habitat; material: faeces | place: China | collected 2012 | reverse complement strand
GCCAATCCGCCTTCGCTAGTTTCTTTATATTTGCTAAAGAGATCTTTGCCGGTTTCATACATGGTACGAACCACCATATCAAAAGATATTTTGCGGGTATGGGTAAGGAAATTAGCCAGCGACAACGAATCCAGGGCTCTCATCGCCGCCACGGCATTACGCTCAATACAAGGTATCTGTACCAATCCGCACACCGGATCGCAAGTCATACCCAAATGATGTTCCAGCCCCATTTCGGCTGCATACTCTATTTGTGCAGGGCTACCACCGAATAATTGGTTAGCAGCAGCTGAGGCCATGGCACAGGCTACACCTACTTCTCCCTGACATCCTACTTCTGCTCCTGAAATGGATGCATTGGTCTTTACGATATTTCCTACAAGACCGGCTGTGGCAAGCGCACGAAGAATTCGGGTGTCACTGAAATCACGGCTTTTAGCAAGATGATATAATACTGCCGGCATCACACCGCAAGAACCGCAGGTGGGTGCGGTAACTATTGTTCCCCCTGAGGCGTTCTCTTCACTTACAGCAAGGGCATAGGAAAATACCAACCCGCGAGATTGCAAAGACTGCTTGTACCCGCTGGCACGTATGTAATAAGTAGAGGCTTTGCGGCGTAAGTTCAATGGACCGGGCAGTACACCTTCTTGCTCCAATCCGCGGCGAACGGCTGCTTGCATGGTTTTCCAGACTTCTTGCAGGTAATCCCATATATCTTCTTCCTCACACTCCTTGACGTATTCCCAGTAACTTCTTCCGGTCTTTTCGCACCATTGTAGAATCTCCATCATGTGATTCATATCATAGATATCCGGGGTGTTGACAGATGATGCACCATCATTTTCTTCAGCCAGTGCACCACCGCCTACACTGAATACTGTCCATGCATCAGTCTCTTTTCCCGAAGCATCCAATGAAACGAATTTCATGCCATTGGGATGGAAAGGTAGAAATATTTTGGGTTCCCAAATAATTTCTACCGGAGCGGCTGGTTGCAGGGTATCGGTAATGGCTGTGTTAGTCATGTGTCCCTTTCCTGTGGCAGCTAGGCTACCGTATAAGGTCACTTTAAATGAGGAAGCTTCCGGATGTTTTTCCAGAAAGCGGTCATAAAAACCGCCACCATAGCCTACCCGGTTGCAATTCACCCGGATCGTCTTTGGAAAACGACAGCCGCAGTCCACACTACGCAACAGAAAGGGTTAAACAAAAATTATGGATTTTTTATATGATCTGTGTGGTAAGCCGTTCGGCTGGATCATGCGTCTGATCTATGACTGGGTGGACAACTATGCGCTGGCGATCCTGTTGTTTACCATTATTACAAAGCTGATTCTGTTTCCGATTTCTTATAAGCAGCAGATGAATTCAGCAAAGATGCAGCGTGTCAACCCCAAGATGGAAAAGCTGCGGCAGAAGTATAAAAACGATGCACAGAAGCTCCAGGAGGAGCAGATGAAGCTCTATCAGGAGGAAAACGTCAACCCCGGCCCTTCCTGTCTGCCAATGTTTTTGCAGTTCTTCATCCTGTTCGGTATTCTGGACGTTGTATACAAGCCTTTGTCTTTCATCCTGAAAATGAAAGATGATATCATTACAAAGGCGTTCGAAGTAGTACAGAATATCAACCCTGAACTGGCAAAGCAGGGGACAAGCCTCCGGCAGGAGCTTGCGATTCTAAGTGCCCATCACCAGGATTCCGGCGCCTTTGACCAGGTATTCGCCGGCACGGATCTGTCCTCCCGGATGGCAGAATTTTATGACAAGTTCAGCCTGTTCGGCATCAACCTGGGTGAGATCCCCAGCTGGCATCCGGAAGTGTGGAATGCTGCGGCAGTGGGACTCTTTATGATCCCGATCATGTCCGGCGTGCTCCAGCTGATCCTGACCATCTATATGCAGGTGGTCCAGAAGAAGCGCAATCCGGGTATGCCCGGTGCTGGCTGCATGAATATTATGCTGTATATCATGCCGATCTTCTCCGTCTGGTTTGCATTCCAGGTACCGGCAGGCGTTGGTTTCTACTGGGTCTGCTCTTCTTTCTTCTCGCTGCTCCAGACTATCGGTCTGAACATGTACTTCACCAAAGAGCGTATCGAAAAGCTCTGCGAGAAGGAAAACAAGAAGATGCAGAAAAAGTATGTCAACGGCAAGAAGAGCTTTATGCAGCGTATGCTGGATCAGCAGCAGGGACTGTCTGAGGGACAGCAGAAGCGGGAACGCTATGCAGAAGAGACAAAGGATATGTCCCGTTCAGAACTGTCCAAGTATAATCAGCAGGTTCTGAAGGACGCACGGCAGCGTATGGCTGAAAAATACGGCGAGACCTATGAAAGCGATGAGAACGAAAGTTCGAAGAAGTAAGAAAAATGGGTGAAAAAGAGACAGGGAATGAAGTCCCACAGAATAGAAAGGGATGAACAGGTTATGAAAGAAATCTTCACTGCGAAAAGTATCGAAGAGGCAAAGCAGATGGCATCCGAAAAGTTCGGCGTGTCAGAAGATAACATTGTATTTCGAATCCTGGAAGAGCCGAAAAAATCGTTGTTCGGCAAAGTAAAACGTGAGGCACAGGTTGAGGCAGTGTACGAGCCTGCAGAGCCGGAGGAAACACCGGCACCTGCTCCCGCAGCGGCAGAACCGGAGGTTTCAGAAAAGCCTGCGGTACAGGAGGCAGTGGCTTCGGTAGAAGAAATTATGATTCCGCAGGATGATTCTTCCACAAGAGGCATGGAATCTGAGGCAATTGAGACCATTCTGAAGGAAGAGGATATGACGCCGAATCTGCTCCGTGCACGGCAGTATATTGCAGATATTTATCAGGCAATGGGCATTGAAGTGACCATTACCACTATGCGCACCGAAAACGGCATCCGTATGGAGCTGCGCAGTCAGTCCAAGAGCGGTACGATTATCGGCAGACGTGGTGAAACATTGGATTCTATCCAGTATCTGGCATCGATTCTGGTGAATAAGGGCAGTGAGAACTATTGCCGTTTGCTTCTGGATAGCAACGGGTATCGGGAAAAGCGGCGCAAGACGCTGGAACAGTTGGCAGAAAAGATCGCACGCAGCGTGCTTCGCACTGGCCGTGCTACCACACTGGAGCCTATGAATCCCTATGAGCGCCGGATCATTCACAGCCGGATCTCAGAAATCGAAGGCGTGACTTCTCGGAGCGTGGGCGAAGATCCTTACCGGAAGGTCGTGGTTTCTTCCATAAACGGCAAGCGCAGCGGCGGAAACCGCGTGCACCAACTACATCAGCAGGAAGATTTCCCGGTGCAATCCAGAGGAACATGGCAAGTCCGATGCCGGCTGCACAGAATGTAGTGAGGAGCGTATAAGTAACAGCATGAGCAAAAATACGTCCCGTATTCTTATTGCCGCCCAATGCAGCAAGTGTAGTAATCACTGCCAGTGCAATCGTCGGTACGGCGATAAACTGGAACAGTCTGGTAAATACTGTTGCAATAAATGTGAAAAGTTCATTCAGCGGTTTGATGCCAAGCCATCCAAGTGCGGCACCAACGACAAGCGCCAAGATCCATAACATAAACCGCCGTCCCTGACGTTGCGTCTTGTTGGCTTTCAAGACCTTATCCGCTATGTCCTGAACTCCTTCTTTCTTCTCCATAGTAAGACCTCCTGAAAAAATTTCTCGGGCAGGGCTTTTTGCAATAAAAAAGCCCTCACCCCAACCATGGGACGAGAGACTCGTGATTCACACCCAATTTCGCATATGTGTCACCACACATGCCTCGATAAGTCCTTTTTCCTAAGGACTCAAGCCCTGTATCGGGAGCTCCCGGAAAAGCTTACTCTGTTTCGGCTCTTCACGCTCAGAAATGCACTTCCGTATTCCTTCCATATCCGCTTTCACCGTCCGGACTCTCTATGATGGATTCAGAAAACGTACTCTCTTTCTTCCCTGCGTTTGATTGCATCTACTATAGCATTCCATCTATGACCTGTCAACACAGGCCGTATTTTTTACCTGTGCTGACAATTTAAAATACAAATCTGAAGATTTAAAAGGCTCAGGCAAAGCGCTTCCTCCACACACCCTGATGCCAGCGCCAGAAGAAGACAAGTCCTCTCGTGCATTCATCCGCTGCCATAGCAATCCAGATTCCTGCCAGGCCCCATCCCCAATGGACGCCCAGGAGCCAGGATCCGAATGTAGCTACAGACCACATGAAAATAATACCTATGGTTACAGGCGCCCTGACATCACCAGCCGCATTAAGTGCCATAACCATGCTCATATTGACTGCACGGCCGATTTCCAGGAATATTTCAATGAAAAGAATTGTTTTCCCCAGAGCATGGACTGCCGGATCGTCCGTGAAAATAGAAAGAACCGCATCCGCATTGAGGTATAGCAGCGTCGATATTGTCCCGGAGAGAAGCATGGCTACTGAAATTGTAAATTTGACACGTTTATCAACTTCATCATTATCCCCTGCCCCTTTGAAATAGCCGACCAGAATCTGCGTCGCCATCGCAAGCGACTGGGAATACACATAACTGACCATCGCTATGATATAGCAGTAAACTTTTGTCGTAATAACAACGACGCCAAAAAGATTGACAAACTTCATAATCATAGCCTGAGAAAACTGATAAGAAAACGTTTCTCCAGCTGACGGTACGCCCAGATAAAGAATCTTGTGGAATGTTTTCCATGGGAACGGTCTTAAATAAGACATCGAAAATCTGGCAGGCGTGTACTTGTGGAATAAGTAAAGGATCAAAAAGAAACCGATAAATTTAGAAATATTTGTCGATATGCAGACACCGGCCACGCCCAGGGACGGAATCGGTCCCCAGCCATGGATCAGAAGCATATTGCCGCCGATATTGAATACATTCATGACCAGGGAGCAGAGCATCGTCAGTTTAAGCTGGGAAAATCCCCTGAGAAAGGAAATAAAAGCCATGTACATGCTCTGGATGAAAATAAATATGCCAATCCATCGTAAATAAAGAGAAGCATCCGCACGTATTTCATCCGGCATTCCTAAAACATTCAAAAAGAAATCATCAAAGATGAAAAGCGCGGCACTGATCACAAGCCCCAGTACCAGATTGACCGTCAATGAAACCGTACATACTTCACTGACCTTGGAAAGATTCCCGGCGCCCCTGTAATGTGCAATTAAAATCGTCGCAGCCTGCGAAAGGACTGCGAGTGTCAGGATAACTAAATTAAATATGACATTATCATTGCCTACGGCTGCCACGGAATCCTGAGAATAATGACTCAGCATGAACTGATCCACGTTGGGCACCATCATTTGAAGCGTTGTTTCTACAAAAATAGGAACCGACATGGAAAATACCGTCCAGCGGCTCTTATACATTTCACTACCTGGCATCATACTGCCCCTTTCTTTAGTGTTCAGATGCTAATCTTAGCACGATGTCACAAAGGGCGCAAGAAAATGCATTGTCTTCTTATGTATTTGAAATAAAAAGTATATACACAAGCATTCTTATGCTCACCAGAAATAGCTTTATATACTGAATTTTATGAGAATTCCTGATTAGGGCTTGCATTTTTCTCATAAATGAGGCATAATAAACATTAGATACACGGGCGATTAGCTCAGCTGGGAGAGCGTCTGCCTTACAAGCAGAATGTCGGCAGTTCGATCCTGTCATCGCCCACCAAATCGAAAGACACCATGTGACGGAAACTCCATGGTGCCTTTTTCTTGCTCTAATTGGTGGGTGAAATGCATACTGACTGATTGCTTTTCCTAGGTATTAAACTTCTGCAGCGAATCTTGTTTCAATGCATCAATATTATATTCCGGTTATCTCATACAATGAGATTTCTGCTAATGTAAATTTTTCATTATCTTTTAATCATAAGATTGAAAAAAGGTGTTGCAAAATTAAGTATTCCCTGTGGCAGTACCGGGCGAATTTCTGCAAATTTGGTGTCCATGCCGCCTGAGAATAGAATAATGCTTAATGCCACCATGCCAATGAATTGCGCTTCACCGGCATTGTGGAACTGCAGTCCCAGTCCGTCACTGCCGAAAAACATTCCGACTAATAAAAACACCAGTAATGTAGGAACGCCGAAGCGATAGCCTGTTTTACTAACTACGATACTTACAAAAAGTAATACGGACCCAATTAATAGGATATTTTCTGCATTGAACAACATGTCTTGTTTTTTATATTATTAAATTATAACAATGAAATCATTTCTAAGGTTCATATTCAATTTTATGATTTTTAAGCAATGCAAAGTTAAGAATGTGGCGAATTATTCAGACCTTTACCACGTTAAATCAATCTAAATTAATATATGGATACAACAAAAAACATTGCAGCTTTATTTGATTTTGATGGTGTAGTGATGGATACAGAAACTCAATATAGCGTTTTCTGGGATGAGCTGGGACGTCGATACCATCCTGAAATAAAAGATTTTGGGCGTGTGATTAAAGGTCAGACCCTTACGCAGATTTATGATAAATATTTTGCAGGAATGGACAATATTCAGAAAAAAATCACGGCTGACTTGAACAATTTTGAGAAAGGTATGTTATATGAATATATACCCGGCGTAGAGAATTTTATGAAAGAATTACGTGCCAATGGAATAAAGATAGCTATAGTAACAAGTTCGAATGAACAAAAAATGAGTAACGCTTATCGTGTACATCCTGAGTTGAAAGCAAATGTAGATTTTATTCTTACAGCTGAAATGTTTACCCATTCAAAACCCGACCCTGAATGTTTTTTATTAGGAGCCAAGGTCTGTGACACAGTTCCTGAAAACTGTATTGTGTTTGAAGATTCATTTCATGGACTGGAAGCAGGGAATCGTGCGAAGATGACGGTAGTAGGACTGGCAACCACCAACTCTGCAGAGGCAATACGTGATAAGGCGGATGTTGTTATTCAGGACTTTAAAGAGTTTGGTTTTGAAAAAATGAAAGAGATAATGAGGTAATGTCATATAAAACCTCTACCTTTGCAGCCGTTTTATAAAATTTAAAGTAAATATGGCAGGATATATTTCTGGTGATACGCGTAAAGTGACCACCCATCGTTTGGTGGAAATGAAACAGAGAGGTGAAAGAATTTCTATGTTGACTTCTTATGACTATACTACTGCACAGATTGTGGATGAAGCTGGTATTGATGTTATCTTAGTGGGTGACTCCGCTTCTAATGTAATGGCGGGAAATGTAACTACGCTTCCAATAACACTCGATCAAATGATTTATCATGGAAAATCAGTGGTACGTGGAGTAAAACGTGCTTTAGTGGTGGTCGATATGCCTTTCGGTACTTATCAAACATCTGAGTATGAAGCTGTGACCAATGCTATTAAGATAATGAAAATAACTCATGCCGATGCATTAAAGCTAGAAGGCGGGGAAGAGATTATCGATGCAGTGAAGAAGATTATTTCGGCAGGTATTCCAATCATGGGACATTTGGGTCTCATGCCTCAATCCATTAATAAATACGGAACTTACACTGTGCGTGCAAAGGATGATGCAGAGGCGGAAAAGTTGGTTCGTGATGCTCATCTGTTGGAAGATGCCGGATGCTTTGGACTAGTACTCGAAAAAATTCCGGCAGCATTGGCCGAAAGGGTGGCAAAAGAACTGACTATACCTGTGATTGGCATTGGTGCCGGTGGTAATGTTGATGGTCAGGTACTTGTCGTTGCTGATATGCTTGGAATGACTGATGGTTTCCGTCCGCGTTTCCTTCGTCGTTATGCAGACTTGCATACTGTGATGAAAGGTGCAATCGGACAATATGTAGAAGATGTGAAAAGCGGGGATTTTCCTAACGAGAACGAACAATATTAATAAAAGGTTCCGATATGTTTGATGACTTCTTCTTTCCGTATGAAAGGGCGAAATTATGGACAAGAGACATGGTAATCTTGTCTCTTTCAAACTTTTTTCTTTATATTTCGCTTTATATCATGTTGCCCGTACTTCCTTTGTGGATGGTGCAACATTGGTATTGCAGCTATGCGGAAGCAGGGGGAGCCGTTGCCGTCTTCGGATTGACAATGTTTCTGCCCGGTCCTTGTAACAGCTATATAATAGACACCTTTAAACGAAAAAGTGTATGTGTGATTACTTTGGCTTTATTAGCCGGAGTAAGTTTATTATATCCCTATGTTGCCACCGTCGGATTAGTGGCTTTGTTGCGTATGGTGCAAGGAGCATTGTTTAGTGTGGTGACAATGACTACCGGAAGTACCTTGGTGATTGATGTTACAGCTTCACGCCGACGTACAGACGCTAACGTTGCTTTTACTTGGTTTGGAAGATTCGGCATGGCATTGGGGCTGGCGTTGGGGGTTTATATATATCCTTATTGGAGTTTTACTTGTGTGGTCTATGTGTGTGCGGTATTTGGAATAGGTGCATTGCTACTGATTCCGCTGCTTCATATCCCTTTCCGTGCTCCTTTATGTCCTCCTCTTTTTTCTTTAGACCGTTTTTTATTGCCTCGTACACTTCTTCCCGGAATAAATATGTTGTTGGTTTCTTTTATATTCGGAGTCATTATTGCACATATTTATAATGAAATATTCTATATTTGTATTTTGATAGGCTTTGCCGTTTCACTACTTATTTCCAAATATGCGCTTTCACATACTTCGTGTCGTGCAGAGATGGAGTTCGGTCAAGCGGCTTTGGTTGCAGGAATATTGTTGATGGCATTTTCAAACAGTTTAATGAGTAGTTACATTGCGGCTCTTTTGTTGGGTATCGGCATTGGAATTACTGCATCTCGCTTTTTTGTGATAATGATAAGCCTGCCGTTACATTGTGAGAGAGGTACGGGGAATAATACTTATCAGTTGTTATGGGAAGTAGGCTTGTTGGGGGGCTTGTTTTTCGAGAATATATGGACAGGAAATTATCCCGACACGATATATTGGATATGTTTGGGCATCTGTGTGGTTTCATTAGTTCTTTATGAAACGGTGACACATAATTGGTATTATAAGAGAATGGAAGAAAAACAATTATAAAAATTAAGATATAAGATATGGCAGACGACAAGAAAATCATCTTTTCGATGGTAGGCGTGAGTAAAGCTTTCCAGGCGAATAAACAGGTATTAAAAGACATCTACCTATCCTTTTTTTATGGTGCCAAGATTGGTATTATCGGTTTGAACGGTTCAGGTAAGTCTACATTACTTAAGATTATAGCCGGTTTAGAGAAGAGCTATCAAGGTGAGGTAGTCTTTTCTCCGGGCTATTCAGTAGGTTATCTGGCGCAGGAACCGCATTTGGATAATGATAAGACAGTAAAAGAAGTTGTAATGGAAGGCGTACAGAATGTAGTTGATACGCTTGCCGAATATGAAGAAATAAACAATAAGTTCGGTCTTCCCGAGTACTACGAAGACCCGGAGAAAATGGATGCGCTTTTTGCTCGTCAAGCAGAATTGCAAGATATTATCGATTCGACGGATGCATGGAACTTAGACAGTAAACTGGAACGTGCGATGGACGCTTTGCGTTGTCCACCTGAAGACCAGCTGGTGAAGAATCTTTCGGGAGGTGAACGTCGTCGTGTGGCATTGTGCCGTTTATTGTTGCAAAAGCCGGATATTTTATTGTTGGATGAGCCGACTAACCATTTGGATGCCGAGAGTATCGATTGGCTGGAACAGCATTTGCAACAATACGAAGGAACTGTTATCTGTATTACTCACGACCGTTATTTCCTTGACCATGTGGCCGGGTGGATTCTTGAACTCGACCGTGGTGAAGGTATTCCTTGGAAGGGTAATTATTCCAGTTGGTTGGAGCAGAAGACCAAGCGTATGGAGATGGAAGAGAAGACGGCCAGCAAACGTCGTAAAACCTTGGAACGCGAGTTGGAATGGGTACGTATGGCACCGAAGGCTCGTCAAGCGAAAGGTAAAGCTCGTTTAAATTCGTATGATAAATTATTGAATGAAGATCAGAAAGAAAAAGAAGAAAAACTGGAGATCTTTATTCCGAATGGTCCTCGTTTGGGAAATAAAGTAATTGAAGCCAAAGGAGTTGCAAAGGCGTATGGTGATAAACTATTGTTTGACAATCTAAACTTTATGTTACCTCCTAATGGTATTGTGGGAGTGATTGGACCGAATGGTGCCGGTAAAACCACTTTGTTCCGTTTGATAATGGGACTGGAGACGGTAGATAAAGGTACTTTTGAAGTGGGTGAAACAGTGAAGCTGGCTTATGTGGATCAGCAACATAAAGATATTGACGCTAATAAAACAGTGTATCAGGTAATCAGTCTTTCTCAAATAACTTCAGAACATGTAACAATCTTGCAACACTCCTTTCCAGATC
>OGYO01002250.1_pt1 | contig 10360 bp, 8 predicted proteins | sample 1576561 | NCBI WGS metagenome assembly OGYO01 (sample SAMEA3541507, study PRJEB24748) | human gut metagenome | biome: human gut; feature: human-associated habitat; material: faeces | place: China | collected 2012 | reverse complement strand
TGCCGCACCTCGCTCGCCGTATCGGCACTTAGAATTATGCGGTATTGCCTTAGGTAAAGCAAACAGGCGTAACTCTGCCCAGCCGATTACTTCTCATCATCATCCCACGTGCGGTCACTGATGATGTAGCGGGGGCGGCGCTTGGTTTCCATGTAGATCTTGCCGATGTACTCGCCGATCACGCCCAGACAGATCAGCTGTACGCCGGAAACAAAGCAGATGATGCTGGTCATGCTGGCCCAGCCGGATACGGTGGCACCCAGCAGCGCTTCCACAATGGCCCAGATCACGCCGATAAAGCTGATGAGCGCCACAATAACGCCAAACCCGGTAATGAACCGGATGGGCTTGACGGAAAGGCTGGTGATGCCGTCAAACGCAAGGGACAGCATTTTGGACAGGGGATAGTGGCTTTCACCCGCAATGCGCTCGTGGCGCTCGTAAGCAACGCTGGTGGATTTAAAGCCCACCAGCGGCACCATGCCGCGCAGGAACAGGTTGACCTCCTTGAAATTGGCAAACTCATGCAGCACGCGGGCGCTCATCAGGCGGTAGTCCGCGTGGTTGTAAACGACCTCGGCCCCCATGGCGTTCAGCAGCTTGTAGAAGCTTTCTGCCGTAAAGCGCTTGAAGAAGGTATCCGTATCGCGCTTGGAGCGCACACCGTACACCACCTCGCAACCATCGTTCACATAGGCATCCACCATGGCGTCCATGGCGTTGATGTCGTCCTGACCGTCGCAGTCAATGGAGATGGTGATATCGCACTTGTCCTTGGCTTCCATCAAACCGGCCAGCACTGCGTTCTGGTGGCCGCGGTTGCGGCTCTGGCTGATGCCGATGTAGTGTTTGTCGCTCTTGGCCAGGTCGCAGATGATGGACCAGGTTTTGTCCTTGGAGCCATCGTTGACAAACAGCACGCGGCTGTCATCGCTGATTTTACCGGCGGCAACCAGGTCGGTGATCTTTTTCAAAAACAGCTTGCTGGTAATGGGCAGAACCTCCTGCTCGTTATAGCAGGGGATCACGATGTACAGGATCGGATTTTCGCGGGTAGCCTTCATGGTTTACAGCACCTCTTTTTTGCTTTTTCTGCTGCGCCGCCCGGCCAGCAGGTAAATTGCCGTCAGCAGAATGCTGATGGCGCTGACCCCGATCCCGCACCAGAGCGGGGTGGGGGAATAGTGGAAACGAATACAGTTTTTACCGGCATCTACCTTGACGGCCATCAGGCCGTTGATGTTCAGAATCTCTGCAGATTCGCCGTTGACCGTGGCGCTCCACGCTTTGTCATAGGGAACACTGAAAAACGCGTACTGCTCGCTGCCGGATGTGATTTCGGAATAAAAATAGTCTGTGCCATAATCAAACACATCGGTGCAGGCTTCGCGGCGCTTGTCCATGTCGGCATACTTGTTTTCCTGGCTGATCTCACCATCCAGCGCGGCATCATAGTGGCGCAGTATGGTGGAAACCGTGGCTTCGTCCTCGTCTGTCACCACAAGGGTCTTTAACATGGCATGGGCGCGCTCGGCGGGGTCAATCTCGTCAAACTCACTGCGGGTCATGTAGGTATCATAGCAGAAGCCGATGGGCAGGGCGTGGGAATCCTGATAGACGTTGATCTGCTCGTGACCGTTGGAAAAACTGGTGTAGATTTCATCCGGCCAGTCGGAGTTGTTGCGGATATAATACCCAACGGAAAGCAGCTCGTTGGTGCCCTCCGGCCCGGCGGGGGTAATGGCGTGGCGCTCATCCCCCAGGGCATCATACAGTGTAAAGATGGAGGGGGAAAGCGTGCTCAAAAAGGAGGTACGGTCCGGCAGGTAAGCCGCCATGCCGCGGTTGGAATACGGCTCCCAGAAATAATAGCGGTAGGGCAGGGCATCAGGCAGGCCGTCGCCGCTGTGGATAACGTCACCATAAATTTCTGTGGTGGTCAGGCCGATCGTCTGGGTGTAGGCACGCTGATAGGTGCCCACGGTAAAACCGGTGGTCAGTGCAGCAACCAGAGCAGTGCAGGCCGTCAGGGCAGCCATGGGGCGGCGCAGGCGCAGCCGCCGCACCCCGCCCAGGGCAGCAAACAGCAGAACCACGCCGCCGATGGCAATCAATGTCAACACAACCAGCCAGTATTTGCGGTACACTATGGTATTGCGCTTGACGTACAGATACAGCGTGATAGCGGCGATGACTGCAGCCGAAATACCGCAGCCCGCACGCCAAGGGTAGTCCTGCAGATGGTCCAGCACCTTGATGGTGGCCAGCACCAGCAGGAACACCAGCATGTAATACCAGCGGCGGTACGGCTCGCTGGTGAACATGACGAACAGACTGTTGCTGACCGGGCTGGCTGCTACAAGGAACAGCCCCACCAGCAGCACATGCAGCCAGTCCCACTTCCAGCGCAGCAGATAAGCCAGAACCAGGCAGACGCCTACCAAGGGCAGGTACGCCGCGATGGAATACCAGTTATCATGCACCACAGCGGAAAAATTGAACATATTCTCCGCCGGGAAGAAGAGCGCCCGCAGCATTTGCAGGTAATTGGGCCAGTCAAAGGTCAGTTGGCTCAAGCTGATGTGATCCGATACGCGGGGATTATTGAGCACCGCCGCAATGGAGGGGATGAACAGTACCCCCGCCATGCCGACGCCCAGACAGCCTTCCAGGATGCAGGCCGGAATTTTGCGGGCATTTTTGCGCAGATCCGCCCCGGGGCGTGCGTTCTCGCCGCCAAAAAGATACCGCGTAATATAGTAAAACACCAGGAAGAAAACTTCCCCGATAAAGAAGTAATAGTTGACCAGCGCGTTGATGGTAACGGCAAACAGGAACGGAGCTTTTTTGCCCTCCTGCATGCGTTTGTCCAGCCCCAGCATCAAAAGCGGGAACAGGGCAATCACATCATGGAAGTGATAGAACACCACGTTGATGCAGGAAAAACCGGAAAAGGCATACAACACACTGCCAAGCAGGGCGCTTTTCTCGCTGGCACTGCGGCGGAAGCAGGCAAACGAGGTCAGCCCGGCAACAGCATATTTGAGCATATAGATCCAGCCGACCAGATAGGGAAACGCGCTGGCGGGGAAGAGAAAACTCAGCCAGAAAAACGGGCTGCCAAGGGTGTAAAAACTGAACGAGGATACAAAGTCCGAACCAATATCAATACGCCAGTTCCACAGCACCTCGCCGCTTTTGATGGCGTTGTTGCACAGCATGTTGTAGGAGAGCTGTTCTGCGTCAAAATCCGCCGCAACCAACAGCAGGCCGCCGTCCCGTATCATGTAGGGCAGCAGTGCAGCCGCGGCAATGGCAAAGTTCAGCACAAAAGCCAGCAGCAGCCACCGGCGCGGGAAACGGTTTTGCAGTGTTTGTTTCATGTAGCAGCCTCGCGGCATCAGCCCTGACCGTTAGAAAGTTCGATCCCGCGGGTGGGCATGTTTGCCATATTGTTCAGGGTAGAGTTGTATTTTTCACTCAGGGATTCCATAGCCCAGTCAGTGCAGTCCATAAAGGTATTGTCAAAAATATCATTCATGAACGCATCTTCGCCCATAAACACCCCGGCGTAATGCCCGCCGGAAATGGTGTTGCGGGCAATGATGTTCTCATAGCAGGGGGTAAAATCCAGGCCCTGCACGGCTTCGTCCGCGTTCAGGTCAGTGCTGAGCTCAATACCAAAGAAGTGGAAGGTATCGCTGGCACCCCGGTTGTTGTCAATGATCTGGTTGCACAGAATGGTGTTGCTGAACGCCGAGCGCACAGCCTTGATGCCGGAACCGTAATTGTCCCGCACAATGTTGCCGTAAATGGTGTTGTAGGCGGTGTTATCCAGCGAGATGCCGGGCAGCTTGGCGGGGGAGGAACCATCCGCCATGCGGCCCTGATCCAGAATAAAGTCAGCTTCCAGATCCTCATCACTCATGCGGTTGCGGCCGCCGTTCTGGCGGATCTCACATCCGGTAATGTAGTTGCCGAAGGAGCCGTAATCCAGGCACATGCCCTCTTTTTCGTTCTTGTAGATCGTGTTCTCTACATAATAGTTCAGATAGCCGCTTTCCGAATAAATGCCGGAGGAATGGTTCTGCGCAACCGTGTTGCCGCGCACCACCAGCTGATGGGGAGACTGTAAAATATCGTACAGCATTTCATCCGGGAACGGATTGTAGGCGGTCTCAATGTCCTCAATGGGCATGGAGCAGAGCACCAACCCGGCGGTCAGGTTGCGGGCACCGGAGTTATTTTCAATGCGGTTACCCTCGATTACGCCGTCGCTGATTTCGCCATTCAGGAAGATGGCACCATTCTGGTTTTCATGGATGCTGTTATTGACCAGTGCAAAGCCGGCGTTCTCCCCCATAACGCAAAGGCCCTTGAGGGAAACATTGCTGATGTCAAGGTCAGTCAGATAGAAACTGCTGGAATTCTTGACATACACACCGTAATTGCACCCACCGTTGATGACAAAGCCGGTCACGGCGGTATTTTCCGCCTGGTCCAGAACAATGGCTTTGTCCAGCGTTTCATTGCCGGGGGTCAGCACTGCGCCGTTGCCGTGCAGGATCGTACCAGTGGGTACCACCAGGGTGGCATCCATCACCAGAGCAGGGGAAATGACCTCCACCGTGCTGCCGGGGTTGGCTGCCAGAAAGTCATTCAGTTCTGCCAGGCTGGAACCGGTAAAATTCACAGCCTGGGCGGTTTCGGCGGTGGCCAGGGGGGCCAGCCGGGTCATGACAGAGTTGTACAGGTTTTTCCAGTTGGCCTCCGGGGTATCAAAGGTGGCAGGGTCAATACCGAGGGTCTGAATGCGCTGGATGACCTGCAAAGGGGCAATCAGGCTTTCGGTGTCGGACTGGGTCATCCGCTCCAAAGCGGGCAGGGCATAGCGCTCGGTCAGGCTCTGGCTGTCGGTATCCAGCAGGGAAACATATTCCTCTGCGCCGGGATCCGCAAAATCCACAACCTGCCCGGTACCGGCCAGCACGCAGCTGATGGGCTCCGGCTCAGCGGTAGCCTGTGGTTCTGCGCTGGGGGCCAGGCTGAAAATCACATGCGGGGCAGGGGTCAGCTTGACCCCGACCACGCCGATCACGGTGGCAGCAGCAATGCCCGCAATGGTAAAAACAAACGAATTTGCCTTTTTTTTGGCCATAAGTGTAAGATTCCTTTCCAGGGAAAACCGGGGATAGGCCCGGTAAAATTACTTGTCCAGGTTCAGATACTTTTTCCAGAAGTCCAGGCTGCGCACTTCGCCGCAGCGCTCGCGGTAGCTCTGGGCGGCAGCGTCAAACTGGGCGTCGATCTCCTTCATGCAGGCTTTCATCTCGCGCACGCAGCGGCTGTATTCTTCCTTGCTGCGCTCGGTCACAAAGCCTTTCTGGGAGTTGGAATCATAGTTCAGCACCTTCTGCACGCGGTAAGCATTGTAGGCGGTCATGTGCATCATGCTCACAACGGTGTTTTCGCGGGTGGGGGGCACCAGCCAGCCGTTGCGGGTCAGCTTGACCTTGAGGTTTTTCAGCTTGCCCTTGTTTTTTTCTTCCTCTTTGGTGGCGTACAGGTAGCGGGAATAATCAAACGGAACATCCAGCTGGTCCACCGGCTGGGCCTTGTAGCCATATGCCATAATCTCTTTGTGCAGGGCTTCGGCATCGGTCTGTTCCAGCCAGTCAATGCCTTTCAAAAAGTCGCGCACGCCGCGGATCAGCAGGTCAGCATTCTTATAGCGGTAGCGGTTCACTTCGCCCATCACCTGGCTACGCAGGTCGGCTTTCAGGGCGTTGGCATCATAGCCGGGGCAGTGCATGCTGTTGTCAATGCACTGGTTGCGCAGGATGTAGTAATACATCGAGGAAGAATACTTGCTCTCAAACGGCTCATGCCATACACAGATGCCGTTCAGGGTGACCAGGCGTTTGCAGTTGCGTAGGCCGTATTCAATGTCATCGCCGCGGATAAAGATGGGCATGGGCAGGTTGTCCGGCCGCACAACGGCAATGGGGATGCAGCAGTACCACCAGGCGTTATACTCATGGTGTTCTTCCAGCTCATTGGCAACGCACAGGTCAACCTTGGTCAGATCAAAGTTGGCTTTGTGGCTGATCAACTGGCCCTGGTTCCAGGCGGCGCCGTTTTCTACCTGAATGTTAGGGCGGTCCAGCCGCAGCATGGCACCGCCGACAAATACATCCGCATATTCCGGCTTGCGCAGGCTCAGCAGGGTGTAGGTGCGCAGCAGCACATCGGTATCCAGCACAATGTCATCATCCATGACCAGTACATGGGTAACGCCTGCGCCATTTTCGTTGGCTTTCAGGATCTCGATCATGCCGCGGCACGATTTACGGGCAACGGCGGCATCATTCGCTTGCCGCGGGCTGCCGGGTCAAGAGAATTGCAGCGGACGGTGCGCGAATATCGCCGTGCGCGCAGCACCGCCGCCCGCGGAGGGCTTTGACGATGCGGCTGTGGCAAGAATTGGGCCACAAGGGGATGGAGATAACAGCAAACTTATGATATGATAAAATAATGTAAAGAGGAAGTATAATGCCGATCTTCCAAGTGGACGGCAAATAAATGGAAAGCCCAGGTGTAAGAGCATGCAGGAAACCATGCGCTCCTCCCAAGAGGACGTTTTTGAACATCTACCCATTCCGGCCGCGTTGCGGAAAATGATCGTCCCGGCGGTGACCAGCCAGTTGATCGTGTTGATCTACAATATGGCGGACACCTTTTTTGTGGGACAGACCAATAATCCCTATATGGTGGCAGGCGCATCTTTGATATTGCCTGTGTTTAACATTACCCTATGCTTGGCGGGCCTTGCGGGTATTGGCGGCGGTTCGCTGATCTCCCGGCTATTAGGCCAAAACCAGGAGGATGAGGCCCGGCGGGTAGGCGCGTTTTCCCTATACCTGGGGCTTATTATTTCAGCGCTGTTTGCAGTGGGCATCGCGGTATTTATGGAACCTGTCTTGCGCCTGTTGGGCGCCGGGGAAAACACCTTCCAATATGCCCGGCAATACGCCACCTGCGTTATCGTAATTGGCGGCATTCCCACGGTGCTATCCAATGTATTGGCCAACCTGATCCGCAGCATCGGCCGCTCCCGGGAGGCGAGCACCGGCATTATATTAGGCGGCTTGTTGAATATTGCCCTGGACCCGCTGTTTATGTTCGTGCTGATGCCGGATGGATATGAGGTGCTGGGAGCCGGATTGGCCACCTGCCTTTCCAACTGTGTGGCCTTCTTGTTCTTCGTGGTGGTGCTGGTCCGGATGGGCCGGGGTTCGGTGATCACCTTCTCCCTCAAGGGGGGCATGCCCAAGGGGGAAAGCATTGGCGCTATCTTTGGGGTGGGCGTACCCTCGGCCATTACCACCTTCTTGTTCGATATGGACTATGTGATCCTGGATAAGCTGATGGTGGGCCATGGCGACTTGGCTATGGCTGCGGTGGGTATCGTGCTGAAGGTGGAACGCTTCCCCTTGAATGTGGGCGTAGGTATCTGTCAGGGCATGATGCCCTTGGTAGCCTATAATTATGCGGCCAAAAATAAGCGGCGTATGGAGGATACCATTCACATGGCCGGCCGCCTGGGCTTGATCATCGCCGGGATCAGCATCGTGCTATACGAGCTGTTTGCCACCCAGTTTGCCCACCTGTTCATCCAGGAAGCCCAAACGGTGGCCCTGGCTTCTCAGTTCCTTCGCATCCGGGTGCTAGCTACCCCCTTGATGTTCCTATGCTTCTTCACCGTATACATTTTCCAAGCCTTTGGTAAAGGCCGTATCTCCCTGTGTTTAGGCATGATCCGGTGGCTGGTCTTTAACATCCCGCTGCTGTTCCTGTTGGATGCCCTGTTTGGCATGCTGGGGATCGTTTGGGCTCAGGCCATTGCAGATTGCTTGGCTGTGGGGCTTTCCTTCTGCGTTTATCGCAAATATCGCCCCCGGGTGGAAGAACTGGGAAACGCCCCCCAGGCAGGATGATGGCAAAATCGTTCCGAAAAGAAATCGGCCGCAAAGTATGCTTTGCGGCCATTCGCTTTGTCAAGGGGTACGTTCATCCGGCCCGGAAAGGGGCCCCGGGCCTTCCACGGTAAATACATCCTCGATGGATACGCCAAACACCTTGGCGATGTTCCAGGCCAGCGCTAAGGAAGGATTGTACCGGCCTTTTTCCAGGTTGCCGATGGTCTCCCGCCGCACCCCTACGGCCTGAGCCAACGCCTCTTGCTTCATGTGATATCTGGCCCGGTATTCCCGGATCCTATTCGTGATCATGGGCGAGGCCCCACCTTTCCTTGCATCCATAATAGGCTGTGGACAGGGCATAGACCGCCACTGCCACCCCCCAGCCGGCCGAAAGCCCTGCGACAAGCGCCTGCCTGGCCCCCACCCGGCCCAGGAAAAACCCGGCCAAAGCCGCCAGCCCGGCGGTCAGCATCCCCCAATAAAAGGCCCGCGCTGCCGAGCGGTTCATATATTCCTCCAGCATCTCATCGGAACGCATAAAGAAGTATTCAAAATCCACCGCAAAGGCGAAAAAGGTCAAAAACAGCTTTTCCTCGCTGAAGATCCCGATCAGCCCCAGCAGGGACAAACAGCCCATCCAACCATATAAGCTGCCCTTTCGCTTCATAAACAACCTCCTGATGTGGTATATTTCGCACTCTATGATAAAAATATACCACATAATTAAACGGATGGCAAGGGGGGGAATGAAACGTAGCTCAGGCGCGCTTGGAGCCCTTGGCCAGGGCGAAGGCGCGGGCCTCCTGAAGCCAGGAAAGCAGCTGGGCGTCGATTTGGTCCGGAGCGTCGATGAGGATGTGATGGGTCCAACGGCCGGGATAGGGCTCCACCGCCATGGCGATCCGGGGGGAATCCAACAGAGCGGGCAGGCCCAGGGTCAAAACGATACAATGGGCCGGCCAGTCCTTCCGCCTGCGGACGGGTAGGGATACGGCGGCAAACAGGTGCCGCTGGTAAAAGCTGATCTGGGTCTTTTGTATCTTGTCTTCCATGTTCAGCAGGACTTTCTTGTAACAGGTGCAGTTGTCGATACAGACCACGCTGGCACCGCATTCTTCCAGCAATTGCACGACTTTGTGCGACCCCATACCTGTGGGGACGCCTGTCAGCAGGATACGGGGAGCATCGGGAGCCACAGCCGCCGGGACGTCCTGCAATTCCGCGTGGATGGCCTCCAGCAAGCGGATGGCCTGTTCATAGTCCGGCATGAACGAGGCCCGAAAACAGATGTCCAGCAGATCGAGACCCCGCAGGGGCGACGGACGCCGGCGGGCCAGATCCAGCACCTTTTTCAGGGCCTGACGCAAGCGGGACGTCAGATCCATGGCAGCCCGCAGCTTCTCTTCCGTTATCCGGACGCCAAAGTCCTGTTCCAGACGGGCCACCAACAAGGCGTACTGCTCCCGCCAGTAGGCATGAGCGCGTTCATCCTGGATCTGCGGAAGCTGCAGGACCATCACGGGCTTGTAGGCAGCCAGCAGTTCATACATTTTTTTCTTGCCGTCACAGGTGGCATCCGCCACCACGATGTCGGAAGCCGCCAGATAGGGGCAGCTATCCTGCAGGGCAAAGCCGAAGCTGCTCTTGATCAGGGGACACAGACAGCGCGGCAGCACCTCTTCCGCCACAGGGATGGAGTCCTGCTTCGTACCGCACAACGAGACCGGTACGGCACCCGCCGCAAGGGCGATCTCCAGCGGGGAATAGATGCAGAACTGCCCCACCACCTTGCGACCTTTTTCCCTGGCTTCCTGCAGGGCCAGCACGTTACGGCTGGTCACATCCCGAAAATGTTCAAGACTTGCGTATGTCATCTTTATTCTCCCATGCGCTCCGGAGCGTGCCGGTGGCGTCGTTGGTTATCAGTGGGCCGCCACGAGGGCCGCGCCCAAAGCTCCCACGGTCTGGGGATCGTCAGGGACATTGACCGGTACTCCCAGCTCCGCCGCAAGCAGTCCGCTGAATGCCGGACTGGTAGCCAGCCCACCGGTAAAGGTGCATTCTCCCTTCAGCGGGATACGTGCTGCCAGCCCCCGCATACGGCGTGCGATGGACAGGTATACCCCCGCAGCGATGTCGGCCGGGGCCGTCCCCTGCGCCAGCAGCCCGATGATCTCTGTCTCCGCAAATACAGCGCACATGCTGGAGATGGATACGGGTTTGCCGGTGGCGGCGGCCTGCCCCAGCTCCGGCAGCTCCATGCCCAGGATACCGGACAAGACCTGCAAAAAACGTCCTGTCCCGGCCGCGCATTTGTCATTCATGACAAAATCCTGCCCCGAAACCATCAAGAAGAAAATGGAAGCGCTGGAGCGTGA
>OGYO01002244.1_pt1 | contig 10374 bp, 5 predicted proteins | sample 1576561 | NCBI WGS metagenome assembly OGYO01 (sample SAMEA3541507, study PRJEB24748) | human gut metagenome | biome: human gut; feature: human-associated habitat; material: faeces | place: China | collected 2012 | reverse complement strand
AAAAGCGTAGTAGTTAAAGGTAAAAAAGCTGGTAAAGTTACTTTGACTGCTAAAATCAAAGTAGGTAAGAAGACCTACAAAAAGACTTGCAAGATTACTGTTAAGAAGGCAAGAAAAGTTAATGTAACACCGGTACCTGCTAAGACAGATGCAGCAAAAGCTACAGCAACTCCGGCAAACAACAATAACAACAATGGTGGAAGCACAGCAACTGCTACACCAAAACCTACAGAAGCTCCTGTAAGCGTAATCAAAACAGAAGCCGGCACTTACACAGTAGATGAGTCTGCTACATACAATGTTCCATTGACAGAACTTAATGAGACTACATTTACTTGTGATGCTAAACGTTCTGATGGTGAGACTGTTAAAGATGGTACTTTGTACAACAAAGACGGTTCTGTAACATTCACATCCACAAAAGATTATAACTCCGGTGTATCTTACTACATCAACCCGGCAACCAAAGATGATGACATCATTGATATCTCTGATACACGTGGTGAAGGATTCATGGGTTATGACAATGGTACAAAAGACATGTCTGCTTATGACTACGTTCGTGTTAAAGTAACATCAGAGAACGAGATGAACTGCCGTACTTATAACGGAAATGACCAGCTTCGTTCCGCTGGTTTCCCAGGTTCTTCTTCTTCTGAGACATATGAAGGCGGATGGATCCACACAGATGATGAGATTTGGGAAGCTGAATCTACTTTCACTGCCGGTAACACAGTAAAAGCAGCTTACAAGACACGTACAGTCTTCATTCCTATTTCTATGCTTATGGGTAAAGGAATGAACCCAGAGAATTTGACAGCTATCGCATTCTGCCCACAGTCTTCTGGTGCTGAAGTAACAATTCACAGAATTGACTTCGTAAAAGTTAAATATGACAAACTTGTTACAGGTATTGATGTAAAAGCTGCTAAGACAGAGATTGCTCCTGGTAAGACTACAACTGTAACAGCTACAGTTACACCTGCTGATGCAACTCGTCAGATTGTTAAATGGACATCCAGCAACGAAGACGTAGCAACTGTAAACTTCAATGGTACTGTAGTAGCTAAGAAGGGTGCAGAAGGTACAGCAACAATTACTGCAACATCTACAGATGGAAGCAACGTAACTGGTTCTGTCGAAATTACAGTTAAAGAGCCATCGGAAGAGCCTACTGTAATCGAAACTCACAAATTTGATTTGACAAGCGATGATATTGTAGCAAAAACAAATCCTGGCGAAGGTGCAGGTGTAGCAGCTACAAAATCTGCTGCAGGCATTGAGTTCATGGCTGGAAAAGCAATGACATATGTAGACTTCTCTGCATATCTCGCAAGCAAAAACCTTGATATGGCTGACTACGATGAATTGCAGGTTGCGTGGGAAGTACAGGATGCAGACGGCAAGAAAGTAGAAGATTACGCTGGTGCAGAAGGTGCTCCAACATATGGTAAAATTGCATATGCCGCAACAGCTAAATTGGATGGATTTTCAGATGGTATTGATACAGATTGGACAGGTGAAGATGATACAACAGCAAACAAATCTTGGCTTGCTAGTCCATATACAGGAGAGACTTGTACATTGACAATTGCTAAGACAAATCCTTCTGAACTTGCAACGGTAGCAGGATTTAACCTTCAGTTACAGTCTCTTCCAGCAAATATGCACATTGTTTTGAAGAGCATTACTCTTGTAAAATAATTAATTGCTGATAAGGCTGACTAAAATTGAATCATGGGAGGCGCTGCTCGTAAGAGCGGCGCTTCTTTTCATGTAAAGATATTATAATTTGGACGTGTAGTGAAAAAGTGTTTTATAACACAATTGTTATAGGAAATATATGTAAGGATTTATATTTGGAGGGAAAAGCATGAATAAGAGTTTGAAACGAGTGATTGTTTCTGCTATGGCTTTATCTTTATTGGTTCCAGCGGTTTCAGCTCCAAAGGCGGAAGCTGCAGCAAAACCAAAGCTGAGTGCGAAAAGCGTTAAAGTGACAGTAGGAGCAAAGAAAAAAGTAACTGTAAAAAAAGTAAAAGCAAAGAAAATCAAAAAGACGACTTGGTCATTGCCAAAGAAAGGAAAGAAAATCGTTTCTCTTTCGGCAAAGAAAAAGACAGGCGTTACATTAAAAGGTAAAAAGGCAGGAAAAACAACTTTGACTGCGAAAGTTAGAGTTGGCAAAAAGACCTATAAATTAAAGACGAAAATTACTGTAGTAAAGAAAACTGCAGTTATTACTGCAAAACCAACACAGGGCGCAACGAAGACTCCGGCAACAACAGCACCGGCAAACACTGCAACAGCGGTACCTACGGCAACACCAGTGGCTACATTCCGACCGTTGGCAACACCAAATATGACAGAAGTACCAAAGAAGAGTGCAGACTCATTTGCAACTACGAAACCGGAAGCTACGATTGATCCGGCTACCAAAGTTGGTTATAACGTAGATTTTGAAGATGTTACAATCGGAACAAAAACAGAAGATGCAATTACCGGAGATGGTATCAAAGGAGTTGTGCTTCGTGGACATAAAAAGGCTGATGACGGTGGCGTCGGAACATCAAAAGACTATTTGGATGTAGTAGACGGAAGTGATCTTCCGGTTGAAGGAAATAATACACATGTACTTCACCTTCACCGTGAAGATAAAACATGGCAGGGGCCGATGATGAACATCACCGATAAACTGGATGAAGGATGTACCTATGAACTTAAGGCAGATGTATTCTGCCAGAACACCGATTTGATGTGTTCTTATCAGGAGCAGACTCTGGAAGAACTGTCACCAAGTTATGGTAACTTTGGTCCGACTTCCGGAACAATTACAAAGATTCCGAAAGGAAAATGGAATACAGTAACATTTACGATTTCCGTACCGGATGATAAATTTTATTATGCACTGTATTTTGAGTCTTATAACGGAAATGGTAACGATGACATTTACCTTGACAACATTACTTTGACAAAGACATTGCAGACAAATCCGGACAAAACAATTGATTCTTTGAAGGATACTTACAAAGATGTATTCCCGATTGTCGGCGTTGGAGCAGGAATTGCTTCGATTCTTGGTAAGAATGGTTCCGAGTTTATTTCTCAGCAGTACAATGCCGTTACACCGGGTAACGAAATGAAACCGGATGCAATTCTTGGTTCTACGATTGGTAAACTTGTGAAACCAACCGATGAAGTTTCTGCGGATAAGACCGATTTCATCACAGTAGAGGATGCAAAATCCATGGGATATATTATTCCGGATAACTACATTTCTTATGATGACAACCGTTTTAAATCAGCTACGGGTGAGTATGCCGTGCCGAGACTGAATTTTGATAATGTAGATAAGATTATGAAAGCTGCTCATGAGAAAGGCGTGAAACTGCGTGGACATACCTTAGTATGGCATCAGCAGACACCGAAGTATTTCTTCCAGCAGAATTATAAAATTACGACAGGACAGAAGTACAACACATCCAAAGAGTGCATGGATACGCGTCTTGAGTTCTATGTTAAGACAGTTATGAACCATGTATTGAGCAGTGAGTATGCAGATTGTTTATACTCCTACGATGTAGTAAATGAGTATCTGCACAGTGCAAATGCGGAGAAAGACTCCAAGAATATTACTTATTGGGGATTGATTTACGGCACATATGATAAGTCTGTGAAAGACCATGGTGTGACACTTCGTCCTTCTTATGTAAAGGATGCTTTCAAATATGCACACGAAATGCTTGTAAAATATGACCGTTTGGATGTTAAACTGATTTATAACGATTATAACTGCTATCAGAATCCGGAAAATATCATTCACCTGGTAGATTACATTAATAGTGAGGGTAAAGTATGTGATGGTATTGGTATGCAGTCACACTTGGACATTACGGACTCGTTCCACAGTGCAACAAACTATGCAAAGGCATTGGAGTACTTCCGTCTGAACTGCCCGGATTTGGAGATTCAGATTACTGAACTTGATGCAACAATGGTTAGCACAGAGGACAAGCCATTGACGGATGAGGATCAGGCAGCATACTATGACCAGATTATGAATGCGATTTTGACTAACAAGAAAAATGGCGGCAACATCACAGCATTGATTATCTGGAGTTTGTATGATGGTGTATCATGGAGACCGGCAAAATTCCCATGTCTGTTCAATGGTTTGTATATGCCAAAAGCTGCATTCTATGCTGTAATTGATGCGAAAAAGCAGTATTGGGATTAGCTAATATAGAGATATGGTGATACACACATATAATGTTGCTTATATATACCATAAATCTTATAAAGTGATTGCTATTTCATTATTAAAATGATAAAATATAAGTACGAGTACTTATACAGATAAAAAAGCGCTACTCGAATCGGGTAGTGCTTTTTTTTATAAAAACATAAAAAAGGAGGTCAAGACATTGAAGAGACAGATGAAGAAACTCATTGTTTCCGCTGTAGCTCTTTCTCTTGTTATTCCTGCGCTTAGCGCACCAAAGGCAGAGGCTGCAAAGAAGCCATCTTTGGTAAAAAAGGTTTCTGTAAAAGCAGGTAAAACAAAGAAAGTTACAGTGAAAGGTGTTAAGACAAAGCAGATTAAGAAGACAACTTGGTCTGTGAAAAGCAAGAAGGTTGTCACGCTTTCTAAGAAAAAGAAAAACAGCGTAACAATCAAAGGTAAAAAGGCAGGAAAGACAGTTTTGACTGCCAAAATCAAAGTAGGTAAAAAGACCTACAAAAAGACTTGTAAGATTACAGTCAAAAAAGCAGACAAAGTAACAGTAACAAAAGCACCGGTGGCAACACCGACTGCACCGGCAAAGGTAACTGATACACCGGGAGCAAAAGCTACGGCTACACCGACGGCTGCTCCGACAGCAGTTCCTACACTGCGTGCACTTGACCAGGGTTACAAAACGGCAAAGGCACCGGAAGCAAAAGACCCGGATACATTCCCTACAACAGTGCCGGAAGCAAAGATTGACCCGGCAACAGCAACTGTGTATGATGAAGATTTTGAGGATGTAAAAACTGGTACAAAGTCGACGGACTGCGTAAACGAGGATACTCCGGATCCGGAAGGATTGAAAAGATGGATTCTTCGCGCGTTCTCAGATGATAACAACACCGGAAAAGATTATCTGGAGGTTGTTGATTCGAGTACACTTCCAACCGGCAACAGTGCAGTTGGCAAGAAAGTTCTCAAATGCCACCGTGAAGCAAATTCAAAGAGCTGGCAGGGAGCTATGATTAATCTGTCAAAGAAATTAGAAGGTGGTGCTACTTACCGCGTTTCCTTTACTGCCTACAGTGAAGTGTCTTCGCTGAACTTTAACGAACAGGTGATTCCGATTGAAGGTGGCGATCAGTCGTATGCTTATATGCCAACTCGTATCACGCAAACCCGCTGGAAAACGACAAAAGGCCAGTGGAAAGATTTTGACTATGAAATCACTGTACCGGATGACATGTACTTCTATGGATTCTATTTACAGAGTGATGATGGTACAACCGGTGATATGTATGTTGATAACATGAAGATTGTAAAAACTTCACAGCCATCCAAAGCAATGGATATTCCGAAACTGAAAGATATTTACAGTGATACTTTTGGTGTGGTAGCGGTTGGTGCATCCGCAAATGATCTTCTTGGAGATACAGCATCAAAATTCCTGAATGAGCAGTACAATGGTATTACGCCTGGAAACGAGATGAAACCGAATGCCGTTATGGATTCTGACAAAATTGATGCAGTGCCACTTGAAGATGCCAAAGCACAAGGTTTGTATATTCCGGAAGGATATGACAAACAGGCAGATAACTCCGCAACATATAACGTAACAGAGACTGTAGATGGAAAGGACACAATTGTTAAAAAGACAGGTGTCGTAGTTCCGAAACTCAAGTTTGATACGATTGATAAGATTTTGACCGAGTGCCACGCAAAAGGATTGAAACTTCGTGGACATACGTTACTGTGGCATGAGCAGACTCCTACCTATTTCTTCCAGAAAGGATTCTCTGTTGTAAATAACAAGAGTAAGAATACTTCTGAAGAAAACATGGATTTGCGTCTTGAGTATTTTGTAAAGAATGTAATGGAACATGTTTTGAAGAAAGATTTGGAACTTGCCGGCGGCGATAAGAACAAATGCGTTCTTTATGCATATGACGTAGTAAATGAGTACATGCACAGCGGAAATCCTAAGGGAACATTCTGGAATACGATTTATGGCATTACGGATAAAGAGAAAAATGCCGGTTATATGTCAAGTACCGGAGTAACGCTTCGTCCGAAGTTTGTCAAAGAAGCATTCCAGTGGGCAGATGAAATTTGCAAAAAATATGACCGCGACGATGTTAAATTGATGTACAATGACTTTAATACTTATCTTTGTCCGGAAGATGAAGTTCTTTTAATTGACTTTATTAACGAGGATGGAAAGATTTGTGATGGTCTTGGCATGCAGAGTCACTTGACAGTTGGCAATGCAGCACACAGTCCGGATTTGTATGCACAGGCACTTGAGTGCTTCCGCTCAAATATGCCGGATATGGACATTCATATCACAGAGATTGATGCCGGTTACACATCGACAGCAGATAAAGTAGTAACAGATCAGGATCAGGCTGCTTACTATGACCAGATTATGGGTGCTCTTTTGCAGAGTAAAGCAAAGGGAACAAAGATTAGCGCCCTTGTTATCTGGAGTTTGTATGATGGTGTTTCATGGCGTGCAAGCAGTGTACCTTGCTTGTTCAATGGCTTGTATTCACCAAAATCTGCTTTCTTTGCAGTAGCAAACGCAAAGGATGCTTATAAGTAAATAAGAGATTCTTAAAATAAAAATACCACCCGGTCAAAATAATTTTGGCGGGTGGTATTTTTTGTGTTACATTAGATTGTCGCAATAAAGCAGCACCATTCTTTCATATAAGTTACATCAAGAATTTCAAATCCGTTTTCAATTAAAGCTTCACGAACCTCTGCTTCTTTCGTATCAATAATGCCGGATGTAATGTAAAGACCGCCCTTTTTGAGGTGAGGTTTTACAACGCCTGTGAGCGGGATAATGACATCGGCAAGAATATTTGCTACCACGATATCGTGACCAGTTCCGGCTTTCACCTTCAAAAAAGCGTTGGAAATCAAATCGCCATCGTAAAGGGTGTAGTCAGAAGACGGAATATGATTTACTGCCATATTCTCAGCGTCAACGGCGGGGATGTATTCCTTCGGAATAGCACCGCCGACGATCTTGTTGATGAATTCGTAACCCTTGCCGGGCTCGTTGGGCTCAATGATGATCTTACAGTGACCGTACTGACCCTTACCGCCGGACTGACGGGCATACTTGGTATCCTGATCGACGGTCTTGCGGATCGTCTCCTTGTAGGATACCTGAGGCTTACCTACGTTTGCCTCAACCTTGAATTCGCGGAGAAGACGGTCAACAATGATCTCCAGGTGGAGCTCACCCATTCCGGCGATAATCGTCTGTCCGGTCTCTTCATCGGTGTAGGTCTTGAAGGTCGGATCTTCTTCCGCAAGCTTTGCGAGGGCAAGACCCATCTTCTCCTGACCTGCCTTGGTCTTGGGCTCGATCGCAACACGGATAACCGGCTCCGGGAACTCCATGGACTCAAGGATAATGGGATGTGCTTCGTCGCAGAGGGTATCACCGGTGGAGGTGTTCTTGAGACCTACCATTGCGGCGATATCACCGGAGTAGCACTTTTCGATGTCCTGACGCTCGTTTGCGTGCATCTGAAGTATACGTCCGCAGCGCTCCTTGGCGTTCTTTACGGAGTTGTATACATTGGAGCCCGCCTCGACCGTACCGGAATATACGCGGAAGAAGCAGAGCTTTCCGACGTACGGGTCGGTCATGATCTTGAATGCGAGAGCGGCGAAAGGCTCTTCGTCGCTCGAATGACGTACCTGCTCCTCACCGTCGGGAGTTACGCCGGAGATCGGCGGAACGTCGAGCGGGGAAGGCATGTAGTCGATGATCGCGTCAAGAAGCTTCTGGACACCCTTGTTCTTGTAAGAGGTTCCGCATACGACGGGAACGATCGTGTTCGCAATGGTCTCCTTGCGGAGTGCGGACTTGATCTCCTCGACGGTAAGCTCCTCGCCCGCGCAGAACTTTTCGAAAAGCTCCTCGTCGGATTCGGCAACCGCCTCGATCATGGCATTCCTGTACTCCTCGGCCTTCTCGCGCATATCCTCCGGAATGGGCTCAACACGCATATCCTTGCCGAGATCGTCGTAGTAGATGTCTGCTTCCATATTGATGAGATCAATAATACCGCGGAACGAATCCTCGGCGCCGATCGGGAGCTGAATCGGCACGGCGTTAGCCTTGAGACGGTCCTTCATCATCTGGACGACGCGGTAGAAATCCGCGCCCATGATGTCCATCTTGTTGACGTATGCCATACGCGGAACATGGTACTTGTCCGCCTGGCGCCAAACCGTTTCGGACTGCGGCTCAACTCCGCCCTTAGCGCAAAGAACGGTGACGGAGCCGTCGAGAACACGGAGCGAACGCTCGACTTCTACGGTGAAGTCAACGTGACCGGGAGTGTCGATGATGTTGATACGGTGCTTGGGGTACTGGTTCTTCTCACCGCCCCAGAAGCAGGTCGTAGCAGCGGAGGTAATGGTTATACCGCGCTCCTGCTCCTGCTCCATCCAGTCCATCGTAGCGGCACCCTCGTGAACCTCACCGAGCTTGTGAGTACGTCCGGTGTAGAAAAGAATACGCTCGGTAGTGGTGGTTTTTCCGGCATCGATGTGAGCCATGATGCCGATATTTCTTGTGCGCTCAAGTGAATACTCTCTTGGCATTGATACAGTTTTTCTCCTTCTTCAACGCGCAGATCAATATCTGTAGTGAGCAAACGCCTTGTTCGCTTCTGCCATTCTGTGCGTTTCTTCTTTCTTTTTGAATGCTCCGCCTGCTCCGCCTTTTGCATCGATTATCTCGTTTGCAAGACGCTCCGCCATAGTCTTTTCGCTTCTCTGGCGGGAGTACTGAGTCATCCAACGCAGACCGAGGGTCTGGCGGCGCTCAGCGCGAACCTCCATAGGTACCTGATAGGTAGAGCCGCCGACACGGCGAGCCTTGACTTCAAGTACGGGCATGACGTTTTCAAGTGCTTCGGTGAAGGCTTCAAGAGGATTGAGACCCGTCTTTTCCTCGATGATCTTGAAAGAATCGTAAACGATCTTCTGGGCAACGCCCTTCTTGCCGTCGAGCATGATGTTGTTGATGAGCTTGGTTACAAGCTTCGAATTGTAAAGCGGATCCGGTAAAACGTCTCTCTTTGCAATCTGACCTCTTCTAGACACTGAAATTCCCTCCTTCATTAAAAAATATGAGATCATTGGTACTCGAAATAAAATTCCGTAAATGCCTATCGGTCAGCCGTATATAAACAAATCATATTACAGCGTCAGTGATAGGAAAAAGGATTCGAGCGGCGCTTATTTCTTTGCGCGCTTTGCTCCGTACTTGGAGCGGGACTGGTTGCGTCCGCTTACGCCCTGCGTATCGAGGGTGCCGCGGATGATGTGGTAACGCACACCGGGGAGATCGCGTACACGTCCGCCGCGGATGAGCACGACAGAGTGTTCCTGCAGGTTGTGTCCGATACCGGGAATGTAGGTCCATGCCTCCATACCGTTCGTCATACGAACACGGGCTACCTTACGGAGAGCGGAGTTCGGCTTCTTCGGCGTGGTGGTGGAAACCTTGGTGCAGACACCGCGCTTCTGAGGTGCGCTCAGAGCGATCGGCTTGTTCTTGATGGTGTTGAAGCCGGTCTGCATTGCGGGAGTCTTGGACTTGTAAGTCTTCTTCTGACGTCCCTGTTTCACAAGCTGGTTAAAGGTCGGCATTGTCTTCCTCCTTCTTGAAAGATTTGTTTATATACGACCGCGGACGAGAGATGCCCGCGAGAGGTATCATAACGCGAGAGGTATCATAAAAAGGATACGCAGGTATTTTTGCCGCGCGAAAGCGCAAAGATACAAATACCCTTATAAAAGCGTACATCACATTATAACACCGCCGTCAGCGCTTGTCAAGTTATTTTTCCGTTTTTTGCGAAATAGCCGGATTTGCGCACCGAAAGCGCCGGGATGGGCTTTTTCGACTGTGCGCGGCAACGGAGATTTTACATATTTATATATCCGGCTTATATATCCGGCGCACGGAGCACCGCCGCATATCGGAGCGAGGGCGCAGGAGCTGGGATGCATAAATCCGGCATTCTGCCGCAGAAGAAAAATTCCCCTTGACACGGGGAGGGAGGTATGGTATACTTGATACGGTAAAAAATTCAGACTTGCTCGGATAGGAG
>OGYO01002243.1_pt1 | contig 10378 bp, 14 predicted proteins | sample 1576561 | NCBI WGS metagenome assembly OGYO01 (sample SAMEA3541507, study PRJEB24748) | human gut metagenome | biome: human gut; feature: human-associated habitat; material: faeces | place: China | collected 2012 | reverse complement strand
CTTGTGTACCGCGATGTTGAGCGGGACGAAAACGGCTGCTTTATCCCAAGCGAGGCCTGCAGGTCGCGCGTGCGCTCGTTGACGCGGTGCTCCAGTTCCACGTTGGACTGCTCCAGCATGGCCCGGCTTTCCCGGAGCTCCTTTTCGGCTCGGTCGTATTTGGCCAGCTCCTGATTGAGCTGGGCCGTCCTGCGCGATACCTGCCGCTTGAGGGAGAAGTTCCAGTAAAGGACAAAGGCAAACACCGTGAACAGCACTTCCGCCGCGAAGAGCATCATCCAGATGGTCTGCTTGGAAAACGCCTTCTTCTCGTAGGGCTGGAGCCACTTCTGGGCAATGATCCTGCGCTCTTCCGGCGTGATCTTGCTGAGTGGTTGCGTTCAATGATATTACGGACAACATGGATCTGGCAGAAGAGTTTATCAAATTCTGTGTGAAGTGGGCTTTGGATAACTGCGCTGATGATGTGAAGTTCCTCAACGATATGTTCGACAAAGGTTTGATTGAACGCCTGCAAAGTGTATTGAAAGAATCTTTTGTACGTTTGCCTTATACGGACGGTATCAAGATACTGGAAGAGGCTGTTGCTAAAGGCCATAAGTTCGAATTCCCGGTATACTGGGGCGTGGACCTGGCTTCTGAGCACGAACGTTATCTCGTGGAAGAACACTTCAAGCGTCCGGTTATCCTGACTGACTATCCGAAGGAAATCAAAGCGTTCTATATGAAGCAGAACGAAGACGGCAAGACCGTGCGTGCCATGGATGTACTCTTCCCGAAGATTGGAGAAATCATTGGCGGTTCCGAACGTGAATCGGATTACAACAAGCTGATGACGCGCATTGACGAACTTCACATCCCGATGAAGGATATGTGGTGGTATCTCGATACCCGTAAGTTCGGTACATGTCCCCACTCCGGGTTCGGTTTAGGCTTTGAGCGCTTGCTGCTGTTCGTTACGGGCATGACGAATATTCGTGATGTCATACCGTTCCCGCGTACGCCGCGCAACGCCGAGTTCTAGGTTTCGGAATATACAAACTGGATAAAATCATCCGCACAAACATTCTGTTGTTTGTGCGGTTTTTTTATACCCAAAAATGTTATAATCTCAAAATAAATCTTTATATTTGTGTCTAGCGGAACGACATAACGTTAACCAACATCATACGAATATGAAACGGAACTATTTCTTTACCATGCTGGCAGCGGTGCTGCTTGCGGTAGCGGGAGCCAATGCGCAGGAGAGCGCAGAGTTTAGGCCTGCGGAACTGGCAGGAATTTGGCAGTTATGTCATTATGTGTCCGAAATCCCGGATGTTCCCGGGATATTGAAACCGAGTAATACCTTTAAAGTGCTGAGTGATGACGGCCGCATTGTCAACTTTACAATTATTCCTGGCAAGGATGCCATCATCACGGGGTATGGGACTTATCAGCAGCTGACGGATAATTCCTATAAGGAAAGTATTGAGAAAAATATCCATCTGCCCATGTTGGACCACAAAGACAATATATTGGAGTTTGAAATAGGGGACGACGGGGTAATGTACTTGAAGTATTTTATAGCTAAGGACTTGAATGGGAATGAACTGAATACATGGTTCCATGAAACATGGAAACGGGTGGGCATGCCCGCGAAATTCCCCGAGGACCTTGTCCGTTGATATTTCTTTCTCTTTCCCGTTTCTTTCTCAATGCAGCTTTGAAGGCCTTCTATGACGGCATTGGCCGATGAAGGCCGCATCATAAAGAGTTGTTCTGCGGAGATTCTTCCGTTTCTCCGCAGGATAACTTTGTCTGTTGTATATCAGCCAAGTGGCTCTCTAAAAAAAAGTGGAAAACTTTTGCCAGTTCTAAGAAAAACCGTACCTTTGCAAGCCGATTATTATCTCGAAAGGATAAGCATTTAATTCATAGCGAGTTAATCTTCCATTGTCCGGGATGACTGGCTTGCGGTGAAGAAAAAATTTAGTAGTAACATTTTAAAAAACAATTAAGAGTGGATACTTTAAGTTACAAGACCATTTCTGCAAACAAAGCTACAGTGACTAAAGAATGGGTCATTGTTGACGCTACAGACCAGGTATTGGGCCGTCTGGGCGCAAAAGTTGCGAAACTGTTGAGAGGAAAGTATAAACCTAACTTTACCCCTCACGTAGATTGTGGCGATAATGTAATCATTATCAACGCCGACAAAGTAAAATTAACCGGTAACAAATGGAATGACAAGGTATATCTGTCATATACAGGTTATCCCGGCGGTCAGAGAGAAATCACTCCTGCCCGTTTGCAGGCAAAACCGAACGGTGATGACAAGTTACTGAGAAAAGTAGTAAAGGGTATGTTGCCTAAGAACAAGTTGGGCGCAAAATTGCTGGGCAATATGTATGTATATGCCGGCAGCGAGCACAAACACGATGCTCAGAACCCGAAAATGATTGATATTAACGTACTTAAATAAGAGATAATGGAAGTAGTAAATGCATTAGGCAGACGTAAAAGTGCAATTGCACGTATTTTCGTAAGCGAAGGTACTGGAAAGATTACTATTAATAAGAGAGACCTCGCAGAGTACTTTCCATCAAGCATTCTTCAGTATGTAGTTAAACAGCCGTTGAATAAGCTGGGTGTTGCTGAAAAGTACGACATCAAAGTTAATCTCTGCGGTGGCGGTTTCACCGGCCAGTCTCAGGCTTTGCGTTTGGCAATTGCCCGCGCACTGGTGAAAATCAATGCTGAGGACAAGGCTGCTCTCCGTTCTGAAGGTTTCATGACTCGTGATCCTCGTTCTGTTGAACGTAAGAAACCGGGACAACCGAAAGCACGTCGTAGATTCCAGTTCAGTAAACGTTAAGAGTTGGAGAACGGTTGGGGCGGACAAGTTGCTTAATTCTCGACTTTCACCTCTCAACTCTCAACTGAAAAAGCGTTTAGTATCTAAACTACCGGGACTCTTCAGATTCAGACTACCCGGCGGTTGGTTTAGAAGAAACAAAAAAGAAAGTAAACGATTAATTTAAAAGAAAATGTCTAGAACAAATTTTGATACATTATTGGAAGCCGGTTGCCACTTCGGTCACTTGAAAAGAAAGTGGAACCCTGCAATGGCTCCTTACATCTTCATGGAGCGCAATGGTATTCACATCATTGACCTCAACAAGACGGTTGCTAAAATTGACGAAGCTGCTGAAGCTTTGAAGCAAATCGCTAAATCAGGAAAGAAAGTCCTGTTTGTTGCTACTAAAAAACAAGCTAAGCAGGTGGTTGCCGATAAGGCTGCATCTGTAAATATGCCTTATGTAATCGAGCGTTGGCCGGGTGGTATGTTGACTAACTTCCCGACTATCCGTAAGGCTGTCAAGAAGATGGCTACCATCGACAAGTTGACAAGCGACGGTACCTATTCAAACCTCTCCAAGAGAGAAATTCTTCAGATTTCACGTCAACGTGCAAAGTTGGACAAGACTTTGGGCTCTATCGCTGACCTGACTCGTCTGCCGTCTGCTCTGTTCGTTATCGACGTAATGAAGGAAAACATCGCAGTTCGTGAAGCTAACCGTCTGGGGATTCCCGTATTCGGTATCGTTGATACAAACTCCGATCCTACGAATATCGATTTCGTAATCCCGGCAAATGATGACGCTACTAAGTCAGTAGAAGTTATTCTTGATGCTTGCTGCGCTGCTATGCAGGAAGGTCTGGAAGAACGTAAGGCCGAAAAGGTAGACATGGAAGCTGCCGGTGAAGCTCCTGCCAACAAAGGTAAGAAGAAAGCTACAAAAGCAAGACTCGACAAGTCCGACGAGGAAGCAATCAATGCCGCTAAGGCTGCTGCTTTCATGAAGGAAGAAGAGGCTTAATCATACTGTTGAGAGTTGAGAATTGAAAGTTGAGAGTTACTTTACGGCAATTCTCAATTCTCTATTCTCAACTCTCAATTACTTTATAAGGATATTATTAACAATTAAAATAAAAAGATATTATGGCTGTAAGTATGGCTGATATAACCAAGCTCCGCAAGATGACCGGTGCTGGTATGATGGATTGCAAAAATGCTTTGACTGAAGCTGAAGGCGATTTCGACAAGGCAATGGAAATTATCCGTAAGAAGGGACAAGCTGTTGCAGCTAAGCGTTCAGATCGCGAGGCTTCTGAAGGCTGTGTGCTGGCTAAGACTACGGGTGACTTTGCCGTTATCATCGCTCTGAAGTGCGAAACTGACTTCGTGGCTCAGAATGCTGATTTCGTGAAATTGACTCAGGACATTCTGGACCTTGCCGTGGTTAACAAGTGCAAGACTCTGGACGAAGTAAAAGCTCTGCCGATGGGCAACGGTACTGTACAGGATGCTGTAACAGACCGTAGCGGTATCACTGGCGAGAAGATGGAGTTGGATGGTTACATGACTGTAGAAGGTGCAAGCACTGTGGTTTATAACCACATGAACAGAAATGGCCTCTGCACTATTGTTGCTTTCAACAAGGCTGTTGAAGAAGGACTGGCTAAGCAGATTGCCATGCAGATTGCTGCCATGAACCCGATTGCAGTAGACGAAGATGGCGTATCTGAAGAAATCAAGCAGAAGGAAATAGATGTTGCTATCGAGAAGACAAAAGCTGAACAGGTACAGAAGGCTGTTGAGGCCGCTTTGAAGAAGGCTGGTATCAACCCGGCTCACGTGGACAGCGAAGACCACATGGAAAGCAACATGGCCAAAGGCTGGATTACTGCTGAAGACGTGGCAAAGGCAAAGGAAATCATTGCTACTGTTTCTGCCGAGAAAGCTGCACATCTGCCTGAACAAATGATTCAGAATATTGCTAAGGGCCGTCTTGGCAAGTTCTTGAAAGAAGTTTGCTTGCTGAACCAGGAAGACATCATGGACGGCAAGAAGACAGTTAGAGAAGTCTTGAAAGAAGCTGATCCTGAATTGAAGGTTGTTGACTTCAAACGTTTTACTTTGCGCGCTGAATAATTCCGCTTAGAAACGATTCTATAAAAAGAAGTGGCCGTATATGGAGTTGAATTCCTAAACGGTCACTTTTTTATGCCTCTACAGTTGCAGTGAGACGGATGATGCGTTTATCCCACGGGCTTGGTTTGCGTGTATCCTTCTGCCTTCAGGAGGTCGATGACACGTTGTTTGAAGTCGCCTTGCACGATGATTTCTCCATCTTTGGCACTTCCGCCTACTCCACATTTACTTTTCAGCAATTTGCCCAGTTCTTTCAGATTATTGTCGGTGCCCACGAAACCGGTGACAAGAGTGACGACTTTGCCACCCCGGTTCTTGCGGTCCAGCTGTACACGCAGGCGTTGTTGTGCAGGGGGGAGGGTAGCTTGCTCCTCATCGTCATTCATCTCATAGTTGTAGTCCGGGTTGGTGGAATAGACTATATTCAACCGTTCTTTCCAATCATTATTCTTCATACTTCTTTCTTTTAAACTTCCCAAAAGTACGATATTATGTGGAATTATGCAATTAGAAATTATGTTAAGCTTTTGTTGCATCCGTGTTACTGATTAGAAAAAAAGCACTACTTTTGCCAATCGCAATATTGAGAACTTAAATAAGAAACTATGAGCAGTCCGTTACAGAAAAAAGAAACCATGAAGGTGCCGGAACCTACTTTGCGCCGGCTTCCGTGGTACCTTTCCAATGTAAAGTTGCTGAAACAAAAGGGGGAACGATTCGTATCATCCACCCAGATTTCCAAGGAAATCAATATTGATGCTTCACAGATTGCCAAAGACCTTTCGTATGTCAATATCTCGGGCCGTACGCGTGTGGGATATGAGGTGGACACGCTGATAGCTGTACTGGAGGATTTCCTGGGATTTACCAATATACACAAAGCCTTTCTGTTCGGTGTCGGAAGCTTGGGAGGTGCCTTGCTGCGCGACTCGGGTCTGAGCCATTTCGGTTTGGAGATAGTAGCTGCTTTCGATGTGAAGCCCGAACTGGTGGGTACGACACTGAGCGGCATCCCCATCTATCACTCGGACAAGTTCAAGCAGAAGATGCAGGAGTACGATGTCAATATAGGCGTGCTGACGGTGCCTATCGAAATAGCCCAGCAGATAACGGATTCCATGGTGGAGGGTGGTATCAAGGCCGTATGGAACTTCACCCCGTTCCGTATCCGTGTTCCCGAGAACATTGTCGTGCAGAACACTTCCCTTTATGCCCATCTGGCCGTGATGTTTAACAGACTGAACTTTAACGAAATCAAGTAATGAAGATTATTGCTGTAGGAATGAACTATGCTCTGCACAACAAAGAGCTGGGACATACACACGAGAATAAGGAACCGGTTATTTTCTTGAAACCCGATTCGGCTATACTGAAAGATGGCAAACCTTTCTTTATCCCCGACTTTTCCAACGAAGTGCATTATGAGACGGAAGTGGTGGTGCGCATCTGCCGTTTGGGCAAGAATATTGCTCCCCGCTTTGCCCATCGCTATTACGATGCGGTGACGGTGGGCATCGACTTCACGGCACGCGACTTGCAACGTAAGTTCCGTGAGGCGGGTAATCCGTGGGAGCTTTGCAAAGGTTTCGCCGGCGATCTGTGGTCGTTCATGGAGATCGTCCCGGACGGTGACGGTTACAAGTTCCTCCGCACCTCGGCCGAATCCCAGTGGCTCGGCGTGAAGGTGGATGATATCGACGGCTGGTACAACTCCGAGCAGTACCGCTGCTTCCGTTCCAGCGTTCCCAGTGTGGTCGCGCACGAGAAGCTGTCCGTCACGAAGCCGCAGTACAACACGCATGTCAAGATTGACAGCGTTCTGACTTATGTCGAATATGGCAAGTATTACGAGAAGTTCAGTTCTGATCCTGCCTATGCGCAGTTCAAGCAGTTCTACAAGCAGCCGGTGAGTACGGTCGTCACCGTGATCGGAACTACCGGTATCGAGGATCCGTCTGTTGAGGATATCACTATCACTGTGAACGTGACCGGCAGCACCTTTGCACCGGCCTCTTCGGCGCCTCGTATTTCAAAATCGGTGTAACCAGTTCGCACTTTTCGTTGTCGGGTCCTGCAATGGAAACGTCTCTTTGAAATTTCCACTCTCTGCCCTGTGCATCCCATGCTGACCAGGTGCAGTAACCGTTGCGTCCGGCGGTGTTTTCGTATCGGCGTGTTTCGAAGAAGTCGGCGGCAATTTTTGCGGCCCGGTCTCTTGTAATGTGGTTCATCTCAATCTCCACGCCGATGGTCTGGTTTTTCAGGTTTTCGATCTGCTTTCTTGTCTTTTCGTTCATGGTGTTTTCCTCCGTAATTCTGGGCTTTTTGCCCTTTCGTTGTGTTACATATTAACTCTAAACGGAGGATATAGCAATACGATTACTACACAATCTTTTCGGCTGTATTTCGGCGAAAAATTGTGTACTGTACATCCTTGATAAACTTGCTTTTCTATGGTAATATACAGTACGATGGAATAGGTGCTCGCTTATTTTTTAGCCCCCGGAACCACTCTGAAACTATCCACTTCGGGGATCAAAGCGAGGGAGGAACCGTTCTGCCATTTCATGTGAATCGAACCCATATCATCGATATGAGTTACTTCTCCCACCGTTCCGGGAAGAACAGGATACTTTTCATCACGCATTGAAATCAGCTGTATTTTCGTTCCCGCGGGGTAGTCTTTTCGCAGCTGTTCCAGATACGCTTTACTCGGGAACTGCATTTGATGTACCTCCATTCCGGAATGCCGCTGAACCGGTGAGATTCCGCAGCAGTACCTTTCTGACATTCTTGTATTCGGTGCCCACGAATCCCAATCGGATAAGAAAACAGCGGAACGTATATTTTTCATTGTTGCTGGTGTCGGGACAGCGGTTGATACGCTTCTGATCTCTTGCCATGGCATGCAGGGCAGAAATGAACTGGCAGTAGGCATCGGCATCACCATCTTTCTGTACAGTGAACCAGGGGAAACGCACCTTGTTGCCGACCACTTCATAATGCAGATGCGGCGTTTGCAGGGCGTGTTTGATGAGAGTTTCCTTGTTTTCCAGAATGCGGTTAAGATTTTCAAAAATCCTGTCGTCAAACAGCTTTGCAGGCATTTCCACGGTCAGCAGATTTTCCTGCCCGATTGGTGTTTCTTCAATCTGAAATTCGGTTTTTGCAAGCTGGGTAAGCAGGCTGTCCAGTTCCTCTCTGATTGTGACATTGCCGAAATCAATCGTTCCGTCCAATGCAATGGTTATCGCTCCGATTTGATAGGCATAGCTTGGAATTCCCATGTACTTGCAGGGTGTTCCTGTAAGCTCTGCCAGTTTATGCGCCAGCTGTTTTCGCTGGTCTTTTTCAATGCGGAATGTACTCTCCATTTTCGTGACCTCCTTGTTTTTGGTACGCCTTGCATCTTTAGCAAGGTGTGCAGAACCCATTTCCTTTGGGTTTCTGCTGTCACATATTACCTCTTTTTTTTACAGATTGCAAGATTGTAAAACGTAGAATATGTGCAAATCATCATAGCCTGAATTGTGCACTTTATGACTCCTTGCCACAAGAAAAAATCAGGAGTTGCCAGAACTGAACATCTAACTTTATGTCAGTCTGTTCTTGATTTGCTTCAAGGCAATTCCTGATTTTTTGTTATGTAAAGATGATTACCTGTACTGGAACATCAAGCTCATGGCAGTGGTCAATGACGAATTTTGTTCCGTGAGACTTGCCGTCCCAGAATGCCAGCACCATATCTGCATATTCTATAATCTGCAAGTTCCGTTTCAGCGGCGCACCTTTGCCGAAACGCTTATATTCCGGCAAAAATTCCGTTAGAGGAATACTATTTTCTTCTGCATATTTTCTTGCATCGGAATCTATACCCCTTGCACCACCGCTGACAATTTCAGTTGTGTTTTCCGGAAGATACTTTCCCAAATCGTCAATGCTCATATTTCTCGAACCAATGACTGCAACTCTCATATTTACATCTCCTGTTTAGGCTCATTTTAGATACATATTATATCTATACAGAACATTATACCACAGAATGAGGTTAAAATAAAGTCATAATAAACACGAAAGGAAGTTTTATTATGGCTATTAAGAGTTTATCTATTCGTATTGATGAAGAAATGCTGGACAAATTACATGTTGTTGCGGATTATGAAGCACGCTCTGCCAACAGTCAGATACTGATTTTGATTCGTGATTGTATTGAACAGTACGAAGAAAAGCATGGTAAAATAGAACTTGGCGGTGAAAGAAAAAGGAAAGATTGAGTGTATCTCCATAGAGTCGCAACTACGCAGAATGGGGATAATTTTGTTTTCAAGATTTCAAATTAGCATCAAAATGCGTTCATTCCTGTGTATCTGCAAAATGGGCGATCCCGGTCAGCACAAAATATGCACAAGGCAATGCAATACCGTTACCCCACATTTTATAAGCCGCACTATCAGAGTATGGATTTTTCAGCCATTTCTCCACCTGCTTACGGCTTTTTGGCTTGGTGGATTTCCCCATAGCTTTGCGATGCGTTTCAAAAACATCTATCCACCAGTCAATTTCAGTTTCGGTGGGATTTTCAGTTTCCAATCCGTCACACCACCACGTTGGCATACCCTGTAACAATGCACATTCCTGTGGAGTGAGCCTTCTTACGATATACTCGATTTCAGAAGTACTGTCATTGACAAGAGGCGGATCTTTATAATCAGACGCAACAAGGGTGTTTGCTTTATTTTCTTCAGCTGATGTAAAGAAAGACGCCTTCGAAGAACTATAGACAGGGTGAGCAATTCCGCATGCACCCGATGCAACCAATGTCGGCGAGGTTTCTTCCTCAATCTGAAAACTGAATCGTGCGTTGTAACTCTGATTCATTGCAGGTCTGCCTATTCCATAAGATACTGCATGATTTTCAGTGCAGTTGAGAGTGTACATGGTGTCCGATTCTTTGTATCCATCACCGTGATGAGAAGGTCTGCTGCCGTTTCCTTCAATGACTACCATTCCGCCTTGATTCTTGCAAGGTGACTGATTGCTGGTATCAATAGTTCTTGCTGTATCGGCTTCATAAAATCCGCTGTTGGGATTATCGCTCATCATAGAATTGCTGTGCTTGGAGCAGATGCCGTATGCCTTTGGAACGAAAAGAGTCTGGTCGTTATTGCAGGATAGCGTTGCAGATTTATCTTTTTGTATTAAAGCACCTTTTCCACCAGAACCTCCGCCGCACCTTATTTTCAGCGTAGCCGGAACAGCACCTGCACGAAGTGTCGGCGAAGTTTCTTCTTCATATCCAATACCATGCGCTTTGGCGGAATGCTCAGTACAAAAGCCTGCCGATTCAACCACAAAAGTATGCAAACTGCCGAAGCCGAATTGCGCGTTGGCGGAATTAAA
>OGYO01002238.1_pt1 | contig 10399 bp, 7 predicted proteins | sample 1576561 | NCBI WGS metagenome assembly OGYO01 (sample SAMEA3541507, study PRJEB24748) | human gut metagenome | biome: human gut; feature: human-associated habitat; material: faeces | place: China | collected 2012 | reverse complement strand
CGCAGATAACTCCAGCCGCAGCTGGTGTATGTGCCTTCAAACGGATTCAGCTTGGTGCCGTTGTATATGCCGCCTGTGGCCCTGTAGAGTATCACCATTGCGTGCAAAGCCGCTGGGGGTTATGGAATTGCTCACCATGTCGTTGGCATTATTGGGGAATTCGACCTGCAGCGCCCTTATGCGGTCAAGGCCGTGATAAATGGATTTGCGGAAGTTCTCGTTGTTTACGGCTATGCGCCAATTGTCCGGTTCATACTGTTCATCGAACATGGGTTCAAAGTTAAAGCCGAAATAGAAGGAATAGTTGGTTTGCTTATCGTGGGGGAAACAAGCTTGGCCGTGTCCTCATTGCTCATCCATATGCTTTAATAAAAAAATAATAAACATAAGCCCCCGTGTCAAGGCAGGCAGGCGTTTCTTAGCGCATTTCTTAGCATTCGCGTGCTTTTCTTCGGCAGCCATATATAGTAGAATGTATATGGAAAAGGATTGCTGTTTACTGCATTATTATGCATGTGCCGCGGCAGTGCTTTTGCTTATCGCAACGCCGCCGTCCCCCTCGGCAAGGACATAGGCGGCGTTATAGCCATAGTTTTCGGCACGGAAGAATGCGATGCGGACATGATAGCCTTTATGGATCAGCTTATGCAGCGCGCAATATCGCACGACCTTCGCTCTCCCCTTGCGGCAATAGCGGCCGCCTGCTGCGCGCTGGAGCAAGGCCCGTTCAGACCCGCCGGATCTTTTTCTGCTGGATCTTGGGCTGCCGGACATGGACGGGCTTCAGGTGATTCAGCAGCTGCGCACACAAACTCGCCGCCCGATAATAATTCTTTCCGCCCGCGCACAGGAAAATGAAAAGGTGCTTGCGCTTGATTACGGCGCGGATGATTACGTTACCAAGCCCTTCGGCGCAAAGGAGCTAAAGGCACGCATACGCTCCGCATTGAGGCACACATATATAAGCCAGGAAAGCGAAAGCCTTGGAAGATACCGCTACATATGCGGCCCGCTTACGGTTGATTATCAGCTTGAGCGCGTGTTCAAAAACGGCGAGGATATGCACCTGACCAATATAGAATATCAGATAGTTGCGCTAATATCCCGCGCATCCGGTAAGGTGCTGACGTATCAAACCATAATTGCCGGCATATGGGGCCCGTATGCGGACGCGGAAAACAACCGCATACTGCGCGTGAACATGGCGAACATCCGCCGCAAAATAGAGGAAAACCCCGCCGCACCCAAGTATATATTTACCGAGGTAGGCGTTGGATACAGAATGGCGCCCGAAAAGCGGCCCGACATGAACTGAAACGGAGGAACTGAAAAATGTATGATCTGCTGATAAAGAACGCATATGTGCTGGACGGTACCGGAGCGGAAGGCTTTCATAGCGACATAGGCATATCAGGCGGCAAAATAGCAGCCATGGCGCAGGCAATAAATGCCCAAGCCGAAAGCGTTATAGATGCCTCCGGGCTCACGCTTGCGCCCGGCTTTATAGACGCGCACAGCCATCAGGACGTTATAGTTGAAGAATACCCCGAATGCATTTGCGCCGTGGAGCAGGGCATAACCACGCAGGTAACCGGCATGTGCGGCGACTCCGCCGCCCCCGTTTCGCCGCGGCATGTAGGCGACGCCCTTCGCATAATAAGCTCCCTCAAGGGCGGCGCGCTGCCGTCCCCCGTTGAAACCCGCTTCACATTCGGCGGCTATCTTGACCATATTGATAAGCCGCTCGGCACAAACATGGCGTTCCTTGTTGGCCACGGCATGATTCGCGCAGCGGTAATGGGCTTTGAAAACCGCAAGCCAACGGCATATGAGACAGAGCAGATGAAGGCCCTTGTTCAGCAGGCCATGGACGGCGGCGCGTTCGGCATATCGTTCGGGCTTATATATCCGCCGGGATCGTATTGCGATGCGGAAGAAATGAGCCAGCTTTGCAAGGTGGTTGCGCAAAACGGCGGCGTTATGACCGTGCATGTGCGCTCGGAAAGCAGCGGGCTTATAGAAGCGGTGGAAGAAATGCTCGGCGTTGTGCGCGCAAGCGGAGTGCGCTGCGTAATATCGCACCACAAGGCGACCGGCGGCAGCGCAAACTGGGGCAAAACCGCCAAAACGCTTGAACTGATACAAAAAATAAACGCCGAAGGTTACGACGTTTTTACGGATCAATATCCATACACCGCCTCCGCCACCGGCCTTTCCACAAACATTCCGGACGATATGTTCACGCTCGGCACGGATAAGCTTATCGCCATGCTGTCCTCCGCGCAGGGACGAAACGAGCTGCGCCCGCTTATACTCGGCGCGTTAACGCCCAAGGAGCGCTTTAAGTACACCATGATAGGCTCTTCCCCCGCGCATCCCGAATACAACGGCAGAATGCTCAACGACATAGCGGATGAGCTAAACATTGATCCATACGAGCTGCAATGCGATATTCTGCGCGACGATAAGCTGCTCACCGGCGGCATATACCATACCATGAGCGAGGACGATCTGAAGCGCGTTATGCAATACCGCCGCACCATGGTGGGCACGGACGGCATGTGGTACCCCGGTTGCGGCGGCTGCCACCCGCGTTCGATAGGCACGTTCCCGCGCGTGCTCGGCCGCTACGTTCGCGAAAAGCAGTATATCACCCTGCCAGAAGCCATACGGCGCATGACCTCACTGCCCGCGCAGGTGTATGGGCTTAAAGACAAGGGGCTTATAGTAAAGGGCTATGATGCGGACATGGTGCTTTTCGACGCGGACAAGATTATAGACCGCGCGGATTACGGCGCATTCCGCACCCGCTGCGAAGGGCTTAATTATGTTATAGTCGGCGGAAAAACAGCGGCGGAAAACGCCGTATTCACCGGCGCTAAAGCCGGGCGGATAATACGGCGGCCGTAAATCCGTATAATTACCGAGCAAGCATCCAGTTTATAATATCGAATCTGTCGCTGTGGTATATCCAGCGTATTTCATGGCCCTGCCCGCTGAGCAGGGTCAGCTTGCTGCTGCCGCCGCAGCGGTTTATCATTTCATGCGCCTGAATAACGCTGAAGCCCATGCCGCGGTCAAGCTCCCCATGGAATATCCACACGGGCATTTTTGTAAGCAGCGCGCAGCTGAGCGAATCCACGCTGCCGCACACCGGCACAAGGCATGTTACAACATATGTTTTTAATCTTCTTAATTATTTTAATAAAGTTTTAACTTGTTTTTAATAGTAAATTATGTTATCTTATAATTAAGCAATTGCTTGTGTTGTAATCGTTAAGACGTCTGGTTTTTGTGTTCAATGTCATATGGAGGTGGTATTAGGGCTTAGGTAGTATTATACATTGTTAACAGTAACTCAGGAAACAGTTTTTGGACTCACAATTTTAACCGAGAGGAGACATGTGTATGAAAAAATCATTGATGATTTTGCTCGTTTGCACGCTGCTCACGATTATAAGTGCATGTGCAAACAACAACCCGGGGCTTGTGCCTTCCGTTCCCCAATACGATTACGAGTACACCACGCTTGAACAGCTATCCGAAAATGCGGATAACGTCATCATCGGTACAGTTGATAGCGTGGAACAAGCCGATGACCTCCACAGCTTTTTCCACATAAAGGATCTTAAGGTCTTATGCGGGCAGGATGTGGACTCCGTAAGCATATACGGAGTAGTAGGGCTGATGGAAGAGGGTGGCAGGTACTGCCTGTTCACCTATAACAATGATAAAGTCTTCTGGCCTATGCCGCTGACGCTGCTGGTCGACCGCGAATCGATATTTGAAATACAGTCCGGCAAAGTTATTGCGCCCGATAGGTTCGGTATGACCGGCATGAGCGAAGATGAATTGATCGACGCTGCAACAAAATTGTCCATGCGCGAAAATACCGTGCCGACCGTTACAGACGAATTGCCGTACGACAAGCTGATAGCCGAAAGCGAAGCCATATTCACCGCCACGGTGGAAGATGTAACGTATTCCTCCCCCTATGCGGGCGGCACTGCCAACGTATCAATAGTCAACGTGCTCAAGGGCACGATAGATGAGAGCAGCGTCAGCATTCTCGTCCCGCAGGGTCTGCAATCAGGTGAAACATATTTGTTTTTCAGGACAAACGGCCTGGCGGGTATGCCTACCCGCAACAACAGCGTGATAAGCGTTGAATCCGAAGAGTATGCTCAGATAATTGAGCAGATACAGTAGATCGGATGCAGAAGCTTAGCATCCGATCTTTGTTGGTTTTTCATTTCAGCTTTATTCAAATCCGTTTTTTACAGCCCGTCCCCCGGCAGTTCAACTCCGGCGGCGGCTGCGGCGGCTATGGCGGGGCCAAGCTCGCCAACGCGCTCGGGGCTGTGCGCATCGCTGTCCGGGCGCATAACCGCGCCTATTTTGGCTATTAGCCGTATGTCATCCGGCGAAAGGGTTACGTGGCGGGAGTTTATCTCTATCATCGTGCCCAGCTCCTTCGCCCCGCGGGCAAGGGTTTCTATATCGCACTTCACATATTCGCCCGGATGGGCAAAAATATCTATCCTGTATTTTTCCGCCGCGGCAAGCAGCGCCTTCGCCGTCAGCTCCGGTTCGCTTTTGTGCAAGCCTGCGGCCTCCATGGAGCGCTTCAGCAAAAAGCCGTCCCGCGGCACAACGCCCTTATGATACGCCAGCAGAAGCACATCGAACATGCTCCTGTCCTTGGGCGCGTCGCATTCGCCAAAGCCGGTCAGGTTGCATTCAAGGCCGAACAAAACCTCTATATCCCGCGCGTAAACGCTTGCAAGGCGCTCCGTCTCCTTCCTAAGCCGCGTCAGCTTTTCGCCGCGCACGCCGTAAAAAACGTGCCCGCCCGCGTGCTCCGTTATGGCTATACGTTTAAGCCCGCAACGCACGCCGGCAAGGACTATCTCCTCGGGAGTGCCCTTGCCGTGCGAAAAATCGGTATGCGTATGCAGGTCGCTCAAATAGCTTCCCATGCTCATTTTCTATTTTTGCTCCCCGATATGCTCATGCCGCGGAAGCGCGCCACAAGCGTTATCAAAAGCGTGCTCAGCGTTATTGTGGACATTGAATTTTCAAGCCTGAACGGCACCTTGGCCGAGCCTATGTGCGATGCGGTGAAGAAATAGTCGCATGTTTGCGCGGCCTGATTTCCGGCATAGCTGCTCAGGTACACCGTGGTCGCTCCCGCGGCCTTGGCGGCGATTATTTCATCGAATATGTCCTTATTGCGGCCGCTGCGGCAGAAGGCTATAACCGCATCGTCCTTTGTGAAGCGGGTGCGGTATATGCCCATACTCACCTCGTCGCAAATGGCGATGGCTTCCATGTTCATCATGTTAAAGCTGTGCACCATGTCCTTTGCAAGCAGCTCCGATTCGCCGCATATGAACACGCGCTTTTTGCCGGCAATATTCTGCGCCGCGGCGCAGAACGCATCTTTATCCAGCGCATGATATGTATCCTCAAGCGACATTATGCTGTATCCGCACAGCTTGTCTATAACGGTGGAGTCGCTGTCCTCGTCGCTCACGGGGGAAAGCTTCTGCGTTGCGCCGTTTGCGGCCGCTCCGCCCGCCAGCGCCACGCGGAAATCAAGGAAGCCCTTGTATCCAAGCCTCCTTGCGAGGCGAGTAACGCTCGGCACGCTTACGCCGGCAGCCTCGGCTATTTCGTTGATGACCATGCGCATGGCGCGGTCAGGATTGTCCAGGATAAAGTCTGCAACCTTGCGCTCCGCCGAAGGCAGCGTCACATACGCGGAGCGTATCTTGTTATTTGCGGGCATTTTCTTCTCTCCTTTTCATCTATGTTATAGTAAATTTATACACTTTAAGTACATAAAACCCGCCTCCTATACAAGCGGCGGTTTCAATTCCCACGATGTTACATGGTATTTGTATTATACACGGATTTATTAAACTTTACAATGGCATAATTATGAATTTGTGCAAACTTCACATTCGCCGCCCGCGCACATAAGCTTCCGCACATAAATTTCATATAAAAAATTGCGCATAAAAAGGGGCATGCTGCCCCGCTCTTCGATTGACAGTAGGGATGTTAAACATTATAATGATACATAGAATGCCTGTACCGGGCCGAACATGTATACAGGCCCGGGAATACACCAAATACATCAGGAGGATATACTCAAAATGGCAAAGACAATGACCATTGACGGCAATACCGCTGCGGCGCATGTAGCATATGCGTTCAGTGATGTTGCGGCCATCTACCCCATCACTCCCTCGTCCCCCATGGCCGAGGTTGCCGATGAGTGGGCGGCGAACGGCAGAACCAATCTGTTCGGTCAAAAGGTAAGGATAGCCGAGATGCAGTCCGAAGCCGGCGCCGCGGGCGCTGTGCACGGCTCCCTCAAGGCAGGCGCCCTGACCACCACCTTCACGGCTTCCCAGGGCCTTTTGCTGATGATTCCCAACATGTACAAGATCTCCGGCGAGCTGCTGCCCGGCGTGTTCCACGTATCCGCCCGCGCGCTTGCTTACCATGCGCTGAGCATATTCGGCGATCACAGCGACGTTATGGGCTGCCGCCAGACCGGCTTTGCCATGCTTTCTTCCGCCTCTGTTCAGGAGGTCATGGATCTTGCGCTGGTAACTCACCTTTCCGCCATCAAGGCTTCCGTCCCCTTCGTCCACTTCTTCGATGGTTTCCGTACCAGCCACGAAGTGCAGAAGATAGAGGCCATAGATTACGAGGATATGGGCAAGCTGCTTGATTACGATGCAGTGGCCGCCTTCCGTGCGCGCGCTCTCAATCCTGAGCATCCGCACCTTTCCGGCTCCGCCCAGAACCCGGACATTTACTTCCAGAACCGCGAAGCCTGCAACACCCGTTACATGGCCGTTCCCGCAATAGTTGAGCATTACATGGAGGAAGTCGGCAAGCTGACCGGCCGCCATTATAATCTGTTCGATTACGTCGGCGCGCCCGATGCGGACCGCGTAATAATCTCCATGGGCTCCAGCTGCGACGTGGTTGAAGAAGCCATAGACTGCCTCAACGCCCGCGGCGAAAAGCTGGGCCTCATCAAGGTCCGTCTTTACAGGCCTTTCCGTGCGGACAAGCTGCTTGCCGCCCTCCCCGCCACCTGCAAGAAGATCGCCGTGCTCGACCGCACCAAGGAATGCGGCTCCCAGGGCGAGCCTCTCTATCAGGACGTGGTCAATGCCTTTGCCGAGGCCGGCAGGTTCGATGTTAAGATCATCGGCGGCCGTTACGGTCTGGGCTCCAAGGAATTCACCCCCTCCATGGTCAAGGCCGTTTATGACGAGCTGAAGAAGGACGACGCCAAGCCCCGCTTCACTGTAGGCATAGTTGACGACGTGACCAATCTGTCCCTGCCCGTGACCGAGCAGGTCAACGCCGCTCCCGAAGGCACCATCGCCTGCAAGTTCTATGGCCTTGGTTCCGACGGTACCGTTGGCGCGAACAAGAACTCCATAAAGATAATAGGCGACCATACCGACATGTATGCTCAGGGTTACTTTGCCTACGACTCCAAGAAGTCCGGCGGCTTCACCGTGAGCCATCTGCGCTTCGGCAAAAAGCCCATACAAAGCCCCTATCTCATCGATGCGGCTGACTTCGTGGCCTGCCACAACGCTTCCTACGTCACCCGTTACGACGTGACCGAAGGCATCAAGGAGGGCGGCACTTTCCTGCTCAACTCCGAATGGACGCTTGAGGAGATGGAGCATGAGCTGCCCGCCAAGATGAAGAACGCCATCGCCAAGAACCATCTCAAGTTCTATAACATAGACGCCGTTAAGCTGGCCAAGGAAGTCGGCATGGGCAACCGCATCAATACCATAATGCAGTCCGCCTTCTTCAAGCTGGCAAACGTTATCCCCGCCGACCAGGCCATAGAGTACATGAAGGCTGCCGCCAAGAAGTCCTATGCCAAGAAGGGCGAGGACGTCGTGGCCCGCAACTATGCCGCCATAGACGCAGGCGCCAACGCCATAGTTGAAATCAACTATCCCGAATCCTGGGCCACCACCACCGAAGGCGCGGTCGTGAAGCCCGTGACGGACGATCCGTACTTCACTCAGTTCATCTCCCCCATCCTGGCCCAGAACGGCGACAAGCTGCCCGTTTCCATAATGAGCCCCGATGGTTCCGTGCCCACCGGCACCACCAAGTACGAAAAGCGCGGCATAGCCGTTGACGTACCCGCGTGGATACCCGAAAACTGCATACAGTGCAACCAGTGCTCCCTGGTCTGCCCGCACGCCTGCATAAGGCCCGTGCTGGTAAAGGATGAGGACAACGCCCCCGAATCCTTCGTGACCAAGCCTGCCACCGGCAAGGAGCTTGCGGGCTACAAGTTCCGCATGCAGCTCTCCCCGCTGGACTGCACCGGCTGCGGCAACTGCGTGGACGTTTGCCCCGCCAAGACCAAGGCGCTCAAGATGGTTCCCCTGCACACTGTACAGGAGACCGAAGGCGCGAATTGGGACTTCGCCGCCAAGCTGCCTGAGCGCGAGCTTGACATGAACAAGTACACCGTTAAGAACAGCCAGTTCCTCAAGCCCCTGTTCGAGTTCTCCGGCGCCTGCGCAGGCTGCGGCGAGACCCCGTACATCAAGCTTATAACCCAGCTGTTCGGCGACAGGATGATAATTGCCAACGCCACCGGCTGTACCTCCATCTACGGCGGCAGCGCACCCACCGTGCCTTACACCACCAATGAAAAGGGCCACGGTCCCGCATGGGCCAACTCCCTGTTTGAAGATAACGCCGAGTTCGGCTTCGGTATCAACCTGGGTACCAAGCAGCGCCGCGCACACGTTGCGGAGCTTGTTGAAAAGCTGATCGCGGTTGACTACTGCGACGCCGATCTGAAGGCCGCCGGTAAGGAATGGCTGGAGAACATGGACGATGCGGAAGGCTCCAAGAAGGCGGCTGCGAAGCTGGTTGCCGAGCTGGAAGCGAGCGTCGATCCCGATCTGACCGGCACCCAGTGGGAAGAAGCATGGCTCAAGAACGGCAAGAAGTGCCCCTGCGAAGCGTGCACTCTGGGCCGCGAAGTGCTTGCCAATAAGGACCTGCTCGTCAAGAAGTCCATATGGATATTCGGCGGCGACGGCTGGGCGTACGACATCGGCTACGGCGGACTTGACCACGTTCTTGCCATGGACGAGGATGTAAACGTTCTGGTCGTGGATACCGAAGTGTACTCCAACACCGGCGGACAGTCCTCCAAGGCTACGCCTACCGGTTCCGTTGCCAAGTTTGCTGCGGCCGGCAAGCGCACCAGCAAGAAGGATCTGGGCATGATGGCCATGAGCTACGGCTATGTGTACGTTGCCAAGGTTTGCATGGGCGCCAATCAGCAGCAGCTGGTCAAGGCCCTTGCGGAAGCCGAAGCTTATAAGGGACCCTCCCTCATAATCGCCTACGCTCCCTGCATCAACCACGGCCTGAAGGTAAAGGAAGGCATGGGCAAGAGCCAGGCCGAGGCCAAGAAGGCCGTTGAAGCCGGTTACTGGCAGCTTTACCGTTACAATCCGGACCTTACCGCCCAGGGCAAGAACCCCTTCACCCTTGACAGCAAGCCCGCGACCATACCTTACCGCGAGTTCATAATGGGCGAAGTTCGCTACGCTTCCCTGCTCTCTCAGTTCCCCGAAGTGGCCGACAAGCTGTTCGACCGCGCCGAGCACGAAGCCAAGGATAAGTACGAATACTACAAGAAGCTCAACGACATGCAGTAATGCATTGACTAACGCAGCCCGGGACGGCAATCGCCGTTCCGGGCTTTTTGTGTGCAGATAATCTATAATGTTTGATGAAGTAAAATCAGCAACTCACATCTCATTGTCTGTTACACCCCCTCAGTCACGGCTAACGCCGTGCCAGCTCCCCGGCCGGGGAGCCTTTTGGTGGGGCTACCACTAACCAAAAGCTGTCCCCGCGTGCGGGGAAAGTGGCATGGCGAAGCCATGACGAAAGGGGAACGGCTCAAAGCTGCCAAGTGCCGTTTTCATCACCTTACAAACTCTCACAATAAGCCTCCCTCTAAGAGGGAGGTGGATTTTGCGAAGCAAAAGACGGAGGGAGTCTAAAGAAGCTCGCAGCTATTTGTTTGTTTTACTCCCTCAGAAAATTCGCTTACGGCGAATTTCCAGCTCCCCTGCTGCGCAGGGCCACTCCGGTTGGAACATGGTCGTCTTACTCACTGCCGTTCGCAATTCTCCCTGTTCCTGCCCGTTCTCCGTTTCGCTTCATCCGCCACAGGCGGCGCTCAACTCCGAACCTCAAAGAGGGAGCCTTTTGGTACAGTACAAACACGGCGTACAGTGCCGTACCCCTTCGCGGAGCGATCGTTTCAATGGGGTTACGGGGGTCGCCAGGGGGCCTAAGGGGA
>OGYO01002237.1_pt1 | contig 10401 bp, 10 predicted proteins | sample 1576561 | NCBI WGS metagenome assembly OGYO01 (sample SAMEA3541507, study PRJEB24748) | human gut metagenome | biome: human gut; feature: human-associated habitat; material: faeces | place: China | collected 2012 | reverse complement strand
TTTTTTTAATTCTTCTTGTTCTTCAATAGTTGCTTCGTTTTTAGGTATTAATTTACCATGCCAGTATTCATTACCTTCTTTATCTTTATAATAAATACTATCTTCTTTTTTATTTAATTTATTATTATATTTTTTAAAGTTTTGTTTATAGCCTGCATTAAAATTATCTTTAATACTTTTTAATTTCAAATTAAAGACCTCTGATAATTTAATTATACGCTTAGAATTATTTGTACCTTTATTATCATATTCAGTCTTAATATAACCAAAGGTGGCTAAATTACTTATACTTTTTGATATAGTTACTTGTGTTACATTATAAATATCACAAAAATATCTATTAGTAGCCCAACAATAACCATTTTTCTTACAAAGACTTATTATATGAATTAATAATAATCTTTCTAAAAATGTTAATCTATTATCTCTTAATACGGATTTTAAAATAAATACATTTATGAATTCTTCTTTATCCATAATAATCAATATATAAGATATATCTTGAGATAATAAAAGTGCACTTTTAAATATTATTTTCCCTAGGTGCTTTCATCTTATAACAAATTAAAATAAAAAGAAATTGTACAAAACATGCAAAAGGAGTACATTTCTATACTCCCATTTTAGTCAGTCTTATATTTTAATAGTTTACACATAAATATGTCATCTAATATCACTATTTTTATTTTAGTAATATTTGCTATATAACGTAATTCTTGTTTTAATTGGTCATGAAATTTTGCAGGACATATTGCCCCTATAACATCAACTCTTTTATCCCTACTCATTGTAATAATTTGTTGTATCATTTCCCTACTTTCTTTACTTGATAAATTTAATATGCCCGTACTAGTTCGACTTTTAGCTATTCCTACAAAATTATATTTTTCACCATTTTCATATGTAATTTCAAAATTAACATCACCAAATTCCTGTCCTTGATGCGGTGTCGGTCTATAGTCACCAAAGCCAATGAATAATTTCATTATACATAAATCATTAGTAGTCATACAATTAGCGCAAGACGAATTATTACATTTTTTACACTTTTCTTTTATTAACTTATATTTGCATAAATATTCATCAAAATTAGAAATATCTGTTTGACATATATCTTTAAAATCTATTATTTTTGAATAGTCTAGCATCTGACCAGACGTATACCTATGTATATTTAGATAGTTACCATCAATTGTGAAAGCACCATCTAACTTAATTCCAAAATTTACAAATAATAAATTATTTATTTCATCAATAAATTCATTAGTAGGAATTAGTTTTATAATCTTTTCAATACCTGATAAATTTATTACGTGACCTTCATCACATAATAACGTTGAAACCTTTTCACCACATTCTAAACAAAGAATATCATCTTTAACTAATTTAAAATTAGATTTATTACAATTATTACAATAAATTTGAGTCTCTTCATTGCAAATATCACAAGTACCAAAAAATGAAATATAAAATTTATTTTTCAACAACTGATTTATTTTAACAAGATTATCTTTGATTAAAAAAGAAGTTTCTCCAGTACTCAAGTGTAAAAAAACATTATAACAAATATTTTCTATTATATTTTTAGTTTCTTTTGAATATTTTGTATTAGCCATTATATTTCTTGATTTAAAAATATCAGACTCTTTACAATTTTGAATATCATTAAGATAACATGTAATTTTATTTATACTATCTATACTCCAATTTCTAAACTGTGTAGCATTGACGTTTCTTGTTAAATAAACTTTCCCCGCAGCACAATTTATTCCGAGAGTACTATTTGTTTCATCATCTAATTGTTCATCCAAAAAAGTATTAGACATATCATAGCTACTAACATCATCTGTATATATTTTCTTTTTATATAGTTCATCATCTGATATAGTAATTTTAGCAACTTCATCTTCTTTTGCATCTGGTTTTATAAATGTACCTTTTTTAATTTTTCCATTAAAAACTTCAGCTATAAGTTTTTTTGTAATCTTTATATTATACAAAGAAACGTTTAATATTTTTGAAAAACACATTAATAATTTATTTTGAATATCATTTGGACAATTTTTAATTGCTATAAAATTATTATCTAAATTTATCCAAACAAAACAATCTTTAAGTTCATAAATATAATTAGGTTCATCTTCTTCAGAAATGTATGTATATTTGCTCAAATAGACAAAAGAAACTTCATAAGTATTATCTTTTATTTTTTGCATATTTTTTAATTTTAAATTTTTAAACTTTGCATCTTCTAAATATGGAATTTTATCTAGCATACTATTTATTTCTAGCGTCACACTTTCAACATTAAGTATATCTATATTTGATTTTGAAAAATTAAATATTGTAAAGCCCGGCTTAAGACCATATCTAAATTGTTCATATGAATTTTCAATATCTTGTGACGTTATTTTAGATGATTTCTCTATGATTTTTATTAACTGATATCTTTTCAATTTCTTTAATGATTCAAAACAATCTTTTGAATCTATTTTCAAATCATTTTTTAATATCTTGGTTAATTCATGCTTAGATATTTTATTGATAATTAAACTTCTAATTCCTTCTAATCTTATTAATTCTAATTTTGTTTTATCTATTTTTAACATACTACATCCCTCACATCAAAAAAGCGCAATACAAAACCATATAAGCCTGTACTAGCGCTCCTTTTTTACTCGTAAATATTATATCATTTTTTCACATTATTTTAAATATTTTCTAAAAGTATTCTTAAATAATTCAACATTATTGCTCATCCATTCAAATGCTTCATCCCAAGATTCAGAATTAGGATCAACATCTAAATTAGACACTAACTTAATTCTTGATGCTTTCTTACCTTCTAATGGCATCCATTGTAAGTTTGAAGATATCTTCTCATTAATTTCTTCTTTATATTGTTCTAATGAATAATATAAATCTTTATTATCATTTATATAAAGCTCGCATGCTATTTCATGTTTTTTAGTATTATAAGTTAAATCTAAATGACAATCACTTCTACCTATAAAAATATTATACCAATGTTGTGGTAATGGTTTGATAAGTGAATAATTAACTTTTTTATCTTCACAATAATTTTTAAAATCTTCCCAAAAGTTTAATTGAATAGTTGAAGCATTACTCATATTTTTAGAAACATTTTTTCTAATTGCTTTAGCCCAATTATTTGGTTTGCTTATAATTTGGAATTTAGGAGCAATCAAAGAATCACCGATTTTCCACAATTCAATTTGTACTAAGAATATATTAATGTGTTCGTCAGAATGTTCATTTAACCAATCAACAGCTTGTTTATGCTCATCTCTAACATCTTTAACAATCCATATTTGTATATCTGCATCAAATCCAGCTGAATAAACTATCACTTTTCCTAGATGATCATGATTAGTCATTTCTAATTGATTTTCAATTATTATAGTTTTATCAGTTTCTTCTTCATGCGCTTTAATATCAACATTATACCTTCCAGTTGATGCCTCTGTTTCATCTACAGTAATATTAAATCCAAGTTCTTCACTTAATAACTTGATATTATTTTCTTTAGCTAACCATTTGGTAAAATCAGTTGCTTCGTTTTTCCAAACTTCTCTTAAATTTGTTATTTTTTCTAATTTTCCTAAATTATAATTCATTACCTAAATCTCCTTTATACAACACTAAGTGTTATATATATCGTAATCAGATTTCATTTCTGAAATTTCTTTTAAAGATTTCCATTGATTACTTACAACTTCAGAAACTTTATCTTTTATCAAATTATATTTTTCCTCATTTTGATATATAGGAATTTCAATTTCTTTCCATCTATCTGCAATATTTGGTAAAGTAGTGTCAATAAAAATTTTGTTATTTGATTGTTCAAATGACAATTTATGAGACAAAGCGTACATTAGATATTCTGGAGTTAAATTATATTTATTATTTATATCAATAACTCTTAACACTAAAATTTCTCTAGTCAAAATAACTTTCAAATCATATGAAGAAACCATTGCTACACTCCCAATTCTATAACTTCCTCTTCTAACATATAAAAGATCTTTTTCTTTCAATTGTTTAGATTCTTTAAATAATCTTTTGTATTCAGTTTCGGGAATCAAAGCAGTTGGATCTTTATAAATTTGCCAATTGACAATATCCTTTACTCTTATATACGGTATATCACCAGTTCCTTTGAATTCAGATGATGGTGAACCATTTCCATCAAAATATTCTATTATTCCTTCATCAATTAATTGCTGTAAAGAAATCAATTTAATATTTTCCTTCTTTGCTTTGTCAGCTATTTCTTCTTTTTTTGAATTCCAATAATATCTTGGAACTAAAATTCCAGATTTTTTTATTAGTTCTGCATCAACTGTAAATGTATATTTTGAATCATATTGAGCACCAGAATTTTTAAATTTAATTTCTCTTATAATTTCTTTTGTATCATCAAGTATTTCGTTTGTATATACATTTCTTTCTTTATCATATTTATATAATGGCTTACCATTATGATCATGTCCAACATATTCCGCAACGGCCATATTAATCTTTGACTGCTGAGGAGTATTCTTTTGTATAACAATTGCAATACATTTAGCATTGTTATGTGGTCTAAAAGTATTATGTGGTAAATCTATTATCCATTGAATATTATGTTGAAATATAAAATCTCTAACATTTTTTTGGTTTGGTGCATGAAAATAAGTTTCTGGTAAAATTATACCAACACGTCCACCATCCTTTAGTAACTGTAAATTTCTCTCTAAAAATAAAGTTGAAACATTTCCTTCATCTAATAATTTTTCTTTTCCTTTAGAATCTATTTTTTTTGCTAAATCATACTGTGATAATTTTTGTTTTCCTGTTACTTTTATATCTTTACCAAAAGGTGGATTACTAAAGGAAACAGAAAATGTACCTAATTTAATATTTTGTTGTGTAAATTCCTTCCAATTCATTGGATTTTCTAAACTATCTTCACAAAAAATACCACCTTTTCCGTCACCTAAAATAGCCATGTAAGATTTGCCTAATTTTGTTAAAAAACTATCTTTCTCTATACCTCTAATATTTTTTATACCGACAGTCTTCTTTTCTTCAGCTATAGCACTTTCAGACCACCCATAAGTAGAACCTAATTCATCTATATCTAACCATAGTTGCTTTAAAGCCTCAACCAAGAAACTTCCACTTCCACAACTTGGATCAATTATCATATCCTCTAATGTAGGATTTACAGCTGCAACCAAAGTTTTTACCACATTTTTTGGAGTAAAAAATTGTCCTTGTTCTCCTTTTAATGAGCCACCAATAAAAACTTCAAAAGCATCTGCAATAATATCACGGTCTGTATCAATCAAACAATAATTTTGTATTTTTCCAATAATATATCTTAATGTATGACCATCAAAATCTATAGAATCACTTTCACTCAATACATCTTTATATTTAGTCTTAACTCTAGTAAATAAATTATCTATTCTATCTTTTATCTCTTGATCACTGTCACAATCGGAAGCTCTAAATGTTACCATATCTTCCATTTTTGTAAATCTTTCATCATAAATTTTACACAAAATCAAATGAATCATTTCTTTTGCAATTGCTTCATCCCTATTTACACCAACACTATTGCCGGCAATATAACCTCTCAATTCAGAAAAAATATCTTTTAAATTATGGGTGCTTCTAAGATCTATTCTTTTATATAAACCAATTTCCTCTAATTTCTGATTATATTTAGGTATTGCTGGTATTTCTCTAAAGTGTATATTCCCTGATTCTTCAATTTTTTCTATATATAGACTTTCTACTCCATTGTACCATATTCCTATTTTAGCTTCACAGAATTTTAAATAATCTTCTAGTTGGTCTTCACCATCTTTTCTAGTCGATTTTTTATTTTCTACAACAATTTTTAATTTTTTGTTTCCTTTACTATCATATTCAAAAACTGCTATATCAATAGGATATCCCCTTTTGTCGGAGGGTGAAGATTTTACTCTATATTGTGGATGTGTTTGAATCATATTTTTTGGATATCCATAATCTTCAACTAATATTTTTGAAAAAGGTTGTACTGCATTAATTTCTTCCGGAGTAGCATTTACTTCTAATCCAGAAACATAATCTATTATTTTTTCCATGTTTCTTTTCTCCTTAACTATAATATATTATAACACATAATTTTATATTTTTTGTGATATTCTCACAATTTTAAGCTTTTCTTTATTAAGGGGTTGGGACTTTTCACATATACGAATTTTGTACGGGAGTATAAATTCAGTGCTGGCTAAACAACAAAGATACTCCTACAACCTAAAAACACTACCATTTCTGATAGTGTTAATTTCTTTAATAATATCTTTTTAATCTTAAAGAATTTGTATTTTTTACTACTAAATTATATTTAATTTTTAATATTTCTTTTACCTTAGGTATAAGTTTATTCATATCACATCTACAATTAAATACATCTATTGCAGAATTAATATGATACCTTAGAGGGCACTCTGATAAACAATGTCTACTATATCCATTTGCTAAATAAAATGCTACTAAATCAGGTATAACATAATTATTTAAATAATTATTAACATTGTTATAGAAAGGTAAATATATTTTTTCAAATTCTTTATCATTTATATCACACATAGATATACTCCTTTAAAACTATTTCTTCCACTATATTTCTAATACTATTCATTTTACCTATCCATTGCATTTGATTACTACTTTTTAATTTTTCAGTAATATTTTCTTTTTCAGCTAGTTCTTTAATTAACTTCTGCACCTTCTCCATAACAGTAGTATCAATATTATGAAGATATTCATTTAGTTTATCATTAACAAGTAAATCAAAATATAATCCTAACTTTTCTTTCTTCATATAATTTAATCTTAATAATCCATACTTTCCTATATTAAATCTTTCTTTATCTTCTAATATTAAATTTGGTAATAAATAATCACCTTTCTTAGTGTAACTAATATTCATAACAGTTCTCCATTTCTTTCTAAATTTATTTGGCTTTAATTGTTATACATTCGTTACACAATGACCATCGCCACCTCCTGCATTCAAGTGATTAGATATTACTACAACATCTTTATTATTACCAAAAGCCTTTAATACTTCATTAACCCTATCCGTAGGATTCAAAGTTATATCTTTATCTCTTGTAATATATACAGGAATACCCATTTCTTTTAATCTATCATAAATATATTTACTTATAAGTAAAGTATAATCCTTTTCCAAACTAGTACCAGAAACAGCACCAGGATCACTTCCTCCATGTCCCGCATCAATTACTATTCCAGTTAATTTTCTCATATCATACATTATATCACTCCTAATAATAATTTATGAAAAACTAAAAAAATAGTTAAATATAATTATCATTTTTAAGTAATATTACAAGGATAGACAACGACCAAGTTATAAAAAAACTGTTTCTTGGACATAAAGAAATCTTCTAGAAACTTAGAGGTGCATAAACATAGTATGACTCTAATTATTCTAGAAGAATATCTTAAAATGTATTACCCTAAGTGCTTTCTATCACACTCGTTATTTTATTTACAAAAAGTTTTGTTTAATTTAATTACTGATGGAGATACTCTGCATATGCAACATTTAAGTCAATTGGCATTGGAATGTTGCATATGTTTTTTACTCCTATATAATTTTCATTAACTACAATATTATTATATGAATTTGTTTTTATATTTTTTAAGTCTAATCTTTTTTTTATAGTAAAAATATAATTAAACCAATTTAAATAGTCGGACAAATGTCTTGTAGATACTCCTCTAAATTTTGTTAACCAAACTTCTAGTTGTGAATGTAATCCATTTATTTCAGCTAGGTTATTAATCCCATCATTATGAAAGCCTGAAGGAATAGCTACTAATTTCATATTGTGTTTTTTACAAAATTCTTGATATGCACTTGCACTATCGGCAGTTATTAAGTCAACTTTTTCTACTTTATCACTAAGTTGTTCATCTAGCATTTTTATGGTGCCTCTTCCTAATCCACCAATATTCATTACAATATTATCAATATATTTTTTTATAGCTTTCAGTACTTTATGTCTTAAATTAAATGATGTTAAAATTGAAATGTTATTTTCTTCAGCAATCCTTCTTATGCTAAATCCATCAATTAAATTATCAATAACATTTTTCCATATATCAAAAGATAATTTACTGTGATAAACTACTGTATTTGTAGTTGCACAACAAGTATGCTTACAATGAGAACATACATATTTTTGTAGTCCCTCTTTTTTATTAATGTCTACTTTAAGGGGTGCATTTCAAATTATAATATCTTTAAAGTTCGCATTAAATAATCAATAAATTAATACAAGTAAGAGACATAACTAAAAAAGACAGTTTCCTATCTGTCTATTTTATGTATATTATCTAAAAGTATTCCTGTTCCTTCAGCAACACAAGTTAATGGACTTTCAGCCGTAAAAACAGGCACTTTTAGCTCTTGAGCCAAAATCTGATTAAATCCATCAACCAACGAACCACCACCAGTTAAAACTATACCTCTATCAATTATATCTGCAGATAATTCTGGTGGAGTTTGTTCTAATATACCTTTAGCAGCATGTATAATAGAATATACGCTTTCTCTTAAAGCTTCTTCTACTTCATCAGAAGATAAAGTTATCGTATGAGGAAGACCTGTTACCAAATCTCTACCCCTTACCTCCATTTTTTCATCTTTATTACCTGAAAAAACAGTACCAATACTTATTTTTATGTCTTCAGCAGTTCTCTCTCCTACTAACAATTTATATTTATCCTTAATATATTTTATAATATCATTATCAAAAGCATTACCCGCTATTCTTATAGATCTACTCTCTACAATTCCCCCTAAAGACAATATAGCAATATCAGTAGTTCCACCTCCAATATCTATAACCATATTACCAGAAGGTTTTGATATATCCATACCTGCTCCTATAGCAGCAACCTTAGGTTCTTCTTCAAGAAAAACTCTTCTAGCTCCAGTCCTTTCAGCAGCCTCCTTTATAGCATTCTTTTCTACTTGAGTTATATTTGAAGGACAACATATAAGTATTCTAGGTCTAGAGAAAAAACTTCTTCCATTTACTTTTTTTATAAAATAATTTAGCATAAGTTCTGTCGTCTCAAAATCAGCAATAACCCCATCTTTCATAGGTTTAATTGCTTTAACTCTACCAGGAGTCCTTCCTAACATTTCCCTAGCCTCGCTACCAACAGCTAAAGGTTTCTTGGTATCAGAATCTATAGCTACAACACTAGGTTCATTTAATACTATACCTTCACCCTTAATATATATTAGTACATTGGCAGTTCCTAAATCTATTCCAATATCTTTATTAAACATCATAATATCACCTTTTCCACATATATTTTACCATAAACTAGGATATTTTTATACATTTAGTCTCCTTTTTTCTAAAAATATTTGTTTAGTTTTCTTTCCTCCATTAATATGCCTTATTTCTATATGATTTTTTAATATTTCCTTTACATTATTATATCTTTTAATGTCTATCAATAATAATCTTTCTCGTAAATCCTTATGAACAGTAGATTTACTAACATAAAACTTTTTAGCAACTTCTCTTATTGTCTTATTAGTCAATATCATATAGTCAGCTTCATCAATAACCCTTTTAATTATTTCTTTTGTCATACTATAATATATTTATAAAAAAACATTATATTACTGTAATTCACTAATATCTTTATCATAATAATCTTCTGGATTAACAGTAGCACCATTATGATATAATTCAAAATGTAAATTATAATCTTTATTATACAAGTTACATACACCACTCTTAGCAATAATCTGTCCCTTTAATACAATATCATCTACTTTAACTTTAACATCATTTAAACTCTGATAAATACTTATCATATCATTACTATGTCTTATTTCAATAGTTTTACCCATTATTTCATTATCCACAACACTAATTACTGTACCATCTAATATCGCAACAACATCAAACTCTTCACTTTTAGTATAATCAACTCCAGAATTTTGCATATATATACCTTCATAAAATATTATAGCATCCTTCTGATCTTCCTCTTCTTTATCATAATCATAATATTTTTTACTTATACTAATATTATCTCCATTATATGGCCTAATAATATTCTTATCCTCACTAACTACGGGAATATATTCATTAACATTAACAATTTCACTATCAACATACTGAATATTACTATCTTCATTGTTTGCAAACATTTTATTATTAACTATTCCCTCTAATAAATAAATACTAAATACAAAAACACAAATAGCTAAAGTATATGCTACTGGTACTACAAAAGATTTAATTTTTCTCCCTTTCATTTCAATCACCTAATATAAGTTTT
>OGYO01002236.1_pt1 | contig 10404 bp, 7 predicted proteins | sample 1576561 | NCBI WGS metagenome assembly OGYO01 (sample SAMEA3541507, study PRJEB24748) | human gut metagenome | biome: human gut; feature: human-associated habitat; material: faeces | place: China | collected 2012 | reverse complement strand
TGATAAATAAGGATTGAATTTTATGAAACGTCCATTGCTGTAAAGAGCCGCTGCGCCGGTCAGTGGTTCCTGCTGAGTTGCGGATTCAGAAACAGATGCGTTGGCGGCATCAGCAGAAGAAGGTTCATCTACAGTTTCATTTTCAGAATCTGAGGAGATAGAAAAATCATCCGCTGTCTTGGGTGGTGCCTTAGTACCCTGCGCCTGCGCCGTGTCCGTACTGGATTTGTGCTGTATGCTACCGCATCCGGTCAGGCAGCAACACAGGAGAACGGCACAAGATAATCGAAAAAATGGCTTTCTCAAGTTCAATCTCCTTTATGATAAATATTACTGTTCTCATTGTATCATAATTACTTTTCAAATAGGGGAAATTCAGATAAAATTAAGGTTTCAAAAAGGAAAATATAATGTGAAAAAAATCAAGGAGATTGCAGAATCAATTTAATTGCGATAGACTACAAGAGAAAGAATATCACAATATACGAGGACAATATATATGGAAGAGAACCAGAAACAACAAAGCGGGAAAGAAGAAAAGAAGCAAGACAAAAAATCAGATAAAGATCAAGAGAAAAGGCTGTGGAAGATTTTCTGGTCAACCTTTTACTTAAGCGCGTTCACATTTGGTGGAGGTTATGTGATCGTCAGCCTGATGAAGAAAAAGTTCGTAGATGAATATCATTGGATCGAAGAAGAGGAGATGCTGGATCTTGTGGCGATCGCGCAGTCGGCACCGGGAGCAATCGCAGTGAACGGAGCAATCGTGATCGGATATAAACTGGCTGGAATTGCGGGGATTCTGACAGCAATTGCCGGGACAGTAATCCCACCATTTCTTATTATATCGATACTTTCTGCCGGTTATCAGGCATTTCGAAGTAACCAGATCATCAGCTTAATGCTCGAAGGAATGCAGGCCGGAGTGGGTGCCGTGATCGCATCTGTGACATATGACATGGGTGCCGGAATCGTGAAGAAGAAAGATGCTTTGTCATACGTACTTATGGTTGGGGCATTTATAGCTTCCTGCATATTTGAGGTAAATGTAGTCTATGTGATTCTGATCTGTGGAATTGTCGGAGTACTCCGCGCATTAATTGAGAAAAAAATCACGAAGAAAGGAAGTGATGAGAAATGATTTATTTGAAATTATTTTTAAGCTTCCTTCAGATTGGACTGTTCAGCTTTGGCGGCGGTTATGCGGCGATGCCTCTGATCCAGGAACAGGTTGTGACACAGCACGGCTGGCTTACGATGACAGAATTCACAGATCTGATCACGATTTCCCAGATGACACCTGGGCCAATTGCGATCAATGCGGCAACATTTGTCGGCAGCAAGATCTCAGGAGTGCCGGGATCGATTGCGGCGACTTGTGGGTGCATTCTGCCATCCTGCATTATCGTAACTTTGATCGCATGGTTTTATTTAAGATATAAGAAAATGAAAATGTTCCAGAGTGTTTTGGAATCATTACGACCGGCGGTTGTCGCACTGATCGCATCAGCAGGAATCGCAATTCTGCACACTGCATTCTGGGCAGATGGAATTGTGCAGTTTGCTGCAACAAAATGGTCTATGGTGGTGATCTTTGGAATCTGTCTGTTACTGCTTCGTAAGACAAAATTGAATCCGGTGGTTGTGATGGCACTTGCCGGAGTGATGAACGTGGCAGTAAGATATGCAGCCGGATAAAATAGCGAATCCATGCAGGTTCCGGTAAAGAAATGTGAAAAGGTGAAAAATATGCAGACTTATGTGGAAAACATTTCAAAGTTCATGGTATATTGTGAATAACTTTCATGGTATACTGTACATACGTTGTAAAGATAAGAACAGGAGGAACATAATGGCACGATATCTTTTAATGAATAAGAACACACCGGTTTTAGAATTTGATTATGATCTGGAAGTTCATGCGGTTATGAAAATCCTGGAAGTTCATGACGCTCGGTATGCGCCACCGTCAACAGTAGATCAAAAAGGAAATGTGACGAAGAAAGCCTTGAATGCCTGGTGGAAGGGAAGAGCAATTCCGGCATCAAGAAATCAGATCCAACAGGTTTTGGATTGTCTGGATCTCGACAGTACTCTTGCATTAGCAGAGAAAAACTTTGGACTGTCTTTGTCAGATCGCTATTGGATCAATGATACAGCAGCACCACAGCAGTGGAAAGATATCAATTTTTTTGATAATAATTTTACAGATGATCTTGGAATACTGACACTCGGACAGCAGTCGTCAGGACATCCGAATCTCATGTCACCGAACTCCACTTTGGGAGGAGATTTGAACAAGAAATGGAAGATTGTAAATGGCGAGCGGATTCTTCTGAAGACAGGATCTGCATTGTTCCGTCAGGAAGTGCAGAATGAGGTCGCAGCGACGGTGCTTCATCAACAGCTTCTAGAGAAAGAAGATTATGTTCCATATTTTTTGCACCAAGAAGGAAGGTCAACGTATTCTGCATGTAAAAATATGCTTGGCGAGAACGAGGAACTTATAACAGCATATGATGTGCTTTGCAATAAGAAGAAACCATCCTCTATGAATGACTACCAATTTCTGTTATCTGTTTATCAGGAGCTTGGATTAAAAAATGCGGAAGAAATGCTTACAAAGATGTTTGTCTGTGATTATATTCTTGCAAATGAAGACAGACATTGGAGAAATTTTGGTGTAATCCGTAATGTTGAGACATTAGAATATACAAGAGTGGCACCAATCTTTGACAGTGGGACCTGTCTCTGGTGCAGGGCAGAGATGCTTGAACTGCCGTCAGATTATTCTTATGTTGCAAAGCCGTTTGGAAATAACGGAATGAGTCCGGACAGACAATTGGAATTGTTTCATCAGTTCGATTGGTTTGATGAACAGAAGTTGGATGGAACGGTGGATAAGATTATGGAAATTCTCAGAACAAATGAGAATATTTCAGAGAAGCGTCTTAGAAATATACAGTCAGGTCTGGAAAATAATATAGAAAATATATGTGAATATACAAGGAGAGAGAAATGAGCGAACAGAACAATCAGAATATCCAGGAATCACAGACACCGCATAAGCGTCGTGTGAGATACAAAGGAAAATACCCGAAGAAATTCGAGGAGAAATATAAAGAGTTACAGCCGGAGAAATATCAGGACACAATCGCGCATGTAATCCAGAAGGGAAACACTCCTGCCGGAATGCACATTTCTATCATGGTAAATGAGATCCTGGATTTTCTGAAGATCCAGCCGGGCGAGACTGGGTTTGATGCGACACTCGGATACGGTGGACATACGAAAGCAATGCTTGAGTGTCTGAAAGGCAAGGGGCACATCTATGCAACAGATGTTGACCCGGAAGAGTCTGCAAAGACAAGGAAACGTCTGGCAGATCAGGGGTTCGGAGAAGACATTTTAAGTATCCGTCTGCAGAACTTCTGCACGATCGATGAGATTGCAAAAGAAGTTGGCGGATTTGATTTTATCCTTGCGGACCTCGGAGTTTCCTCCATGCAGATCGACAATCCGAAGAGAGGATTTTCCTTCAAAGTTGACGGACCGCTGGATCTGCGATTGAACCAGGAGAAAGGCATCAGCGCGGCGGAGCGCCTGGATAACATTTCCGAGGAAGAACTCGCCGGAATGCTTTATGAAAATTCAGACGAGCCATACTGCGAAGAACTGGCGAAAGCAATTACAAATGAGATTCGCAGAGGCAATCGCATCGATACAACAACAAAGCTTAGAAATGTGATCGAGAAGACTTTGGATTTCCTTCCAAATAATAAAGAAAAGAAGGATATTATCAAGAAGACTTGCCAAAGAACATTCCAGGCACTTCGTATTGATGTCAATAATGAGTTCGAAGTACTGTACGAATTCATGGAGAAGCTTCCGGGAGCGTTGAAACCGGGTGGAAGAGTAGCGATTCTTACCTTCCATTCAGGCGAGGATAAGCTTGTAAAGAAAGCACTCAAAGCAGGATATAAAGAAGGAATCTATTCCGAATATGCAAGAGACGTGGTACGTCCGTCAGCACAGGAATGCGCGCAGAACGGAAGAGCAAGATCCACGAAGATGCGCTGGGCTGTGAAGGCAGAATAGTTGACTTCAATATAATGAAATGTTATAGTTAGTCAGAAATAATAGCGTTCGGTGCTGTTTGATCAGGGAATATATTTCCATATCCTGATCGAAACAGGTAAAAGGGAAACAGGTGCAAGACCTGTACGAACTCGTCACTGTGAGCAGAGAAGCGGTCTTCTTAGAAATTAGATTTCAGAAGACCGCTCCTATACAGACAAGTGTGGAGAGTCCGCACATCCACTGGGAGACCGGGAAGGTGTTCTGTATAGAAGATCTGTAAGTCAGGAAACCTGCCGGCCGCTGGTGCGGGGAATATAAGGATTCCAGATCACGAGTAATTGATTGTACCGAAAGAACCATTCTTACTGTTCGCATTACGTGTGACCAGCAATCATTCATTCGAGTCAGGGTAATTCTATCCATTTTTCGCATTTTATAATTCACAGCTTATGAGGAGACAAAAAAGAAATGAAAAATAAGAGCAGATGGCTTGCGCTTATGCTGACAGGTTCTATGATGATTTCACCATTGTCTTATACAAGAACATATGCGGCAGAAAATGAGCAGCAATATGAGACAAATTTACAGGGAACTGTTGAGGTGGAAGAAGCTGATCCAGATAAGAAACAAGATGAGAGTCAGACAGAAGACGCAGGAAATGTTAAAGAAGATAAAAGAAATGACGATTTAACGAAAGAAGATCAGAAAGAGGAATCTGATAAAGTTGATAATTCTTCGGATAAATCAGATAATCAGAATTCAATCGAAGCAGAAACAAAACCAAATTTAGAGAATAACTCAGAAAATAATTCAGAAAACAACTTAGAAAATAACTCAGAAGAGAAAGATATAGAAACCACTGGGAAAAATTCAGGCACAACTGTCTTAGATCAGGTTGCGGACGAAAAAGCTGATAATAAGGATATACAGATAAAAGATGAGACAGGTAAATCAGAATCTTCTACAGATTCTAACGATTCTACGAATACTCCGGAACCGGAACTTCCGCCACTGCAGGAGGCTCCTTCTGTAACAGGAGAATCTGTGAAGGTAGTAAAAGAAAACGCCGAAGAGTTCGCAATGTTCAAGGTCAGCAAGTCAACAGTTACGAAAAAAGATGGTGAGCTTGAAATTACAATTAAGACAGAAAAAGCACATTATGATGCACTTTATCTTGGCTCTAAAGATGACCTTCTGAAGTCTTCCATAATTGAAGGAACAAAGACAGAAGATGGAGGAATGACATTTACTTTTAAAGTGCCGCAGGCGCAGGCAGGACAGACAATTCCGGTATCTTTGAGAAGATCAAAAAAGCAAACTTGGTATGATACGATGTATCTGTGGATGTATATCCCAACTCCAGAAGAAACATCAACACCAGAACCATCACCGGAACCAACTCCATCACCGAATCCAATGCCTAATCCAGAGCCAACTCCAACTCCGACACCGGAAGCAACAGTAGCCAACGGAATCTACAGCATGGACGTAGTTTCCAGTTCTTCTATGTTTAAAGTAGTGGATTGTATCTTGACAGCGAAAGACGGAAAAATGAGTGCCGTGCTTACATTAAGCGGAACCGGTTACGGCTATCTGTATATGGGAACAAAGGAAGAGGCTACAAGCGCAGATCAGTCATCCTGGATTCCCTATCAGGTAAATGAAGAAGGAAAATATACTTATACTGTTCCGGTAGAAGCATTAGATAAAGAACTCGCGGTAGCAGCCTATTCCATTAAAAAAGGAATCTGGTATGACAGAACGCTGACTTTCCAGTCAGAGACAATGAAGAAGATTGCCGATCTTAATTCCACAGATTCTAATAATAAAGGCGATTCCGGAAATACAGGAAACAATGGAAACACAGGAAATTCCGGAACTACTGGTGGTTCCAACAATACAGGTAATACAGGAACAAACAATTCTGCTTTCCCAGGCGGTTCTGTACCTGGAACTAATTCAGGAAAAACAGATGGAAACGACGGAAAAGCAGATAATGTATCAAAATACGAATCCGATACAAGTGGCTCTACTTCTCATGTAGACAGTGGAACAACACTGAAAGACGGTGTATATACTCCGGACCGTTTTACCTGGTCAGGCGGAACAGGTAAGGTTCAGATTACTTGTAATAAAGTGACGATCCAGAATGGACAGGCTTATGCAACACTCGTGTTCAGCAGTGATCATTATCAGTATGTGAAAGCGAACGGAAATAAGTATTACACAACAAAGGGCGGCGGATCAGCGACAGCTGTTATCCCGGTTGCGTTGAATCAGAACAATAAGATTATTGGAATGACGGACAAAATGTCTGTCGCACATGAGATAGAATATACGATTTTCATTTATCTTGCAGCGGCTAATGGAGGAACATCTGCAAACGGAACAGTTGCTTCAACAAATAGTAACCAGAAGTTGGACGAAAAAGCACCTGAAATCATAGGCTTGGAATATCAGTCAGAGACAAAGCTTGACTATGCAGAATATTTCAAGATTTATCATTATGATCAGGGAATCGTACTTCTTGAGATCGACATGACGAAAGATACAGCCAGAGATCCGGAGAAAGCAGAGGATAAGAAATCAGAAGCGGATAATTCGGACTCAGAAAAATCTTCTAAGAAAAAAGTTGCATCTGTCACAATTAACAGATCTGAGGATGCAAAGTCAGCAGATACCAAGAAATCTGATACCGACAGCAAGTCAGATGCTTCTGTCGAGGAATCCGCAGCTTCGGATAACAACGGCACAAGCGAACAGGATCTGGCAGCAGAGCTTTACAAAGGAAATGTTGTGAAATATCTGATCGTTCCGGAGGATGTGGAAGTTCCGGTTGGCCTTGAGCACGATATGATCATTGTGAAAAAACCGACAGATCATACTTATGCAGAGTCTGATGAGATTCTGAATATGATGAAAGACTTAGATCTTCTCGATAATGTTGCAGCAGTTGGAATGAAGAGCAAAGACTGTACAGTATCCGAGATTGCTGATAAGATGAAAGCAAAAGACGGTGAGAAGAATGCTGAAGTTGCATATGCAGGAACAGCGGACAAACTGAAGTTGAAGAACCTTGTGAAGAGTGAAGTGAATCTTGCATTGTTTACAGGAGATATCCTTCCGGGTGCGAAATCAGAAGAAACCGAAGTAGAAGCAAAAGATACTGACAAGAAAGACAGTAAGGATACAGAAGAGACGTTGACTTTGGAAGAGCAGACGGAGCAGTTTGAGGAGTTGACAGAGAAGCTTGCGACACTTGGAATTCCGGTACTCGTTGATCGTTCTTCCGAGGAAAAGACAGAACTTGGAAAGCAGGAGTGGATCAAGGTTTACGGTGTTCTCTACGGATGTGAAGAGCTGACGAACGAGAAGTTTGATGCGGCAGTAGCAGCGGCAGAGAAATAGGAGAGAAAAATAGAATGAAGATAAGAAGATGCAGAATCACAGCGTTAATGCTTTCAGCTGCACTTCTGCTCGGAGGCTGCGGTTCTACCGCAGCCTCCGGTGGAAACAGCGGTAATAATTCAGCAGGTACAGATGTAACAAAGGATAAGACCAAAGATGCAGCTGACAAGACAAAAAAAGCACCGGAGATCGAAGGGCTTACCTATGAATCTACAATGGATCTGACTTACGCGACAGAATTCGATGTATACTATTATAAGGATGGATATAAGCTGATCGACGTTCATGAAGATAAGCAGTATCTGATCGTTCCGGAAGGTGAAGAAGAACCGGAAAATCTAGCGGATGATATTGTTGTGATCCAGCAGCCGACAGAGAATATTTATATGGCGGCGACAGCATCCATGTCTCTGTTTGATGCAATTGGCGGAATTGACAAGGTGAAATTCTCCGGACTTGAGGCTTCCGGCTGGTATGTAGAGAGTGCAAAGGAAGCAATGGAATCCGGAGCGATGACATTTGCGGGAAAATACAGCGAACCAGATTATGAGACTCTCGTTGACGGAGACTGTGATCTGGCAATCGAATCAACGATGATCCTTCATACACCGAAGGTACAGGAAATGATTGAAGATCTTGGGATTCCAGTATTTGTGGATTATTCGAGTTACGAGTCACATCCGCTTGGAAGAACCGAGTGGATCAAGCTTTATGGGGCACTTCTGAATAAAGAGGAAGAAGCGGACACATTTTTTGACCAGCAGGCTCATGTAATCGAGGAACTGAAAGGATTCGAGAACACGGAAAAGACGGTTGCTTATTTCTATGTGAGTACAGATGGTTCAATTGTTGTGAGAAAATCTGACGATTATATTCCGTCAATGATCGAAATCGCAGGTGGAAGATATGCGTTCAAAGATCTGAAGAATCCGGACAGCAACGCACCATCTGTTAAACTGACGATGGAGGAATTCTATGCGACTGCTGTGGATGCAGATTATCTGATCTACAACGGGACGATCGACGGACAGATAAATAGTATCAGTGAGTTGGAAGCAAAGAATGAATTGTTCTCTGAATTCAAGGCGGTGAAAGACGGAAATGTCTGGTATACCGGAAAGAACTTATATCAGGCAACAGATACAGTCGGAGAGCTGATCAAAGATATGCATCTGATGCTGACAGACGGTGATGCATCTCAGATGACATTTCTTGAAAAGATGGAGTAGAAGAATGGAGCAGACAAGTTTTCATCAGGAAAATTTCAGACGGCGTACAAGATACACAGCGGTATTTCTGATTCTTGCAGCAGTATTTTGTGTTGTGACAGTGCTAAATATCAATACCGGAAATGTTCATATTCCGGTACCTAAGATTCTGCGCATTCTCTTTCTGAAAGAAGGAGCGGCGACAGAGTACAATATTATATGGAAGATCCGTCTTCCGAGAATTCTGATGGCAGCACTGCTTGGTGGTGCATTGTCTCTTTCAGGCTTTTTGCTGCAGACATTTTTTTCCAATCCTATTGCCGGACCTTTCGTTCTCGGAATTTCTTCCGGAGCGAAAATGGTCGTGGCACTTACAATGATCGTGTATTTGAAATATATCGGAAGATTTTCTTCGTATACACTGATTCTTGCAGCATTTATCGGGTCGCTGATCTCGACAGGATTTATCCTTCTGATGTCGAAAAAAGTGCAGCATATGGCGTCTCTTCTTGTCGGGGGGATCATGATCGGATATATCTGTTCGGCTATCACGGATTTTGTTGTGACATTTGCGGATGATTCTGATATTGTGAATCTGCACGGGTGGTCACAGGGAAGTTTTTCCGGAATGAGCTGGAGCAATATTCGTGTGGCAGCAGTGGTTGTCGGACTTGCGGTGCTGTTTACATTTTTCCTGTCCAAACCAATCAGTGCATATCAATTGGGAGAAGCGTATGCGCAGAGTATGGGAGTCAACATCAAGACATTTCGCGTGATTTTGATCTTGCTTTCCAGTATTCTGTCAGCGTGTGTGACAGCATTTGCGGGACCGATTTCCTTCGTGGGAATCGCAGTTCCGTTTCTTGCAAGGAAGGCATTTGGAACATCAAAACCGATCGTGGTTATACCGGGAACGTTCTTTATGGGAGCTGTGTTCTGTATGATTTGTGACTTGATCGCACGAATGGCACTGGCACCGGTGGAATTGAATATCAGTACGGTGACTTCTATTCTGGGTGCACCGATCGTTATCTATATGATGATACCGAAGGGAGGAAGAAAATAAGATGGCAGATTATTATTTTCAAATGAAAGACCTGTCGGTAGGTTATAATGGAAACTCCCTGATCCGTGATATTAATATCGGGATCAACAAGGGGGAGATCGTGACTTTGATCGGGCCGAATGGTTCAGGAAAGTCAACGATTTTGAAAAGTATTACAAGACAGTTGAAAGTCGTTGGAGGAAATGTATTTTTTGACGATACTTCTCTCCTGAAACTGCCGTACAAAGAGCTTGCGTCTAAGATGGCGGTCGTGTTGACGGATCGGATCAAGACAGAGTTGATGACTTGTCATGATATTGTGGCGACCGGACGCTATCCTTACACAGGACGACTTGGGATTCTGACGCAGGAAGATGAATGTCTGGTGGAAGAGGCGATGCAGGCGGTGCATGCGCAGGAGCTCGGCAACCGTGATTTTAATGCGATTAGTGATGGACAGAAGCAGCGCGTTCTGCTGGCGAGAGCAATCTGTCAGGACCCGGATGTGATCGTTTTAGATGAGCCGACTTCATTCCTGGATGTAAAATATAAGTTGGAGCTATTGTCTATCCTTGAGCGGATGGCAAGGCAGAAGAAGATTACGGTGATTATGAGCATCCCGAAGCGTTAAGGGGCGGTGGGGATATTACATGGTCTCGACAC
>OGYO01002234.1_pt1 | contig 10406 bp, 10 predicted proteins | sample 1576561 | NCBI WGS metagenome assembly OGYO01 (sample SAMEA3541507, study PRJEB24748) | human gut metagenome | biome: human gut; feature: human-associated habitat; material: faeces | place: China | collected 2012 | reverse complement strand
TCCGGGAGATTTATCTCAGCGACGAAGCGATTCGACTGCTGGTCGAAGACCGCAAGAATCATCCGTTCAGTCCCTATCTATTCCCGTCACCCAAGACTGGTGGAATGTATGGCCCGGACTGCGTCGGACGGATTCACAAGAAGCTGCTCGAAAAAGCTGGGATCGAGGAACACGTCCGGTTTCATGACCTCAGACACACATTCTCGACCTTGGCAATCCAGAGCGGCATTGACCCGAAAACGGTCGCGGAGATCCTCGGTCACGCCTCGGCGGAATTTTCACTGGACGTGTACACCCATGTCACGGCAGGCATGAAAAAAGAAGCCGCACAGAAAATCAGCGGCTTCATGACAAGCGTCGGGTAAGGGCAAGAAATGAGCAGAAAAGCGTACACCGTCTGCCGAAAATGCTCCGGCAGCCCCCGGTCGGTGACAGCACCCTTGCAGACACCGTCCTCCAGCAGCAGCCTTTTGGCGCTGCCGCGCACAAGCTGAGCGTCCCGGGCATAGTCGCGCAGTGCCGCCAGCACATCGGCGGCGCGATCCGACTGCGGAAAGACCCGCCGCCCGCGCTCGGTTTTAAGCGGCACACCGAGAGTTTCAAACAGCTCCATCGCCGCAGACGGCGGGAATGCGTAAAGGCTGGAATAGAGGAACCGCCCGTTGCGCCGCACATAGGGTAAAAACTCCCGTACATCGCTGTCACTTGTGAGGTTGCAGCGCCCCTTGCCGGTGATGAGCAGCTTCTGCCCCGGCCCCTTGGGGTTGTGTTCCAGCACGGTCACGGTAAGGCCGCAGGCACAGGCAGCGCCTGCCGCCATCAAGCCCGCAGCACCGCCGCCGATGACCAGTAGATCCGTCATGCAGTTTCCTTTCTTTTCAGCGGCCTGCCGTACAAAAACAGCCCGACAAATGCGTACAGAGCCAGCAGCGGGTGTACCGTGGCAAGGTACATCGTACTGGTGCCGATGCCGAAGCTGGACACCTCGACAAAGGCGATCATGGCACAGCGCAGCAGCGCCATGCCGAAAATGCCAAACAGCAGCAGCCACGGCACGACCGTTTGCGCTGTGCGTTTTTTGCGTATCCACGGCAAAAGCTCCGTCAGGTGGAAGAACAGCGCACACGCCACCCCCACCGTGAGCAGGATGCTGTACACCCACGCCCACCCCTGCATAACGGCAAAGACCGCCTTTTGCCATGGGTTGTAGTAGGGCGTATCCTTGCCGGCCTCGGCGGCGCTGTTGAAGCTGCAGTGCAGGTAGCCGGACCATGCGGCAAAGTCCTCCTCCGTGCCGATCGAGCGCAGTGCCTCATAGGGCGCACAGCCGCGCAGCCCTGCCACATGGCAGAGGCCGTTCCATGTCTCGGAAAGGGTGGCGGGAACATATTCCGCCTTGATGGGCTGGCTGGTCGCGGTGCGCTTGCCGGTGCGGCTGGGCAGGGTGCCCGCGTCACAGGCGGCGTTGATTTTGTCTGCCACGGTCTGCCAATAGTCAGCCGCTGTCTGGGCGTCGGCATAGATGCCCTCAAACTGCGCGGCGCGGCGGATGGCCCAGTAAAAGCTGCCCGCGCGGTAATCGTCCAGACCCGGGTCGCGGAAGTCGTTTTGCAGCTGGTCATCTTCCTCCAGCCAGTAGGCCAGCGGCTCCAGCTCCGGCACGGCTGCGTAGATTTTCTCGCGCGCATCGGCGGGCACCGATAAATACGGCTTGTCGCTGTCTGTATCGACCCGCATCATCGCACCCATCGCAGCAGCGAACGAGCCCTCGGAGAAATCCGACAGCGCAAAAACGCCGTAGTGGGTGTAGTTGAGGGTGCAGAAGGTCAGCACCCCCGCGCCGAGCATCAGATACGGGATCAGCTGCGCGGCCAGCGCCCTCCAGCGGCGCTTGCCCACAAGCACGACCGCCACGATACCCGTGGCAGCTGCGGCAAAGGGCAGCAGAAAAAGCCCTGCATCCTCGCGGTCAAGGTAGCCGCAGGCAAGGCCCGCGCCCGCCGCAGCCAGCCACGGCCAGAGCGGCGCGGGCTTTTCCTGCACGGCGCGCAGGGCCATGCCCGCCATGCCCGCAAAAAAGTACAGGCAGAGCGCCGGAAAGATATTGTCCCGGTAGACACGCAGCGTGTAGGACGCCCAGCTGGACGGCAGGAACGCCAGCACTGCAAAAAGCGCCAGCGTCAGCACACGGCCCTGCTCGGGGTCTTTTTTGCACCACAGCGGCGAAAACGCAAACGCCGCCGTCAGCGCCGCGCCGCACCAGAGCGCCGCGCCGCTGATCAGATACGGCAGGTGCAGCGCATGCAGCAGCGCCAGCCACACCGGGAAGAACATCGCCTTGGAGAGGGTCAGATAATCATAGGCCCCCAGCCATTGCCCGGCCGTAATGCTGTTGGCGGCGCGGAACATCAGCTCATCGTCCAGCGGTGCGCCGCCCACCCAGATGTACGCCTGCTGAAAGCCCGTCAGCGTCAGGCGGAGGCAGACCAGCAGGGCGCAAAGCACCCAGAATGTGCGGCGGGACAGCCGCGGACGGTTTCGTTTCATCACAAAATTCCTCCTGCGTTATTTCTGCAGCTTTTCAATGCTCTCCACCAGATACTTCTGCTGGCGGAAGTTGAGGTTCAGCAGCAGGCAAAGGTACTTGACCACGATGGTCAGCACGGCAAACAGCCCTGCAAAGCCCACAGTGATGACAAACATCGTTGTGGTCCAGCCGGCAACCGGGTGGCCTGTGGCAAAGATGATGAGGGTGTAGACCAGCTCGGCCAGCGCCAGCGCCAGCATGCAGAGGGTGATCGTCATGCTGGCCTTGAAGCCGAAGTCGGTATACAGCGCCAGACTGTCCACGGCCAGATTAAAACGGCCGCTGCCCTTGACGGTCAGCTGACCGTCAAATTCAAGATCGGTCATCTTCAGGCCGCTGGCCGCGTAGGCCGCCTTGCGGTAGGGCAGGTGCGCACTGGAGGCATGGACCCGGTTGATGGCCCGCCGGGTGACGAGGCGGAACGCATCGGTGCGCAGCTGATAGGCGCTTTGGGAGTTGGCGTTGAACAGCTTATAGAACAGGCCGCTGCCGCCGCGCACGGTGCGCGGGCAGACGGAAACGATGTCGCTGCCGGTCAGCGCCGTGCGGTACGCCTCAAAGATCAGCGACGCCGGGTAGCAAAGCTCGGTGGAGTCAAATTCATACACATAATCACCGATGGCGGCGTCCAGACCCGCATTCATGGCGTCCTCAAGCCCATGAAAAAGGCTCATGTGCAGGATCGTCAGCGGGGCGGTCTGCTCGCGGCCCCATTCCCGCAGGCGGGCCACGGTGTCATCGGTACAGGCATCGTCCACGACCACCAGCTCATACTGGGCAAAGTGGGCGTCCAGCTCGGATGCGACTGCGCGGCAGAACGCGACCGCGCGGTCGCCGTCATTATGCAGATAGACGACCGCCGAAATAAAATTCTTCTCTTTTGTATTCATACTTCCAGCACCTCGTCCAAATCATATACGGTATTGATCTTGCCGCTCAGCACGCTGACCAGCTTGGGGGCCTCGTTCATCACGCGGACCACCGTCGGGCGCGAGTCGTCGATCTCGCTGGCCTTGAGGATAGGCTTCATGCTGAAAAGGCTGCTGTGGTAGGCAAAGCCGTATTCTTCCTTCAGATATTTGCGGGCAAGCTGGCTCATGTAAGGCCATGCGCTGGCCGGCTTGGCCGGGCACTCGTTGCAGTTGTACAGGCTGCCGGGGGTGCAGCGGCCGCCGCTCTCCTTCTGGCAGGGGAAGGCTGCCACGCTGTCATAGCTTGTCTCATGCGGCGTAAAGGTCACGCTGGTCAGGCTGTGCAGACCGGTCTGGCCGAAGGGCATCAGACTGAAAAACGGTCCGTCCATGACCGTGATGCCGGTGTTCCGAAGTTTTTCGTCAACAGTACACAAAATGATCTCGCATTTTTCGTACTTAATGCCGAAGGGCGGCAGCCCCAGCATGGCATGGATGTCGTTGACGCCCGCGTAGGTCGCGTTGAGCAGGTAGGGTGCCTCGGCTGTGTACTCCCCTGCCGTGACCCGCCACACGCTGCCGGCCTGCTCGATGCGGTCCGGTTTGCGGCTGTAGAGGATCTCGACATTGGGCAGCGCCGCCAGCTGCTCCAGAAACCAGCGCTTAAGCACCTGCGCATCGTAGGTGTACTCGGTCGTCAGGAAGGCGCCATCGCACAGGCCGGGGTTAAAGTACTTTTCCGGCGGTACATCGTCACAGCGTATCTCTGCCGCTGCGCAGAACCGGCGGAACTCCGCCGCGTTCGTCCAGGAAAAATGGGCGCTTGTTGCGTACACCTGATCAAATTCCGTGTGCAGGCAGAAGCCGTAATCGCGGCAGAACCGCTCAAAATAATGGGCGGACTTGATGGCCGTGGAGTAGCTGCGCGGATAGTGGTACCCCATGTGAACGCGGGCCTGATTGATGTAGGTTGCCCGCATAAAAGGGGCGGGGTCGCGCTCCAGCACCAGCACCTGCTGGCCCGCCGCACCGCATTTCTGCGCCGCATACAAGCCATACAGTCCCGCGCCGAGGATGATTTTATCGTAGGTCATAGAGCGTTCCCCTTTTTCATTTACGGATTATACTTCCCTGCAAGGGCATTGAGGAGGATCTTCATCAGGTCGCTGTTGCCCTTGAAGCCGGTGATCTTGGTGGGGGTCTTGCCGGTGGCCGGGTAAGCGCGGGTCACGGGGACCTCGCAGGCCTTCAGCCCCAGCTGGGTGGCGCGGATGCTTAAGTACGCCAGCAGCTCATACCCGCCAAAGACATCGCGCAGCGGGCGGACATCGGGGTGGGTCAGATACTCACGGCTGTAGGCGCGGTAGGCGTTGGTCGTATCGGTAAACCACTGGTGCGCGCCAAGGCTGACGAGCGGCGCATGAACCAGCCGCACGGCGGCATAGCGCACCGGCGGCGTGTTGATTGCATGACCGCCGCGGATAAAGCGGCTGCCCTGCACAAGGTCATAGCCCGCCTGCAGCTTGGCGATAAATTCCGGCACATCCTCGATCGAGTCCTTGTTGTTGCCGTCGATGGTCAGGATGCCCTTGTAGCCGCGATCCAGCGCAAAATAGATGCCCATGCGCAGCTGTGCGCCCTGCCTGCCGGGGCCGGTCTTGGTCAGCAGCGTGTTCACATGGTAAAGCTGCAGCGTTTCGTGCTTCATGCTGCCGTCGGTCGAGCCGCCGTCGCAGATAACGATGTCGCACACGCGGTCGATGCCCGCTGTCTGGGCGCGGCCCAGCTCGGTCAGGATGCGGGCGCCCTCGTTGATGACGGGGATCAGCAGGCAGTAATCACTGCGGCGGCCCTCAAACTCGGCGGCGGTAAAATCCGGCACGCCGTTCAGCTCCCTGCGCTCATATTCGATCATGCGAACACCTCCGCGATATAGTCCATCGTGCGGCGCACCGTGTCAAGGTCGGTGCGGGCCATCTCGATCGAGACAAAGCCGCTGTAGCCCACCGCACCCAGCAGCAGTGCCAGCTCCTTATGCTCGGGGCGGCGCTCGATGGGGGCCAGACCCGGCTCACTGATATGTACATGGCTGACATACTGCATGTCGTCAATAAAGCTCTGCAGCCTTTCGCCCTGCGCCAGCACGGTGGACAGGTCGAGGTTTACGGACAGGCCGGGGTTGTCAAGCCGCTTGACCAGCGCAAAGGCGTCCGCCGTGTTGTTCAGATAGTTTGTATACATCGGGGGGTTGGCCTCCAGCGCCAGATGCACCCCATACCGCGCCGCAAGGTTGCCGGCCTGCATAAAAAAGGCCTCGGCCGTGGCATCGCTGCCGCCCAGCGGGCGCATACGGTTTTTGGGGCAGCCGAACACAAGCGAGGGGCAGTTCAGGCTGTGGGCAAACTGGAACGCCTGCGCCGTGTAGTCCAGCAGCGGCTCGGTGTCGGCGGCGTTGAAGATATTGCCCTGCTGCCCGTACCAGATGCTTTGCAGGCTGGGCACCGAGAAGCCCCAGCGGTTCTTGAGGTAGCCGCCGAACAAGAGCGCGCTCGTCAGGTTCTCGTACGGTGTTTCGGAGAAAATGCGGGTCGGTGCCAGCTCCAGACCGGTAAAGCCTGCCTGCTGCATGGCTGTGTAGACTGCCTCGTCATCCTCCTTATGCCATGCAATGTTGGAGATGGAAAGCTGATAGTTCGGCATGGGTCAATCCCTCCAGTCGCGCAGAAAGCGCGTAATATCGTCCAGTTCCTCTTGCTTGGTGCAGAGATACGCCCCGCTGCCGCCCAGCAGCTGTGCATAACGGCTGCGCAGGTCATAGTCAAACGGCGGCTTGGCCAGTTCATTGCGCCAGTCGGTTTGCCCGGTGACGGCGGAGTAGACCTCGGCAGCCGAAACCGGCGGCGTGCAGAGGTGCAGCATTTTTATACCTGCGGCGCGGGCCCTGCCGATGTCAGACCAGAGTCTCCCCAGATTGTAGAACTGGTAGCGGCTGCGGGAATCGGTGAACGCCAGCGCGTTGAAGTCGTTGTGTGCAAAGAACTGCCTGAGTGCGGCGCGGTCGGCCGTGCCGTTCAGCTTGTAAAAGCCATTGTCCGCCAGCGTGTACGCCGCCCTGACAAGGTCGGATTTCAACGCCAGCTCGGCATATTTCTCCGGGCGCAGCATGGCCGGGGTGATGGTGTGCAGGTCAAAGAGGAAGTTTTTCTTCAGCCCCGCACCGTAGAGCGCCGGCAGACGGACGATGAGGGCCTTGGGGAAATCCTCGCGCACCCAGTTTTCCAGCTGCAGGCGGTTTTTGCCGTAGGCGGGCAGCCCGTCAGGCAGGGGGGTATCGTCCTCATACTTGCCGCGGCTGTCCGGCCAGACGGCGATGGAGGAGATCAGCACCAGCTCCTTCGGCGCGATCCTGCGCAGGTTTTCCCGCGCGGCGCGCATCACGGCAAGGTCAGCCTCCGGGTCAGCGTTGGCCAGAAACATGGCGGCGGGCACCCCGGCGTAGACACAAAGCTCCGGCCGGGTGCCGTACTGCGCGGCAATATCGCTGCTGTGGCAGGCTGCGGCAAATGTATGCTTTGCCGCCAGATTGCCCCCCACGAACCCTGTGGAGCCGACGAGCAGATCAACGGACATGGTTCATTCCCCTTTGCACATTTATACAAAATACATTATAGCGTATCGCAGCGGAAAAAGCAACGCCCTGCGCAGAATCGCGCAGGGCGTTAGCTATAAAGCCTTCCCCCTTTGGGGGAAGGTGGCCCCGCAGGGCCGGATGAGGGGCAGGTTTGCCATCGCTGCCCGGGAACTGCTTGCAGCAGGAAGGTTCCCCTCATCAGTCAGCGGTCGGAGCCGCTGACAGCTTCCCCCCATGGGGGAAGCCTCACTGTTTCAAAAACTCCTCAATGATCTTCAGCCCGACCTCGCCCGATTTTTCCGGGTGGAACTGGCAGCCGAGGACGCTGCCGTGGGTGGCGGCAGCGCAGATCTGCCGCCCGCCGTAGGTCGTGTAGGCCAGACAGTCCGCGTCCTGCAGGGGCTTTGCCTCATAGCTGTGGATGAAATAGCACTCCTCCCCTGCGCGCAGCTGCGCCAGCGCGGTACCGGCAAAATCAGCGCGGCCCCCGCCGGGATAGAGCGGCTCCCAGCTGATGTGCGGCACCCGCTGGGGGCTGCCGTCCGCATCCGTGTCGGGGATTTTGACTACCCGGCCGGGGATCAGCCCCAGCCCCTTGTGCAGGCCGAATTCCTCCGACTCGTCAAACAGCATCTGCATACCGAGGCAGATCCCCAGCAGCGGCGTACCTGCAGCGGCCTTCTGCCGGATCGGCTCGATCAGGCCCAGCCTTTCCAGCCCGGCCATGCCGTCCCGGAACGCCCCGACCCCCGGCAGTACCAGCGCGTCAGCGCGCAGCACCTCCGCCGGATCACTTGTCAGCAGCGTTTGTGCCCCAAAGCGTGCAAAGGCATGCTGCACGCTGAGCAGGTTGGACAGGCCGTAATCCACGATCGTCACCTTCATACCTTGCGCACCTCCACACCGCCCGCGCGGATGTCATCCTTCAGCTCCTGCACGGTCTCTTTTTTGTAATGCAGCACCGCAGCACAGGCCACGGCGTCCGCACCGGCCTGCGCGGCATCTACAATGTCATCGCCGCAGCCCACACCGCCGCCGCAGATGACCGGCACATTCACAGCACTGGTCACAGCCTTGATAAGCTCCAGATCCATGCCCTGCTGCAGCCCCTCGCAGTCCACGCTGGTCAGCAGGATCTCGCCCGCGCCCAGCGCCACGCCGCGCTTGGCCCACTCGACCACATCGTAGCCGGAGTGAGCGCGGCCGTTGTCGTAGTAGGCCTCCCACTTGCCGGGCCATGTACGGCTGCGCTTGGCCTGAATGGACAGCACCATGCACTGGCTACCGAAGGCCTCGGCCACCTCGGTGATGAGCGCAGGCCGCTTGATGGCCGCCGTGTTGATCGCAACCTTGTCCGCCCCCATCGACAGGATGTGGCGCACATCCTCAACGCTGCGCAGGCCGCCGCCCACGCAGACAGGAATATACACATCATCGACCGTTTTTCGCACAATATTACTCAGATTATTGCGGTTGTACAGGCTTGCCACAATGTCTATGTAGAGCAGCTCGTCAATGCCCTGCTCATAGTATGCTTTCGCAAAGCTGTTCGGGTCGCCCAGCTTGCGCAGCCCCTCCAGCTGGATGCCCTTGACAAGGTTGGTGTCTTTGACATCAAGACGGGCGATCAGTCGTATTTTTTTTTGCATAAGTGAACCTCGTTAAAGCCTTCTCCCGATGGAGAAGGTGGCCGAGCGAAGCGAGGTCGGATGAGGGGCGCGTGTGCCGCGATTGCCCGCAAACGGGCTGCCGCGGAAAGTCCGCCCCTTATCAGTCCGCTTCGCGGACAGCTTCCCCCAAGGGGAAGCCCTTTTACTCAAATCTCATGGTGCGTGCCTCTCGGGTCGCCCCACAGCACCTCGCTGTCGCCCTCGTAGGGGGTGTGGCGCAGCTTCCACATGTTGTCCTCCCACTTCCAGATGTGGGGAGAGCGGAACCGGTCGGCCAGATCCATAAAGTAATCGCGGTCCATCTTGGGCTGCTCAAACAGCTGGCTGGCCCACGGGAAATGCTGGCGATCCAGCGACAGATACTTAAAGATCTCTTTTTCAAAGCGGTCGGGGTACTCGCCGTCAAACTTCTTGCAGAGCGCCTTGCCCTCGTCCAGCGTGATCTCCTCGTTGCGGATCTCCTGCGCGGCATCGTAGGTGGTGCGGCCGATGCCGTACTTGATGTAGGTCGTGTAGTAGAAGAAATCGTCGATCTTGTCATCAATGGAGTTGTACTTGGAGTAGGTGCCCTGCGTGCGCTCCGGTGCAGGGCGGAAGCCGCCGTGCTCAACGCTGTAGTAGTACGCACCCTGCGGATGCCACTTTTCGTAGTAACCCAGATACCGCACCTGAATGTGGTTTTTCTCAAGGTTGGAGGTCTCACTCGGCAGGTAGATGGCAAGGTCTGCCTTATCCACCTTGTAGTCCTCCTCCAGCTGGCGCAGGCTGACACCGCCCAGATAAATGTGGTCGTAGTCGTTCACGGCAAAGAAATGCTCATCGCGCAGCGCGGAGTTGTTGTCGGCGATGGGGTTGCCAAACTCGGCCTCGTTCTCACCGTAGAATACCAGCGGGATGCCGAATTTCGCGGCCATCTTGGGTGCAAGCTGCTTTTGCCCGAGGATGAACGGCTGGAACGGATGGAACAGGTTTTCCGTGGCCAGACGGGTCAGCAGGCGGTGGGTCATGCCGTTGGGGGTGCACAGGTAGTTGTCAAAGCCCGCGTGGATCCACGCCTGCATGTTCTCCCAGCCCCAGGGCGTGTAGATGTGCGGGGCCCAAGTGACGGTCAGCGGGTGCATACCGTACTTGTATTTCAGCAGGTGCGCGGCGTAGAAGCTGTCCTTGCCGCCGGAGCCGGGCACCAGACAGTCATAGCTGCCGTCGTTCTTGCGGTACTGGTCGCAGAGCTCGCGCAGCTCCTTCTCACGCAGGGCCCAGTCGATATGGCCGTTGGCCTTGTTGTGGCAGGCATGGCAGGCATCACAGACGCCGTCCTCCTGAATGACCATCGTCTTCTTGATGGAGTTGATCGTGTGCTCAAACTCATAGCAGGAGTTGGGCTTCTGGTTGCTCATGACGCATTCCTTGCAGAACTGTACGTGCTTGGGCAGGCCGTAGTAGGCTTCGAGCTGGTCCTCCGGGATGTCCGGGGCGTACTTGCTGTAGTCAATGTCGATGTGACGGGGAATCTTTTCCATATTCTTTACACTCCAATCGGCTCTGTATCAAAATGAAAAGGCGCCGTCCGATAGCCATTATGTGAAGCTATGGGAGAAGCCGGAAAA
>OGYO01002231.1_pt1 | contig 10412 bp, 8 predicted proteins | sample 1576561 | NCBI WGS metagenome assembly OGYO01 (sample SAMEA3541507, study PRJEB24748) | human gut metagenome | biome: human gut; feature: human-associated habitat; material: faeces | place: China | collected 2012 | reverse complement strand
TGTGATACTTGCAAGACCGTTGGCTTTATATCGGGAAACCAGCATACGAGCTTTTCATCGAAAAGGTGTATCACACGATAATGGCTTTGTGATTTCTATGGTATGGCTAATGTTATAGTATAAAATCAAGAGATTGTTTCTCTATTTCCATTTCATATTGTTTAACAAGAGCTTCATAACTTAAAAAAGAGACGCGCTTGTTTAACCGTAACTCGTCGAATGCATGATATGAAAGTTTGGTTTCAAATTCTGATTTTCGTTTGGCGTCTGCCACTATGGCCATTCTGACGTAAAAATCTTGCAAATCATTAAATTTTAAGAGCGAGTTTTGGATATCTGTCGAGTGTTCTATTTCAAAGAACGAATGAGGCATATTGCGTTCATTGAACCAAATGGTATCAATCATCGCACTTCGATTTATTAATGCGGGGTAGGAGTAATTGGGTAATTTTTTGAGTGTAGAGAGTTCTTGAAGCGTTTTCCCATCGTAAAATTTTTTATTTTTGTCTTGGTTTGGAATAAACGTTTTCAGATTACGCAAATTACCTATTATCACCAGTAGGCCTTGATAGTAAGCGTGATTGAACGATCTTTGTATTTCGGAGTCTTTGTTCTTTTCTGTTTCAGGAATAATTCCTCTTTCTTCGTTTTGTTTTCGGTATTTTTCAAGGCCATATAATCCGGGTTTGATTTTATAAATACCCTTAGTTTGTTGAACTATGCGTCTGATTGATGCGAATGGGGTTTTTGTTTTCCATTCACATTCTTGGATTTTAAAAACTTCTGAGTTTAAGTCTCCCAACGTGGCTACACCACCTAATTTATCTAATGTTTCAATGACTGCTTCGTATTGTTTCATGGATTATATGTTGTTCCTATCATTTGCTTATTTTCATAAGTTCGTCTAACGAGAATGATATTTTGACAGCCTGTTAAAGAGGAATAGAATTTTTATCGATTATTTCTTTATTTCAGTTGGAGAGGGAGCATTGTTGTCTGCTTTTGTTGTTTCCTTGTCTGTTTTTTCCTCCTCGTTTTTCCCGTTTTTATTCAGTTCGGGATAACTAATGCGGGTGTGATAGATGGTTTTGAGTTTCTCGATAAAGGTAGCTTTGATCGTCTCCACATCGCGGAAGCTGAGGGGGGTATCGCGCAGGAGACCGTCGGCGACTTGCGAGTCGATGATGCGGTTGACGAGTTGCGAGATACTTTCGTTGGTGTATTCTTTGAGGCTTCTCGAAGCGGCTTCGACGGCATCGGCGGCGACGTGCAGCTGCTCAGGTCGGTCGAGATGATCGACCAGAACCCGATCGGCAAGTCATCGCGGTCGAACCCCGTGACCTACATCAAGGCCTACGACGAGATCCGCAAACTCTACGCCGACCAGCCCTACGCCCAGCGGTCGGGATTCAACCCCTCGCACTTCTCGTTCAACATCGCCGGCGGCCGTTGCGAGGAGTGTCAGGGCGAGGGATTCATCAAGGTCGGCATGCAATTCATGGCCGACGTGGAGCTGGTGTGCGAAGCCTGCGGCGGCAAGCGCTTCAAGGATGAAATTCTCGAAGTCCGCTACCGCGAGAAATCGATCTACGACATACTGGAGATGACGGTGGACGACGCGATCGCCTTCTTCGGCGATGATAAGAAAAACGCCACCTGCAAACGGATCATCGAACGGCTCCGCCCCCTGCAGGAGGTCGGGCTGGGGTATATCAGACTCGGACAGTCCTCCTCGACGCTCTCGGGCGGCGAGAGCCAGCGCGTAAAGCTCGCTTCGTTCCTGTCGAAGGAGAGCACCGAAGGCAACGTGATGTTCATCTTCGACGAGCCTACGACGGGTCTCCATTTCCACGACATCAACAAGCTGCTCGACGCCTTCAACGCCCTGATCGCCCGGGGTCATACGATCGTGATCGTCGAACACAACATGGACGTTATCAAGTGCGCCGACTGGGTCGTGGATCTCGGCCCCGAAGCGGGCGACCGGGGCGGCAGCATCGTCTTCGAAGGCACTCCGGACGGGCTGGCCGGATGCAAGGAGAGTTACACGGGCCGCTACCTGGCGCTCCGCGAGAAAAACGAATAAGACAACGATGGAATTTACTACCTATACGCTTCCCAACGGCATCCGGGGCATTCACCGTCGGATCAAAGGCAACGTCACGCACTGCGCCCTGCTGGTAAACGCCGGAAGCCGCGACGAGCTGAAGAATCAATTCGGACTGGCCCATTTCACCGAACACGCCCTGTTCAAAGGCACGGAGCACCGCAAGGCTTACCAGGTGAACTGCCGGCTCGAAAACCTCGGCGGCGAACTCAACGCCTTCACCACCAAGGAGGATACGACGATCCACGCCACGACCCTGCGAAGCGACTTTTCGAAGGCTGTGGAGCTGATCGCCGACGTCGCCTTCCATTCGACTTTTCCCGACCGGGAACTGGAAAAAGAGAAGGAGATCATCTACGACGAAATCAATACCTACAAGGACTCTCCGGCCGACATGATCTACGATACGTTCGAAGAGATGCTTTTCGCCGGGTCGGAGCTGGGACACAATATTTTAGGCCGGAAATCGAGCCTGGCACGCTTCAGCGGAGAGTCGATCCGGGAGTTCGTCGCACGCACGCACACCACCGACCAGATGGTTTTCTCGTCGATCGGGAACCTCTCGGCCAAGAGCGTCGAAACGACCGTCGCCCGCTACCTGAACGACATCAAAAGTTCCGCACGGGATTTCTCGCGCCGGCAACCCGCCGCCGTCGAACCGTTCTCCCGAATCGTTACCAAACATACGCACCAGACGCACTGCATCATCGGTGCTCGGGCGCAGGGGATCAACGACGCGGAGCGGCTGCCGCTGGCGCTGCTCGTCAATCTGCTCGGCGGCCCTTCGGCCAACTCCCTGCTGAACGTGCTGGTGCGGGAGAAAAACGGGCTTTCGTACAACATCGAAGCCTCTTACACGCCTTACAGCGACAGCGGCATCGTGGCCATCTATTTCAGTTGCGACCACGACAACACGGATCACTGCATCGAGCTGATCGAGGGAGAGCTGGGACGGCTCCAAACCACGCCGCTCTCGGCCCGACGGCTTTCGATGGCCAAGAAGCAGTTCATCGCCCAGCTGGCGATCTCGATGGAGAGCAACGAAGGTTACATGCTCGGTGCGGGCAAGAGTTTCCTGGCGCACCGCGAGGTCGATACGATGGAGGAGGTTTATCGCAAAATACAGGCTCTCACGGCCGAAGACCTGACCGCCGTAGCTTCGTCGGTCTTCTCCTCACCATCGCGGCTCATCTATAAATAACGGTTTTCAACGACCCGACACACAATTATATATTATGGACGCACTCGAACGATATATTCACGATTTTTCGTCGCCGGAAGAGGAACTTCTGCACGAACTCGACCGCCAGACGCATCTGCAGGTCGTACAGCCGCGCATGCTCTCGGGGCATATCCAGGGTAAGTTGCTGGAGCTGCTCGTGCGGATGTTACGGCCCCGCAACATCCTGGAAATAGGGACCTTTACGGGTTATTCGGCCCTCTGCATGGCCGCCGGGCTGGAAGAGGATGGCGTGCTCGACACGGTGGAGGTGGACGACGAGCTGGAGGAGTTCGCCGCCTCGTTTTTCCGCCGCAGCCCGCACGGACAAAAAATCCGTCAGCATATCGGTTCGGCACTCGATATCGTCCCGACACTCGGATATACGTTCGACCTCGTATTCATCGACGGCGACAAGCGCGAATACCCAGACTACTACCGGATGCTAATGGGTGACGGAGGAAGCAAAGTGTTGGTGCACAGCGGATCGATATTGATCGCAGACAACATCCTCTGGTCGGGCAAGATCGTGGAACCGGTAGCACACAACGACCGCCATACGCAGGCGCTGCTGGAATTCAACCGCATGATACGGGAGGACGAGCGGGTGGAAAACGTGATCGTCCCGATCCGGGACGGATTGAATCTGATCCGGGTAAAATAGGACAGCCGTCTGCCGATAAAGGCAGGGCTGGAAAGGGCAGGAAAGAAAACCCGGCAAGCAAGCGAACGGCCGACAGACAACGGGAAAAAACGGCTCTGTAACGACGAAATTTGAAAAATCGACCGATATGGAATTGAGTGAATTGCAAAAACGAGTGGACGCATGGATCCGCGAATACGGCGTCCGCTATTTCAGCGAACTGACCAACATGGCCATCCTGACCGAGGAGGTGGGGGAGCTGGCCCGCGTCATGGCCCGCAAATACGGCGACCAATCCTTCAAAGCGGGAGAAAAGGAGAACCTGGCGGACGAAATGGCCGACGTACTGTGGGTATTGGTCTGCCTGGCGAACCAGACGGGAGTAAACCTCACCGAAGCCCTCGAAGCCAACTTCGCCAAGAAAACGGCCCGCGACAAGGAGCGGCACCGCAACAATCCCAAGCTATGAACCGAAACCCCGAAAAGCGGGGATAATAACTTATCCGAGAAGGGGGTTCGGGAGAGGATGAGAATCACAAACGCGGACACAGGCTGTGAATAAGCGACCGTCGGACGATGGCTGGAACATTGAAAAATATAATAATTGCCTGATAGGTATTCCGGGCGATTACGTTCCCGAATCGTTCCGGCAGGTTATGTACGACGGAAGTCATTATCGACAAAATACGGCCCTTCCGACAAACCATCTTCCGGCAAACCGCCCGATAAAAGCGGGATCGGATACGAAAAGCCCGTAATCCCCCGAACAAGGGGCGATACCGCGATAAAATACGGAACTGTTACCTGTAATCAAATACTTTAGAGTTATGAAATACGATTTCGATGAGATTATTCCGCGACGGGGTACCAACTCCGTCAAATGGGATCTGGCCACAGACGAACGGGTGCTGCCTATGTGGGTAGCCGACATGGATTTCCGCGCGGCCCCGCCCGTACTCGACGCCCTGGAACGACGGCTCCGCCACGGCGTTTTCGGCTATACGAAGGTCCCCGACGCCTATTTCGAAGCCGTGAAAGGGTGGTTCGGCAAACGGCACGGATTCCGCATCGAAAACGAGTGGATCCTCCCGACTACGGGCGTCATTCCCGCCCTTTCGGTCATCCTGAAGGCCCTGACCGAACCGGGCGACAAGGTAATCCTTCAGACGCCCGTTTACAACTGTTTCTTCGCCGTGCTGGAGCGTACCGGCCGTCAGCCGCTCGCCAATCCGCTCATCGACGAAGGCGGCGCCTACCGCATGGACTTCGAAGATCTGGAACGCAAGGCGGCGGACCCGCAGGCCAAGCTGATCTTCCTGTGCAATCCCCACAACCCGGCGGGCCGGGCCTGGACCGCCGAAGAGCTTACCCGCCTCGGGGAGATCTGCCTGCGGCACGGGGTAACGGTCATATCGGACGAAATCCACTGCGACCTGACGCTCGACGGCCATCGCCACATTCCGTTCGCCTCGCTGAACGAAGAGTTTCTGCGGCATTCGGTCACCTGCACCGCCCCGAGCAAGACCTTCAACATCGCCGGTCTGCAAGCAGCCAACATCATCGCCGCCGATCCCGAGATACGCCGGAAAATCGACCGGCAACTCGTCGATAACGAACTCCACGCACTGAATGCCTTTGCAGTCGAAGCCCTGATCGCAGCTTACAACGAAGGCGGCGAATGGCTGGACGAACTGAAAAAATACCTGTGGGAGAACTACGAATACCTGCGCGACTTCTTCACCCGGCACCTGCCGGCTCTGCCGGTCACTCCGCTCGAGGCCACCTACCTGGTGTGGGTGGATTGTCGGACGTTGAAACGCCCCACGACGGAAATAGCCCGGCAGTTACTGGAGGAGGGGCACGTATGGATCAACGAAGGCGAAATGTACGCCGGAGAAGGGTTCCTGCGCATCAACATCGCCTGCCCCCGCAAGACGCTCGCCGAAGGGCTGGAACGCATCCGAAAAGTAGTAGGGTAATTACAATTATTGAATTTAACGAAAAGAGAGCCTTTTTAAGGCTCTCTTTTTTGATTCCGGAGTGAAAATCCCCAACCTATAATCGGGAAATATCCGCATTCCATAAAATTATATGAATATTTTACACCAATTTCAGCTCCTTCTTGATCCGTTCGATCTTGTCGTTCAGTTCGGCCCGTACCTTTTCGTAATCGGCGACGGACGGCAGGGTAGCCTTCACCCCGAAGTAGAACTTGATCTTGGGCTCCGTACCCGACGGACGGACACAGACACGGGTGCCGTCCTCGGTATACCACTGAAGTACGTTGCTCTTATCCTGCTCCAGATGCGTCTTCTTTCCGGTGCGGACATCGAACGACTCCAAAGTCTGAATATCGTTGATCTTCACCACGAGCGAGCCGAGAATCTCTTTCGGAGGATTGGCACGGTAATCGACCATCATCCGCTGGATCAATTCGGCACCCTCCTTACCGGTACGGACTACCGAAACGAGGCCTTCCTGGTAAAATCCGTACTTGACATAAAGCTGCTTGAGCCACTCGTACAGCGAGATACCCATCGTATCGCGCACCCAGGCTGCGGCCTCGGCCGCCAGCGAGCAGGCCGACACGCCGTCCTTGTCGCGGACGTAGTCCCCGGCCAGGTAGCCGAAGCTCTCCTCGCCGCCGCCGATGTACTGCATATCGGTACCTTCGTGCCCCCGAATGATCTTGGCGATGTATTTGAAGCCGGTGAGACACTCGTAGCATTTCACCTTGAAATAGTCGGCTACGGCATCCACCATTTCGGTCGTAACGATCGTTTTGATCACGTACTGGTGTCCGTTCAGGCGGCCCAACTCGGCCCAGCGGGTCAGTTGATAAGTCATCAGCAGCACCAATGTCTGGTTGCCGTTCAACAGCACGTATTCGCCGTTTTCATCAGGCAGCGCCACGCCGATACGGTCCGAATCGGGATCGGTAGCCAACACCAGATCCGCCTTCACCTTCTTCGCCAGGTCGATAGCCATCGACATCGTCTTGCGCTCCTCCGGATTGGGAGATTCCACCGTCGGGAAATTACCGTCGATCACCGCCTGCTCGGGAACCATTTGCACGTTGGTAAAGCCGAAGCGCTTGAGCGACTCGGGAACCAGCCGCACGCCGGCACCGTGCATGGGCGAATAGACGATCTTCATGTCGTGGAAACGTTTCACGCTCTCGGACGAAAGCGACAACTCGTATATTTTATTAAGGTATAACTCGTCGAAATCCTTGCCCAGAGCATGAATGTTCTGCGGGTTCCGGCCGGTAAGCACCTGATCGACCTCGGTGATTTTCTCCACCTCGTCGATGATGTTCTTGTCGTGCGGTGCCGTAACCTGCGATCCATCGGACCAGTAGGCTTTGTAGCCGTTGTATTCTTTGGGGTTGTGCGAAGCCGTGACGACCACGCCCGACTGACATTTCAGCTCCCGGATCGCGAAGCTCAACTCGGGTGTCGGACGCAGCGCGTCGAACAGAAATACGGTGAATCCGTTCGAGGCGAAGATGTCGGCCACACGCTCGGCGAACATCCGCGAATTGTTGCGGCTGTCGTGCCCTACGACGACCCGGATTTCCTCGCCCGCGAAATTGCGCTTCAGGTAGTTCGAAAGACCCTGCGTCGCAGCACCTACCGTATAGATATTCATACGATTGGTGCCCACTCCCATGACCCCGCGAAGACCGCCCGTACCGAACTCGAGGTCCTTGTAAAAACTCTCTACAAGTTCTTTCATATCATTATCCATCAGGTATTTAACCTGTTTTTTAGTCTCTGCATCATAATTGCCGTCGAGCCATTTTTGGGCTTTCGCCAGCACTTGTTGTTCTAATCCGTTTTCCATAACTACATTGGTTTTATTTATAGCTTAAAGCTGTTATCCTCCAAAAATTTTATACGCAAATATACATATTTTATTTCCAATATTCACTATCAGCAAGTTAAAAAAGAGGAGCCTGCCACATCCTTTTTTCTATAGTAAAAGTATCGACTTTTGCAAGCATTTTGCCGCTCCATTTTCACAAATTTATTTACAACTTTGTGCTACCAAAAAAAACGGATACACCCTCCATCGATGTTAGCTCCCGCACAGACATATTGCGAAAAATGGCAAACTTGTTTGGACCAGATCAAGTCCCGAACGACCGAAGAGGAGTTCGTGAAGTGGTTCAAACCCATCGTGCCGCTCGAATTCGACGGCAAGACGCTTCGTCTGTGCGTGCCCAACATGAGCTACGTCTATCAGATCGAGAAGCACTACATTCCGTTCCTGCGGCCGATCATCTCCCAGCTCTACGGACAGGAGATCCGCCTGCACTACGCCGTTCCCAAAAACGACGCACAGAGCGTGCCAGTGTCGAAAGAAGCCGATACGACGGCGATTTCGCAGTTCAGCACCCAGACCAACACGGCAAATATAAAAAATCCGTTCGTCATTCCGGGTCTCAAGAAGATCGTCATCGACCCGCAGCTCAACCCGAACTACACGTTCGCAACCTTCATCGAAGGGGAGTGCAACCGCCTGGCCCGTTCGGCGGGTATGGCCGTCGCGGTCGATCCGGGCCATACGCCTTTCAACCCGCTGTATATATACGGTAACTCCGGACTGGGCAAGACCCACATCGTGCAGTCGATCGGCCACGAAGTGCGGCAGCGCCACCCCGAACTGCAGGTGCTTTACGTCTCGATGAACAAGTTCCAGGCGCAATTCCAGACCGCCTACAAGAACGGCGAAATTCCGGATTTCATCCATTTCTACCAGATGATCGACGTATTGATTATCGACGACATCCAGGAGCTCACGGGAAAAACCGGCACCCAGAACGCCTTCTTCAACATATTCAACCACTTGCAACTGGCAGGCAAACAGTTGATCCTTACCTCGGATAAACCGCCCGTGGAGCTGAAGGACATCGAACAGCGACTGCTGACCCGCTTCAAGTGGGGACTTTCGACCCAGCTCAACACGCCCGACTACGACACCAAAGTCAAGATCATCAGAATCAAGGCTCAGAAACTCGGCCTCCAGCTTACGGACGAAATCGTCCGCTACCTGGCGGACAATATCTCCGCCAACGTCCGGGAAATCGAGGGCGCTCTGTCGGCCCTGGTAGCCAATACCGTCTATATGGGCAAGAAAGTTTCCCTGTCGCTCGTCAAGGAGATTCTGAAGGTCTATGTCCGGGTATGCCAAAAAGAGATCACAATCGAGCACATCATCGAAGTCGTCTGCGACTTCCTGCATATCGACATCCAGCGCCTCAATTCGCCCGAACGAACCCGCGAAGTGGCTCAGGCGCGTCAGATCGCCATGTACCTGGCCAAGCAGCACACCAAATCCCCGCTGATCGCCATCGGTTCGGCTATCGGAGGACGCAACCACGCCACGGTGTTGCACTCCTGCAAGGCGGTATCGAACCAGATCGAAACGGACAAGGCTTTTCAGCGACAGATGGAAGAGCTCGAAAAACTGGTCCTGGCATAACCCGCCGGGACTTTTTTCATCTCCTCCCGAATCACAAATTTGCGAAAAACTTACCGACGACTCGATATTTCCGATGCCATACAAGCCCGCAAACTCCGTCGCCTTCCGCTTGTTGTCACTCCGGACAAAACCATCCCCGACACCGGCACGCATACACTTCTCCAATCCGGTTGCACCCGGACATTGAACCACACCGGAGGCAGTCGATTCGCCGACCATATCCTCCGCCTCCGAAAATCCCGGATTCTTCAGGCCGTCGGCAACGAACGACCCTGTTTCCCCAAAATACGACCCACCCCGACACGCAGCCGCAAATTTCCCCTTCACCCACAGAATTACGCAGAAAAACCACGAGACGGAAAATTCTTCATTGGATCTGCATTGCCCTGGGCGCGGCGATCGTCATGCTGTTTGTGCTCCTGACCGTATGGAAGAGCCCTTACCTGGGCTGGAATTACGGCGATCCCGAAACCGCGGTGATGGGAACCGGTTTTCACGCGTTGGAGTGGTTGTTCGTCAGGGCGGCGCCAATCGCCTTGATGGGGGCAATTGCCGGGGCTTTTTTGACACGAAAAAAAGGGGAATGACGGGATCGGAGCCTCGCTTCCCCGGGCGGTCCGAAACGGGCCGCTCGTTTGGATGATGCGGTCGCGCTGCGCAAGTCAGATCAGGCGCGCGGCGCGTGGGGATGATACAATGGGACCGAACCCGTCAAAGGAGGGAGAAGCCATGTGTCAATGGCATCGGAACATCCAGCGCATGATCGACGAGATTGACGCCTGCATCCGCCGCGAGGACGACGAGGCGGTCACGCTGCATCGCCTGGCCGCAATGCTGGGGTATTCGGAGAGTTACGTATCCAGAAAATTCAGAAGCATTTCCGGCATGAGGCTGCGGGAGTACCAGCGCCTCAAAGCACGCCGGGACCCCCGGCTGCAGCTGCGCGATCTCGACCG
>OGYO01002225.1_pt1 | contig 10422 bp, 8 predicted proteins | sample 1576561 | NCBI WGS metagenome assembly OGYO01 (sample SAMEA3541507, study PRJEB24748) | human gut metagenome | biome: human gut; feature: human-associated habitat; material: faeces | place: China | collected 2012 | reverse complement strand
GTTTTTGCTAGGGTGTATCTGAAAACTCATGATGTGACTCGCACCAGTCGTAAAAATACTCGCGGTGTTCGCGGTACAGCGGCAGAAAAGCGGCGTACAGCTCGTAAAACTCGAACAGCCCCGGCAGGTGGTAAACAGCGCGGCGCGGGGTTTCGGCATTGGCGGAAAATTCGGTCAATTCGGTCATGGTCAAGTCACCTCAGTATAATTATAACACAAACGGCGGCTAAGTGTCAAACGCTATTGACATCTGCGGCGCGGAGTGTTATCATATAAGCGAAGGATCATACTATCATCGAAAGGCGGCAGGCTTATGAAAAACAGCGACAAGAAAAAAATACTTGAACACCTCTCGCGGCAGAACTCCGCCGACGGCTCGAGCGCCGCGTTTTTCACCGACTCGGCAGGAGCAGGGTACATAGTGAAAATCAAGCGGGTGTTCGGGGTGAGGTTCGCTTGTTTTTACAAGGGCGGGCGGAAGCTGCCGTGCGGGTGTGATATAATTAAACTAGCAAAAGCGAGCGCTTTGCGGGAAATATCATGGAGGTACAGGTATGAAAAACACGTTTGGCGTAAAGATGGTTTATAATTTTTACCATAGCGCTGTAAAAGCGGAATTGAAAAGGCGGGGTTTGCCGAAAGAGCTCGCCGAGAAGATCGACAGCGAGCACAAAAAGATACTCGCGCGGGCGAAAGACATCGGAAGATCGCGGCTTCTCAGCTCGTACATCATGGCGAGCTACTTCATCGCGATGAACCGCGGCACGGGGCTTTCGGCGGAGGAGAATTACGAGATATACCGCGACGGACTGTGCGCCTCGAAACTTTTTCACAAGGTGCTGGGCGACGCCGAAAGCTACCTCGACCCCAAAAAGATGGAAGGCAGACTGCAATGGTCGGCCGAAAGCCACAAGCGCGAGTATGAAAACGACTGGGTGGTAGACATTCTCCCCGGCAACGGCGAATACGATCTGGGTTACGATTATCACGAATGCGGGGCGTGCAAGCTTTGCAATGACGAGGGTTGTCCCGAGCTGGCGGCGTACATCTGCCGCATGGATTTCGTGCTGGCGGACATCATGAACATGAAGCTTGTGAGGACGGGAACTATCGCCGAGGGCGCGCCGTACTGCGATTTCAGATATAGCAGGATAAGGAGCAGTGAAGAGAAGTGAGCGTGGGTTATGAACAATGTCGCGGGCAGGTGACCGCTTCACACCGCCGTCCCTTTCTTCGGCATGAAAAATCCTCTCATGTCGATGTGCTCGAACTCCAGCAGCTTGATCTTTTTGTCGGTTCCGCCCGCGCAGCCTGTCAAATTCCCGCCCAGCGGCGAATCGTAATGCTGAATGTACGTCATGTTTTACACCTCGAATATCAATTTTTTCAATTATAGCATAGTTTGACTAGAAAGTCTATTCCGACTGCCGTATCTCTGCCGATACGGCAGTTTTTCATGCCCTATATGCAACTTGCCCCGCACCGTATATGAAATATTCATATGAAACCGTATTGAAATTTCATACCGATGGTGATATACTATAGGCAACACCGCACAACTATTGTGTGCGGATTGCGCAGTCAGATTTTTCGTCAGATTGCCTAAAGCCGACGACACTTAACTCGCGTTAAGCTAGGAGGATTTGGGTGATATGACGGAAAATTGTTTTGGCTTCGCAAAAACGCAAGCAAGACGTACACAAAGCCGCTAGGCGGTAGTTGTGCGGTGTTGCCTATATATAAAGGAGCGATAACTGATGAATATTACCGAATTTGCAAAGGTGGCGGGAGTGTCAAAATCCGCCGTAAGCAGATATTTTAACGACGGCTATGTGAGCGAGGAAAAACGCAGGCTCATCGAGGCCGCAATAGAGGCTACGGGCTACGCGCCAAGCGTTCAGGCGCAGAACGTGCGCACCAAAGTGACAAAGCTCGTCGGCGTGATAATACCTAGGCTTTCCAGCGAGAGCTGCGCGCGCGAGGTCGAGGGGATAAGCCAGGTGCTGAGCGAGCAGGGCTACCAGCTTTTGCTCGTCAACTCCGCCAACGACCCCAAAAAAGAGGTGGAGTACCTAGAGCTTTTTCGCAGCGACCGCGTTGACGGCGTTATCTTCCTCGCCTCGATATTCACGCCGCTGCACGACGCCGTGCTGAAAAAAATGCGCGTGCCGGTAGTCATCGTGGGGCAGGAGTACAAAGGCGCGAACTGCGTTTGCCACGACGACTGCAAAGCCGCCTATTCCGCCGAGATGCTGATGCTCGAAAAAGGCGGCAAAAATCCCGCTTTCATAGGCGTTACCGAAAGCGACAAGGCGGCGGGTCTGGCGCGAAAAGAGGGCTTTCTCCACGCGCTCGCCGACAGCGGTATCTCGATCAGCCGCGGCGATATGCTCACGGCTAAATTCAAAATGGATTCCGGCTACGAAAAGGCGCTGGCGCTGCTGAAAAACAGCAAAAAGTACGACCACATATTCTGCGCGACTGACAGCATAGCGGCAGGCGCGCTGCTTGCCTGCCGCGAACTGGGGCTGAGAGTGCCGGAGGACGTAATGCTCGCAGGCATCGGCGATTCGCAGCTTTGCAAGGTGACCTCCACCAAGCTGACCTCCGTGCACTTCCACTACCGCACCGCGGGCATCGAAGCGGCACAGATGCTGCTAAACTCGCTGAAGCGCGAAAGCCCTATCCCCCGCACCCTAACGCTTGATTTTGAGCTGATAGAGCGAGGCTCTACAGATAAAAAATATGAAACTGTATGAAACCTTGTAAATCCCAAACATAAGTTTATAGTATTTGTCAATAGACAAAACGCACGGCATGAGCTATAATATAGTTAATGAAATCGGTATCACATACAGTGGTGAAACCGAAATGAATAGTCCGGACAACGGCGTTATCACCTCTCCGCTCAGCGGCAAGGCTGTAAAGCTCGAGAACGTTCCCGACCCGACATTCGCGCAGGGCATACTTGGTCTTGGCGCAGCTATCGAGCCGACCGAGGGCAAGGTAGTAGCCCCCGCTGACGGCAAAGTTGAAACGCTTTTCGACACCCTCCACGCCGTAGGCCTTACGCTGGATAACGGAAAAGAACTGCTGATACACATCGGCATAAACACCGTGGCGCTGAACGGCGAAGGCTTCATGCCCCACGTTTCAGAGGGCGACAGAGTTACAAAGGGCCAAACGCTGATAACTTTCGACATCGACTTTATTAAAAGCAAGGGATACCAGACCGTTACTCCCGTGCTGGTGGGCAATTCAGACGATTTTTCCGCCGTGGAACAGCTTGCAGCCGAGGGCGCGCAGGTATCCATAGGCGACGAGCTTATAAAAGTTACGGACTGAAACTTAGAGAGGCAAAGTATGGATAATAAAGAGATAATGGAAAACAGAGAGCGCATCAAAAACGCGAAATGGCGTCAGAGATTTCATATCGAGCCGCCCGACGGCTGGCTAAACGACCCGAACGGCCTTAGCTTTTACAAAGGCGAATACCACGTTTATTTTCAGTACAGCCCCATAGCCGCCGACGGCCACACGCCCCGCGGCTGGGGACATTACCACGGCGCAGACCTCATGCACATGGCCTACGACAAAGCGGTAATGATGCCCGATATTCCCGAGGACAGCCACGGCGTTTACTCAGGAAGCGCCATTGAAAATGACGGCGTTCTGCACATATTCTACACCGGAAATGTGAAGATGGAGGGCGACTACGACTACGTTACGGCGGGCAGGGGCGCGAACGTGATACACGTCACCACCGCCGACGGCAGCGAGGTCAGCGAAAAGAAGGTGCTCCTGCGAAACAGCGATTACCCCGACTTCTGCTCCTGCCATGTCAGAGATCCTAAGGTATGGAAAGAGGACGAGGTCTGGAAGATGGTACTGGGCGCGAGAACTCTCGGCGACAAGGGCTGCGTGCTGGTGTACGAATCCGCCGACCTCATAAACTGGAAATATACGGGCAAAGTATACAAAGAGGGCTATGGCTATATGTGGGAGTGCCCCGATTATTTCGAGCTGGGCGGCAAAGGCTTCCTCAGCACCTGCCCGCAGGGTCTGCCGCACTACGAAACTAAGTGGCAAAACCTCAATGAGTCGGGCTATTTCCCCGCAGAGGGCAGGTTGGAAGACAGCCGCTTGGGCGAATTTGCCGAGTGGGACATGGGCTTCGACTTCTACGCGCCGCAGACTTTTCTCGACCCGCAGGGCAGGCGCATACTGATAGGCTGGCTGGGCATGGACAACCGCGTTTACGGCAACGCCACTACCGAGCTTGGCTGGCAGCACTGCCTTACCATACCGCGCGAGGTCACTCTCGGCGAAAACGGCAGACTGCGGCAGTACCCCATTGCCGAATTTGACGCACTGAGAAAGGGCGAGCGCCGCCACGCCGACGGCTGTACCGCGAAATACGCTCTGCCGCTGGAGATATGCGGCGAACCGACCGCGGACTTCACCATAACGCTTGACGGCAAGCTGGAGCTGCGCTTCGACAAAGCGAAGCAACTTCTCACCATGAAATTCAGCGACGAAAAGTACGGCTGCGGCAGAGGCACGAGAAACGCCGTTGTCGCAAACGTGAGCAGCATACGCCTTATCGCGGATATGTCAAGCATAGAGGTGTATTTGAACGGCGGCGAAACGGTAATGTCAACAAGATTTTATCCTGATGGCGACTGCGCCGAGCTTGAAATAAAAGGCTTTGAAGCGCAGGTCTGGGACTTCTAAATCTGAAATATCTGAACTATCTGAGAGGAGAATTGCAATGGGAAACACACTTTTTGCCATAGGCGAAGCTTTGATAGACTTTATCCCCGCGCAGGCAGGCTGCGCATTTGAGGACGTGACGGCTTTCAGCCCGAAAAGCGGCGGAGCGCCGGCAAACGTGTGCGGAGCTTTTACAGTGCTGGGCGGCCGCGCGAAATTCATCACCCAGCTCGGCGACGACCCATTCGGCAAAAAGATAGCCGGCGACCTAGTACGCGCGGGGATAGACACCTCGCTTATCGGCTTTACCGACAAGGCGAACACCGCACTGGCTTTCGTAAGCCTTGAAACTGATGGAAACCGCACGTTCTCGTTTTACAGAAACCCCTCGGCGGATATGCTTTTTTCAGCCGAGCAGGTGAAAGCGGAGTGGTTCGCCGACGCATATGCGCTGCACTTTTGCAGCGTTTCGCTGGGCGATTTCCCGATGAAAGAAGCACACAGAAAAGCGATAGCCTGCGCGCGTGAAAGCGGCGCTATGATAAGCTTCGACCCAAATCTGCGTTTCCCGCTTTGGAAAGACAAGCAGGCTCTGCACAGCACGGTGAATGAATTTATACCGATGGCGGACATCGTGAAAATTTCGGACGAAGAGCTTGAATTTATCACGGGCGAGAGCGAGATAAGCGCCGCCCTGCCGAAGCTTTTCGCGGGCAATGTTAAGCTTGTCGTATACACCTGCGGCGCAGAGGGCGCGTATGCTTTCACCAAAAACGCGCAGGCGCACGCCGCGAGCGAGCGTGTAAAAGCCATCGACACAACGGGCGCGGGCGACGGCTTCATAGGCTCGTTCCTCTACGCGCTGAAAACGCTCGGCGTCACGGCGGATAGCATTTCAAACCTCAGCGTTGAACAGCTGGAGCGCTGCACAGCTTTCTCAAACAAATTCTGCGGCGAGAGCGTACAGCACGAGGGGGCTATCGACTCATACAGAAAGATAACTTTTGAATAACGCGGCTGCTAATATGCAAGTCACAAATAAAATACCACCGATACAGTCGCAAAGCCGTATCGGTGGTATTTTGTTCTTATTCAAATGTATTGTTCGCAAAAAGAGCTTTACAAAGCCTTGTCGATAAATTTCGGGTCGATATGGGCGTTGGTGTAAATGATGTAATCATCAGCTGCTGAGCCGTCGATCATTGCCGAACCCTCATAAAGCGAAGCAGTAAGCACTATCTTATAATTAGAATAGAATGCATTTTCAACCGCTTCAAGATCCGCACCCGTCTTTACATCAAAGTCGATATATACATCAAACAGCCCTGCATTGTCGAGTTCTTCAAAATTATCCCTCGCAGCTGAGTATTCCAGCTTTGTTTTGCCTAGTTCACCGCTATTAAAGGTTTCAAGCGTCTGCTCGTCTACACCTTTGATAGTAACGCTGTTCAGATAATCTGAAAGCTTCAGATCGTCAGTATAGCCGTTCTGCTTGCATTGCAGTTCGATCGTCCAGCGTATATTAAGATTCTTTTTATCTAAAGCAGAAATCTGCGAGGCATCGTAGATGCCGTTTGTATGGATCAGCGAATTCGTTTCTGTTTCTTCATCAAATGTATTGATGCCCAGCTGGTCGTTCGCTTTTGTCTGTCCATCGCCTCTGTCCTCATCGGGAGTGCCCGAAGATATAGGGTGGTAAGCGTTGAATTTCAGACTTGCGTCAGTCATCGCGTTGCGGTAGTACAAGCAGTTTTTGGAGTCCTTCACGGTGCCAGATACGCTGCTGTATGTAGTATCGGCAGCATCATATGCAAGACTTGATCTGGCGCTGACATATGTTCCAACATCAGTATTCTCAGCCGAATTCTGCCGTTCGGGGAACTGTGTGACTATACCGCTGTGAGTATAAATTATCTTGAAAGATGTTTTGATCTTAACTTCCGGAGCAACTCCCGTTTCTCCTGCCGTCAGCCATGGTCTTAGGTCGATCGCTTTTTCGTTATTTTGCTCAGATACTTCAAAAAAGTTCGCTGACGCTTTTCCGCAGACCGTATCGTATTCAAGCTTTGGAGGGTCTGTGAGTTCCACACCTGTACTATCATACGCAGCTATCGTATCAGCACCTTTTATCATCTCTATACCGTCAATATCGCCGATCATCTTTTCCGCCACTCCGTGATTCGTGCTTCTTTTGTTCATAAATATATGGCTGCTGTGGTAAATGGAAATATTATTGTTTTTTAAGAGTGCTTTCAGAGCACTTATAAGACCTTTGTCAGTTGTATTGAACGTTATAGTTGAAACAGTTGTGATATTTACATCATTATTCTCGTCATCCATTACAACGTTTGTATTGTCCTCAAGCGTTTCGACCTCTATAGTATTGCTGAAAAGGTCGGCAAAATTTAGCTGTACTGAGTGTTTATTTTGCACTGCACCATTTATCTTGCCGCTTACATTCGGATAAAGACTTGAAGGCGTAGTTAGCTGAAACTGATGAAACAGGACTTTTTCCGCTTTAGCCGTAGTCATTGTAAGATAGTAGTCCTCTGTCAGATTTCCTGTATAGGTCGAGAGGTCAAAGCGGTCTGTGTCGCCATCATTAGCAGTGCGGATAGTGGTTTTCTTTCCGCCTATCATTACCGTCATATTTCCTTTTTCGTCCTCAACGAAAAGCCCGTCAGCTTTAGTTGTCTTAGTAAATTCCAGCTGACTGCTTACCATATCCGAAAAATCTGCTTCGCTAAAGGCTTTACCGCTGCTGTCTGTAAAATCAGAAAACGGAAGCTGAAGTATTTCACCATTGTACTTTTCTTTGCCTGTTATAGTGTAATAATACTCTTTGTTCTTATTGTTTTTGTCTATAAGCACAAACTGCGTTCCTTTAGGTATAGTTTTCTCAGTTCCGCCGAAGTTGACATTCAGGTTCAGTACCTTATTATAGTTCCAGTCAAGTCCCGAAGAGCCGCCCATTATATCTTTTATGAAAGTATCAGCAGGGTAAGCCCAGCGCAGATAAGCGGTAACAGGGGTATCGTAGTTTTCGACAAGTACCTTAGGCTTGCTGCCGTTAAAGCCGTTATCGCCCGTTTCATCTGTATATTTGCTCGGGTAATACTGCGTGCCGCTGAATGCCGTAGTGTAGAAATCATACTGATATATCTTTCGCGTCATCACCGGCACATAGACGTGGTAGACTACTTTTGCATTACTGCTGACCGTAGGGTCGGTATACTGCACGTCGATAAGGGTAAACTGTCCTCTTGTATCGCTGTCGAATTTATCCGACTTGGCTTTGAATTTATTGAAGAATTGCTTCTTATCATCAAGTCCATATTCTACTGTCAACTCGTTGGTTGATTCTGACAGCGTAACATTATCCCCGCTGATATTTGCCTTATAGACTTTAACAGCACTTGCTTTTGACACCTGATTATTTGTAAGAATACTCAGATACGAATTTATTTGGTCTTTTATATCACCAGTATCATCAATCAAGATCACGGGTATGCCCTGCAAGTTATCCTGCTCTGTGCTGAAAGTCAGCTGTTTATAATTTGCTATATCATTTCCAATCTTGTTATAACGTTTTGCACCATACTTGGTGTCATTGTACTCTGCAATTATGCTTTCCACCGCCTCAGCGCTTGTTCCGTCGCCGGTGAGGAATTTTGTGCCTGTGCCGACATTCTTGGCAGGGCTGCTGGTCGCATAAGGAAAGTTGTCGTCACTTGTATCGACGCGGCTGATGTTAGTCGCCGTTGTAATATCCGACAAATTCTCTCCCCTTGTGCTTTCGTCAAGGCACGCGCCGTTGTAGTCGGCGGGGATAACGGTAGTGTTAGTGCTGCTTGTACCGCCGAATACCTTATCAGCCTTTGTATTATCTCCCTGAACGCTCCAGCCAACGATATTGAATGTTTTACCGCCGCTGTATCCGCTGAACAGACCATGGTATGGAGAAGTAGTTTCAAGGTTTACGTTATTTACTACAATGTTATATGCAGATATGTTACCGTTGGTATTATTGCCAATGATACCTCCGATTCTTGATAAACTGTTTCCTCCTTTTATGGTACAGTTTTCAACTTTACTGTTGCAGATCTTTCTCTCAGCATTATTCGTTCCTATCAGACCACCTGCACCATTAGAAGCATTAGTTTGACTGATCGTATATCCCGAAACGCTGCAGCCGTCAATATGATTAGAATAGCCTTCAATAGTTCCTGTTCCAGTGGCAGGGAAATATCCGAACAGACCGCCGACATGCTCAATACCGCTAAGTTTACTATTGCCATTTCCCTCAACATTACAGTTATAGGCTTTTACGTTCAATCCGGTATTTGCATTTCCTATCAGACCGGCGACATTTTTACCATACATATCAACATTCTTCAGATTAAAATTTATAAGCAGAACGTTGCTTTTATATGCTAATCCTATCGCGCCGCCAACTCCGTTGAGCGCAGAATTGGTAGTTTCCGTGTTATTTCCCATATGTTTATTTTCGGGCGCTGTAACAGTAACATTTCTTATTATTACTTTACTTAAAGTACTATTACTTTCACACAGCTGACCGATAATGCCGCCGCAGTTGGTATTTACTTTGGTAGTGTCAGACGTAACAGATTCATTAAACTCACTTGATTTCTCGGTAAGGGTATTTACATACAGATTTGCATTTCCCAACATATAGCCTATAACTCCGCCTGCCGCTGCCAGCGTTCCTTTTACGGAAAGATCATTGGCTGAACATTCATTGATGTAAATAGACAGCGATTTGTCGGGCACATAGCCGATAAATCCGCCGGTCGCCCTTTCGCCGCTAATAGTCAAACCATCAAGCGATACATTCCAGAAATTGTATTCGCGTGTATCAGACGCTGTGTATCTTAGCGAACCGATAATGCCGCCTGTATTCGCCGCCTTGTTTGTGTCAGACGTCATTTTGATCTTTTTATTATCACCCCATTGCTCTTGCGTTAATTCACCCGACAAAGTAAGGTCATGAATGGAATTTGATTTTTCTTTGCGATCATCATCAGTTTTAGCTTTCACATCAAAATACAGGTCATTAAAAAGACCAAGACCTATTTTGTCTGCGTTATTGTCGGGGGTATCTGTATTTCTGTAATAGCAATCCCACTCACTGCTGTGGTTTTTAAGATTAGTATTCAGCTTTATCGTACTGCCGTTTCCGTCAAGGCCGTAAAGCGCAAGGATATTTTTACAGATCTCGCTATCCCCCATCTCCTGCGGATAAAGCTGACCTACACCTCTGAAACAGTTCGGCAGGTCGTATTTTGCATTTTCAGCAAGCTCCATATAGTGATAATTGCCGCTGCCGGTTATCGCCCTTGCAGGGTAGCTGCCGTCTGTGTCAGCCTTAGTATACTGCCTTATGATGTACGGAACAGCGTCAGCCTTGCCAGTACTGTCCTTTTTCGCAAGCGTGAAATCACTAGGCTGTGTTGTATCATCTGTACCCACCGCCGAATATTTTGCAAGGTGCGTGGTCTTATTCTCCCCGCCGTATGACTTTTTCACAGTATAATTGCCGTCAGTTCCAGCATTGCCGCACATCGACTGCGTTATCTCAGACAGAATGAAGAGCGACTGCGAGTCGGGAACGACCATTGTTTTGACATCTTTGCCATTTTCCTGCTTGAAGCTTATCTTGCTGTCAGAATTAGGGTTCAGGTCAGGGAT
>OGYO01002221.1_pt1 | contig 10431 bp, 11 predicted proteins | sample 1576561 | NCBI WGS metagenome assembly OGYO01 (sample SAMEA3541507, study PRJEB24748) | human gut metagenome | biome: human gut; feature: human-associated habitat; material: faeces | place: China | collected 2012 | reverse complement strand
ACCATTGACGGCTGTCGGCTGCTGCGCTACTGCCATTGCCAATCTGCAAGCCACAAAACAATTTCGGTAGCCGCTGCCCAAATTACGCTGTCAGCCGCTCCGTTCTCGTGGTATTGACGTGCAGCCTCGCCGCTGCTATAATGAAAGCACAATTTCAGACACAGGACGCCATGCAGACACCGCAAGCCTTGCTTGACAGCGTGTCTGCTTTTCATTTCAAAAAGGGAGCGGCTGTTCTCGGAAAGGAGAAGAAACGAATCGATGTCAACATTCAGCGGTCAGAAAAACAGTGGCATGGAGATTCCCGATTACGCCATTGAGCGCATCGCCCGCTGCCTGCTGCCTATGATCCAGGCGTACTACGAAAGTGACGAAAGGCAGGCAGAGCTGGCGGCGTGGAACGAGAAGAAAGACGCTGAAGACACAAGAGAACATGACAGAAAAACGGCATAATATAGAAAGGGAGTGCACCGGGCGCACTCCCTTTTCGTATTCAATTTTCGTAGGGCTGGTACTCCGTGACGGCGTTCAGATATGCTTCTGGGTCGCCATTCAAAATGAGGCCGGCATAGGCAAGCGGGTCATTGTAAATAAGGTAGTCCAGCTCTGACCGCTGGAACCAGTTGTCCGCCGCCTCGTTCTCCACGGCGGTGCAATTTATGGAGTAAATACTCCCATCCGTGAAGTGAAGCTCCACGCAGGCGGTATCCATACTGAACGCACAGCTTATGGGCTTTTTCATGGGTATATCCTCCTGAGTTTGATGTTATTCTATCCCGAAACTAAACTTCAATGTCCTTGATAAAAACAAGAAATCCGAACCCATTCCCTATCGGAATCAAGTTCGGATTTCTCAAGTATGGTGGAGCTTACCGGATTCGAACCGGTGATCTCTACACTGCCAGTGTAGCGCGATAGCCAACTTCGCTAAAGCCCCATATGCGGCGCGCTTTCCGTTGCGCAAGATGTATTATAGCGTATGCGGGCGGGTTTGTAAAGAGTTTTTTTGCGGATATGCAATTTTATTGCGGAAAACGGAAAAGGGGACGGCGCGAGGCCGTCCCCATGCGTGCTGATTGATTTAGCCGAGCTTTGTGCCGCATTCCACGCAGAATTTTGCGCCGTCCGCAAGCTTTGCGCCGCAGTTGGGGCAGAAAGCGGACTTGGCGGCCGCTTCGGCGGGCTTTTTGCTGCCGCAGTTGGGGCAGAAGGCCATGTTCGCGCCGTTGGTCGCGCCGCAGGAGCACGTCCAGCCGCCCTCGGCGGGCTGGGGAGCGGGCTTCTTGCTGCCACAGCCGGGGCAGAAGGCCATATTGTCGCCGTTGGTGGCGCCGCAGGAGCATTTCCAGCCGCCCTGCTGAGTCTGCTGCTGTTGGGCCTGCTGCTGCTGAGCCTGCTGATACTGCATCTGCTGCTGGTTGGAGGCGGAGAACGCGCCCGCCATGTTGCCCGCGGCATTCATGCCCAGGCCAACGCCCATGAACGCTGCGCCCGCGCCCGCGGTGTTGCTGCCGGCGGCTTCCACGCCGCGCGCCATTGCGCCCTGAACGTAGCCTTCGCGCACGCTGGGATCGGAGAGCATTGCGCCCTGATTGCGCATATTGATGAGCTTCTGGCTTTCTTCGTCATAGGACAGGGAGCCTATGCCCACGGACTGCACCTGCATGCCGCGGTTCTGGTTCCATTCCTCGTCCAGCACGTTCGCCATGTACTTGGAAAGCTCGCGCGCCTTGCTGGTTACGAAGCTTATGCGCGTGCCGTCGGCGCTCATCTGGTTGATGGCGGCCTGAAGGGCCTCGAGGAACTCGTTAAGATACTGCTCGTTTATGTCGTTTATGTCCACGCTCTCCGCGTTGCGGGGAATGGCCTCGGCATAGAATTTGAGCGGCTCCGTGACCTTTATGGAATAGGTGCCGTGCGCGCGCAGGAACAGCTCCGAATTATAGAAGCAGTCGAAATAGTTGATGGGGGTGCGCGTGCCGAACTTAATGCCCTTTATCTCCTGAAGATTGATGAAGAATACCTTTTGGCTGGAGGAAGGCGTTCCGCCGTACTTGATGCGGCTGAAGGTCTCCTTCAGAGAATCGCCGAACTGGCCGCCGAAAAGGCTCGGCATGGAAGAATTATCAACCTTAAAATAGCCGGGCTCCGCAGTATAGTCCACTACCTTGCCGCCGTCAACCAGCATCATGAACTGGTTATCGTAAACATGGATTATGGAGCCGTTGGACACGGTATCCGCTGTGCCCTTGGTGTTCTGGTTGCGGCTGTCGCCCTTGCGCACCTTTATGCCGCGGGTGAAAACGGTGTTGTCTCCCATGGGAGCGGACTCGATAACCTCAAGCCAGCTATCCGCCAAACCGCCGCCTATTGCGCCGGTCAAGGCCTTGATTATGCCCATAATTTTGTCCTCCTGATATTATTTTCTGTTTGCTTTATTATCCCCGCTGCACACCCCTTTGTCAAGCAAATGGCAGGTAATGCCGCGGAAATTTGTCAATTCGCGTCCTCGAGCGGCGTGCCGTAGGGCTTCCACGCGGGGTCGGGCGTTTGTCCGGATGCGAGCGGCGCGCCGGTGCCTATGGAAACCTCCGGAGGGTTGCCCTTATATTTATCGGTATAGAGCAGCTTGCTTTCGGCCAGCTTGCCGTCCACATACTTGTCCTGATACGCCTCGGCAACGTAATACTTATGCCCCTGCACGCGCTCAAGCTGATAGCCCGTGGGTATGGAAGCGTCGTTTGTGTATATTGCCTCGTCCTGGCGGGAACGTTCCTCTATTATCTCGTTCCTTGATTGATATGTTACGCCCTCGGGGAGCGGTTTGCCGTAAACGTAAACGGTTATGGTATGGCGGCTGGAGCTGCCCTCCACCTTTTCCACCCGCGCGAATATATACGCGGGCATATCCGTATTGTTCTTCCAAACGAAGTCTATGCCGCGGGTATCCACCGTTGCGTCAAGCCCTACGGGAACGTAGTCCGAAGGTATTGTATGCGCGCGGCGGTCAACAATTTCCATGTTGGCGCAAAGTAGCGCGTTGTAAAGCGTTGTAGATACCTGGCATATGCCGCCGCCGGCCTGAATGGTGTATTCCTTGCCGCCGCTTATGCCGTTTGCGCCCTTCCAGCCGAGCTCGTATGTGCGCGGGCCGACAACCGTATTGAAGCTCCATTCCTCGCCGGGCTGAACTGTGTTGCCGTTTATTATGTCCGCCGCCTTCTGTATATTGAACTTGCGGTTCTGCTTCACCTCGTCGTCCCTGCGGGCGGAAAATTTGGTGGTGTAGCTGGCGATGAATGACGTTGCGGCTTTAAGGTCGTCTATATTGCCACCCGGCAGCACGGCGTTTACCGTGGCCTCAACGGTGCATACAAACTCGCCCTGCTCAAGGGCCTTTTCTATCGCATCGGCCGTGGCTTCCTCGTTAAGGGTAATGCCCTCCTCGCCCGTATGGTAAATGAAGCGTTCCTCCTGCGTCCAGTCCGTTACAGGCTCCGCGTATGCGGCGGTAGCTTCCGTGTTTATGCTTTGGCTCATGGCAGCAAGGGCGGATATTATCTTTCCCCTGTCCCATGTATACTTTGCATCGAACTCGCCCTCTCCCGCGCCGGTTATAACAACGGTGTTGTCGTCCTCCCCGCGGCCGAAGTTCAGCCCGTCCGCCAAGGCTTCCGCAATGTCGTACCCCATGCCCATCGCGTCGGAATCGAGCGTCCAGCTGTTTTCACCGCTGCTTATGGTGACGGCAACGGTTTTCAGCTTCTTTTCGGCGGCGTTTTTAACAAGGCCTGTCGCTTCCTCCGGCGTCATGCCGCTCACGTCCACGCCTATCAGCTTTACGCCCGCCTTGAACCGCTTGCCTGTCTGCATCAGCTTATCCATGTCCGCGACGGCGTCCGCGCCGCTGCTGTTTGCTATGGACACTATTATTATTACGCATATAAGCGCCGCCGCTGCCAGGGCGATCCATTTGAGCGCGCCGCTGCCGGACTTTTTCTTTTTGTGCTTCTTATGCTGCGCCTGATTCGCCGTGCGCCGGGTATTCGCCTTGGCTGCGGTGCTGTGCGCTGCAGTGCTGCGCGTTGCTGCGCCGTGCTGTGCGCTGCCCCTTGCGGAGGAACGGCTTGCCGTGCTGCGGGTCGCGGTGCTGCGGGTCGCGGTGGTGTGCGCCGCGGTTGTGCGCTTTGCCGCGGCGGAAGTGCGCGCCGATGATGCCGCGCTTCGCGTGGCCGTGCCCTGCGCCGCTGTGCGCTTGGCGGCAGTCGTGTTCTTTTTCATATATGACGGAAGCTGGGGGCCTGCATTATAGCTTCCGGAATACTTATCGTTTGCCATTTTTCCTCTTTCTGCCCGTTCAGGCATAAAACATCATCTTATATTGTAGTCTAAATATGTAAATCATGCAAGAATATAGCGGTTTTGTTTACAGAATGGGCAAAAATGCAATGCTGGAACGAATGGAATATGTTACCTTTGGGACTGTATGGCCTGAACAAATGTGCGCAGCATTTGTTCCGCATAGGCGCGCTGTTCCGCGCTGAGCGGCTCCACGGCGGCGTTAAGGTCATGTTCTGAATAGCCGGGCCGGGTACCGAACACGATATAATCGGCGCTTACGCACAGCGCACGGCATACTTTTTTAAGGCTGTCCGTGGTCATGCTCTGCTTGCCAAGTTCAACGGAAGCCATAAACTGAACGGACAAACCTGCCCGCTCCGCCATTTTCTCACGGGTGAGGCCAAGTTCTTCGCGGCGCTGCCGCACACGCAGGCCGATATCGCCGTATTCACCGTTTGCCATATGCAGCACCTCCTATAATTATATTGTAGGTGTTGCTATCAAAGCTATACATCAGCTATAATATATAAAATGCATCTATTATAGGAGATGTTGGCAATGGGAAATAGCCTATGGCTTGGTGTGCAGTACCCGTTTGAAGGATATTCCGCTGAAAAGTTGCTGTTTATAATGCGCTTACCCAAATACAGACAATATATTAAGGTACAAGCCGAACTGGAAAAAATTGCCGCACGGCATACTCATTCCGCACATATATGCTGCACAAGCAAGCTTCTGCGCAAAAAGAGACAGATAGAGCGAATCGGCAGAAAGATTTTCAAAATTTTGGATGAACTATAAAAGGCTCTCCTGCTCGGCAATGTGCGGAAGCGGAGGGCCGGTTGGGTTTTGGCTTTATCAGGTCTGCGCTGCGCCGTCAACGCTTATTATTGCGCCGGTGACGTAGCTTGCAAGGTCGCTTGCAAGGAACAGGAACACGTTTGCAACCTCCTCCGGTTCGCCCACGCGGCCGAGCGGTATGGGCGCGGATATGCGCTGCACAAGCTCCGGCGGAAGCGCGGCCACCATGTCCGTGCGGGTAACGCCCGGGGCGATCGCGTTCACACGTATGCCTTCGCGCCCAAGCTCGCGCGCAAGGCTCCTTGTCATGCCGTTTACGGCAAATTTGCTGGTGGGGTAGCCAACGCCGCTGGGCTGACCGTAAAGGCTTACCATGGAGCTGGTGTTTATTATGCTGCCGCCGCGGCCCTTCATAACGGTTTCGGCTGCCTTGCAGCCATTGAACACGGCGGTAACGTTAAGATCCATTATGTGTTGAAAGCTTTCCGGCGTATAATCGCAAAGCGGCTCCCGCGCGGAAATGCCGGCGTTGTTTACCATTATGTCCAGCGCGCCGAATTTGGCGACGACTTCGTCCACGGCGGCTTTCATTTCATCGTACTTGGCAATGTCCGGCGCCATGCCTATAACGGGCCAGTTCGGGTTTTCTTCTTTCAGCTCCTTCAGCGCCTTGCCAACCGTTTCGCTGCGGCTACCGAACAGCGCCACGTTCGCGCCGTTTTTCAAAAACGTCCTTACTATCGCAAGACCGATACCCCTTGTGCCGCCGGTAACGATGGCGGTTTTTCCTTGCAGCATAATGCATCCTCCTGTCAATTATTTCCCCGCGGCTTTACGGCGCGGATATATCAATTTTTATATGCGCATTATATTCTTTTCTGAATGGGGATCCAATATACGCATTGTTGTTTTAATAGGAAAAAGTGAAGATGAGATTGCTATGCGCCGCATCGCGTGCTAAACTAAAAAATAGGATATGGTCAAAATGGCCTGTTTGTGGGGGATTTTTAACATGAGGAACATTGCTGTAAGAACGGTCTTTGCTCAAGGCAGGGAATTTACATATACTCTGGAACGCAAGAAAGTCAAAAACCTGAACTTAAGGATACGCAGGGACGGCAGCATATACGTTTCGGCAAATGATTTTATAAGCGACAGGGAAGTTGACGGGTTTGTAAGCGATAGGGCGGCGTTTATTGCAAATGCACAGGATAAATTCAAAAAAGCGGCGCGGCGTGAACAGCGGCCGGAGCAATACATAAGCGGGGAAAAGATTACGCTCCTTGGGCAGGAATATGTTTTGCGGGTATTTCGCTCGGATAAGGAATCCGTATCGATCGAAGGCGGATATATTCACCTATCCGTAAAGGATGTTAATGATTTAGGCAGAAAAAGCTGCCTGATTGATATCTTCGTAAGCGGGCAATGCCGGGCAGTATTCGGCGAAATGCTGTACGAATTGTATTCGCCGTTTGAGAAATACGGCGTTGAAAGGCCGCAGCTGCGCATAAGGGACATGAAATCGCGCTGGGGCACATGCCACGTTAAAAAGGGCATAGTCACGCTGAATAAGCGCCTGCTCGCGGCGCCGAGAGGAGCCGTTGAATACGTTGTGCTGCACGAGCTGTGCCACCTTATATATCCCGATCATTCAAAGCAATTCTATGATTTCCTTGCAGCGATGATGCCGGACTGGAAAGAGAGAAAGCAGCTGCTTAATAACACATAGCGCGGCATGCATAAAAGTGCCGCAGGGCCCGCACCTGACTATGCGGCGCGGGCCCTGCGAACAGTGTTAGCGTGAATGCCTGTTTATATTGCGGCGCTATTTGGCGGCGCACCTATTTACGAATGTTTCAAATATGGCGCGGTGCTCGGGATTTTCGGCATACAGCAATTCGGGGTGCCATTGCACGGCGAACACGGAACCATCCGCATTTTCAACGGCCTCGACAACGCCGTCCATTGCGCGCGCGCTTACCTTCAGCCCGTCGCCTATGGTATTGAGCGCCTGATGATGAAAACTGTTGACAAGCATGGTATCGCATTTGGCTATGCCGTGCATATAGCTGCCGGGCTCAATGGCCGCGCTGTGCGTGCGCTCGGTTCCGGCGGCGCCCTGATTATGGCAGATATCGCGGGACATCTGGCTGGGGATATCCTGATAAAGCGTGCCGCCGAAGGCAACGTTTATAACCTGTATGCCGCGGCATATGCCGAGCACGGGCTTTTTCTTTGCAAGCGCGGCATGGATAAGGGCTATTTCAAATCTGTCGTTTGCGCCGCAGGTGGGGCCTATTGCGGGCACGGGCTGCTCGCCGTATACTAGCGGCGTTACGTCCGCGCCGCCGGTTATTATTATGCCGTCCATCATGCCGGCTAATGTATCAACGTCGGCAACATCGGCTATGGGTATTTGTATGGGAAGCCCGCCCACGGCCGAAATGGCATAAATATAGCCGGCCTTGGTAACAAAACGGTTATCCTTGGCAAGGTACCTGCTCATTATTCCTATACGCGGTTTCATGCTGATGCCCTCCTTATGCGTTGCCTTTAAGCTGCTTCACCAAATGATACAGCAATGAAGCGCCGTAGCCCGTTGCGCCGTATGCGCAGTATGCCGGCGGCTCCGTGCGGAAGTTTACGGGGGCCATGTCTATATGTATCCAGGGGATATCGTTTTCTATGAATTCGCCCACGAACATTCCGCCCAGCATGCAGCCGCCGCCGTCCATCGTTGCGTTGCCGGCGTTTTTCAAATCGGCCACGGGCGTTTTTATGCACGGCAGCATTTCGCGGTCGTTATCCAGCCGCCATATCTTTTCGGCGGAGAGGCGCGAGGCCTCCCGCGCGGAAGCATACAGTCCTTCGTTGTTTGTCAGCACGGCGGCGCTGTATTTGCCGACGGCGGTTTTTGCGCTGCCGGTAAGGGTGGCAATGTCGGCAACGAATTGGCAGCTTTCCTTGCGCTGTATATACGTTACCGCATCCGCAAGGGTAAGCCTGCCTTCCGCGTCCGCGCTTATGACCTCTATCGTTTTGCCGCTCATGGAGCCTATTATGTCCCCGGGGACGTAAGCATCCGCGGCAATCTTGTTTTCGCATGCGGCAATAACGCCTATCACGTTAGCCTTAAGCTTCTGATCCGCAACGGCGGTCATTGCGCCTATCACCGCGGCGGCGCCGCCCATATCGTCAAACATGTTCTTCATGCCGGGCGTGGTTTTTATGCTGTAACCGCCGCTGTCGTACACTATACCCTTGCCCACAAGGCCTATGCGCGGCGAGTCGCCGCCGTTAAGATAGCGCATCACGATAAGCACGGGCGGGGTGTTGTGCGCGCCGCGAGCCACGGAGAGGAAGCTTTCCATGCCCAGTTCTTCTATGGCGGCCTTGTCGAACAGCTGCACATCGAAGCCGTACTCCTTGCCGAGCGCGGCTGTATCCTCCGCCAAAGACTGCGGCGTTTGCTCGTTTGATCTTAGGTTACATAGCCTGCGCGCGATTATTGTGCCGCGGGCGGTTGCAACCGCTTCGCTCAGGGCGGCGTCAAGGCCGTCTGCGGCGGTAACGAACGCGACCTGCTCAAAGCTTTTATTTTCCGGATTAGATTTAAGCCCGCTGTTTGTATATCCCACCAGCTGCGGCAGCCTTGCCAATGCACCGAAAAGCTCAAACGATTCGCTCAATTCGCTTACCTGATCGAGCATTATGGCAACGTGCTTTGCGCCAAGCTGCTTAGCCTGCTTAAATGCCTGTGCCGCTTTGGTGTGGATATCCCTCACGCTCAGCCTGTCCGCGCCAAGGCCAAGCAGTATTATGCTTGTAAGCTTATCTCCCGCGGGAAGGGTCATTGCGTATGTTTCGCCCAAATTGCCGCCAAAGCTTCCGTTTATGGCCAAATCAACGGCCGCGTCCATCTCCGGCGCTATGCTTACGCCGCGGGGGCTGCCCGCCCTGAAGGGGACTATATATGCCTGCGCATCGGCGCAGGATTTTGAAATAATGTGTTTCATGCTCGGTTCGCAAGCTCCTTTCTGTATTGCTCGGCTTCTTTATTGTTTGCAAGCACAAAGTGGCCGTCCTCAAGTTCCAGCCATTCCGGCTTGTCCACGGAATAATCGTGGCAGGCCGGGTCGTAGGGCAGCGCTTTTTTGCCCTTTTCGCTCAAAGGGTCGGGCTGGGGTATTGCGGAAAGCAGCGATTTTGTGTATGGATGCAGCGGGTGCGCAAACAGCTTTTCGGTTTCTGAAAGCTCCACTATGCGGCCCTTGTGTATAACGGCAAGGCGGTTGGTTATGAAGCGCATTATGGAAAGATCGTGCGCTATAAAAAGATACGTCAGGCCGTATTCCTTTTGCAGATCGGAAAGCAGATTGAGCACCTGCGCCCTTATGGAAACGTCCAGAGCGCTTATCGGCTCATCCGCAATTATCAGCTCCGGATGCATAACAAGCACGCGCGCAATGCCTATGCGCTGCCGCTGTCCGCCGGAAAACTCATGCGGGAAGCGCGTTGCAAATTCGGGCGGAAGCCCAACGTCCAGCATGGCCTTCTTGACCTTCAGCTGCCTTTCCTCCTCCGAAGAGAAGCTGCCTATGTTATACAGCCCTTCCGAAACGATATAGTCCACCTTTGCGCGCTCGTTGAGCGAGGCCATGGGGTCCTGAAATATCATCTGTATCTTTTTGACGATTTCCCTGTTCGTTTCCTTGCTTATTTTGCCGCTTATGCGCTTTCCCTTAAAGAGTATTTCACCCGAAGAAACGGGGTTTATGCGGATTATTGCGCGGCCTATGGTGGTTTTGCCGGAGCCGGACTCGCCCACCAGACCGAATGTTTCGCCCTTATATATGTCGAAGCTTACGCCCTTTATGGCCTCGAACTTTTTGCGGCCTTTGCCGAATTCAACATGAAGGTCTTTGACCTCAAGCAGTTTTTCCAGCGTTTCACACATTGGGGTTGGCCTCCTTCCATCTGTCCCTCAGCCGCTGAATTATCGCCGGGGGTTCTATTTTGGGCGAGCGGGGATCGAGCAGCCATGTTTTTGCATAATGCGTGGGGGATACTTCAAAATACGGCGGGCGGATAACATAATCTATGTTCAGCGCCCGCGGGTTGCGCGGAGCGAAGGCATCGCCCTTTATCTCCTTGAAAAGGTTAGGCGGTGTGCCGTGTATTGAATAAAGCGGTTCGCCCTTTATGCCCAACTGAGGCAGACTTGAAAGCAGCGCCCATGTGTAAGGATGCTGAGGATTATAGAATATTTCGTTGCAAAGGCCGATTTCT
>OGYO01002220.1_pt1 | contig 10438 bp, 9 predicted proteins | sample 1576561 | NCBI WGS metagenome assembly OGYO01 (sample SAMEA3541507, study PRJEB24748) | human gut metagenome | biome: human gut; feature: human-associated habitat; material: faeces | place: China | collected 2012 | reverse complement strand
TTTCATTCTCCCTTGCAGGGTGCAGGGGCACGCCCCTGCTGGGGTCAAGGGGCAAAGCCCCTTGGGTCACTCCTTCGCCGCTTCTTCCTTCGCCATGCGGGCGGCGCGCTCCTTCGCGTAAATCGCCATTGCGCATTCAAGGCGCTTCCGCTCCATCTGGCACTCCATGTCGTAGGGCTGGGAGATGTCGCCATGGAAGGCTTCGGCATTCGCCGCGCAGCCGCCGGAGCAGAAGAAACGCGCCCAGCAGTCCCGGCACTTCTCCTTGTTCAGCACCGTGTTGTGCGCGAACTTCGCCTGAATGTCGCGGTCGAACGTGCCGTCCAGCACGCTGCCCATGCGGTAGCCGTCGCGGCCGACAAACTGGTGGCAGGGATAGATATCGCCGTCGGGCGTTACCGCAACATACTCGTTGCCCGCGCCGCAGCCGGTCAGACGCTTGCGCAGGCACGGGCCGCCCTCCAAGTCCACCATGAAGTGGAAGAAGTTGAACCACTTGCCGTTCGCGCGGCGATCCATATAAATCTGCGCCAGACGCTCGTATTCCTCGCGGATTTCGGGCAAATCTTCCTCGCGCAGGGCGTATTCGCACTTCGGATCGGTCACAACCGGCTCGACGCTGATCTGGTCAAAGCCCTGATCCGCCAGATGAAGCACGTCGTTGCCGAAATCCTTGTTAAAGCCGGTAAACGTGCCGCGGACGTAGTATTCCTTGTCGCAGGCATTGCGGCGGCGGACGAACTCCTGCGCCTTGTTCATGATGATGTCATAACTGCCCTTGCCGTTGATGGTCGGGCGCATCCGGTCATGCACTTCGCGGCGGCCGTCGATGGAGATGACGACGTTGCTCATTTCCTTGTTCAGGAAGTCCATGATTTCGTCGTTCATCAGCACACAGTTCGTCGTCATCGTGAACTTGAAGTGCTTATTCTTCTCCTTCTCGATGGAGCGGCCGTATTCCACCAGTCGCTTGACGACGGGGAAGTTCATCAGCGGTTCGCCGCCGAAGAAGTCCAGCTCCAGATTGACGCGCTTGCCGGAGTGTGCCACCAGCCAGTCAATCGCCGCCTTGCCGACCTCGTACGGCAGCAGCTTGCGCTCGCCCATGCAGAAGTCGCCCGTCGCCGCGAAGCAGTACTTGCAGCGCAGGTTGCAGTCATGCGCCGCGTGCAGGCACATGGATTTCACCACGCCCGGCTCGGTCACCTGCTTCACGTCATCATAATTATCCGGGGCGTTGAGCGCGCCGAGTTCTTCGAGCTGCTTCAGTTCACCGATGACTTCGTCCAGCTCCTGCGCCGTGTACTTCTCTTTCAGCGCATCCCGAATCTCTTCCGGCGTGTGGTCATTCCACATTTCCAGCACGTCAAACGCCATGTCGTCGATGGCGTGAACAGCGCCGCTGCCTACGTCCAGCAGCATCGGCTGACCAACCGCCTTGAAGGTATGAATCATTGCTATTATTCCTCCTGAGTTAGATAAACCGCAAGGATACTTTTTGCACCCTTGCACCCGAAAAAAGCGAAGGCGCATGATGCCGCCTCCGCCTTTGCCTGTCCCGAACCGGATACGATTGCCAGACGAATCTGGAAAGCGTATCATTACTTCCGGTTGTACAGACGGTTGAGCTTGCCCTCGTTGCCCGCGAGCACGTCGCTGTTTTCCTTGTTGGCGCAGGACTGGTTGGCGACGGTGCAGCTGGTCTTGCAAGCGGACTGGCAGGATGCCTGGCATTCGCCGCAGCCGCCGTGGGCCAGAGAGTTCTTCAGGCAGGGCTTCTGGATGGTTTCGATATGCTTCATAGTTGTAATCCTCCATTTCTTAAAAAGGGGTATATGGGCATTATACACGATTCGGGTTCTAATTGCAATCACTTTCCGGAAATATTCGACACAATCGCGCCGATTATCCCGCCGGTCGCCGTTCCCATAGCAAGATCAGCCAAATATGCCGTCCACGGCGCGCCCTGACCGCTCAGCAGCGCATAGGCCGCCACGCCCAGCGCCATGTACAGCAGCCCGATCAGCGAACCGCGCAGCAGTCCGCCTTCCTGACCGCGCCCAACGGCGATGTACGTCCCGATAGCGACGGAAACGACCTTCAGCAGCTGGTTGAAGATGCGCACGGTGTCCTCCGTCGGCTTCACCCACTGCATCAGCAGCGCAAAAACCGCCACGACAATGATGGTCGTCAGCATCGCCGCACCCAGCCCGCGCAGCAGCTGCATCGAGCCGCCACGGCGTGCGCGCGTTGTCGTCCGGCGCACAGTCTGTGTTCCTGTCATAGGGCAATTCCCCTCCTTCCGATTCGGTAAGGAGGATATGCCCCGCGTCCGGGCGTTATTCCTCTATCCGCTCCACGCGGAAGATGTTCAGCGTGTCCGCATCCGGGCAGGAGAACACCGCTGTGCCGTCCGGCTGACCGGGGATGCTGCCGCCATAGCGGAGGATATCCGCATATAGGAACGCAACGTGCATCGCCATCGGGCAGAGTTGACCGCGCTCGGTGTCAAAATCCCACGAATCGCCGATTTTATGCCCATGATGGCAAGGGCAGCTGCCCTTGCGGTCAATCAGCGTGATGCGCAGACGCGGGCGCTTCATTCGTCCAGCACCTCCAAGCACGTTTCAATCGGGATGCCGAGGTACTTGTCCTCCTTGTCGCGGTTGCGGTCAATCATCGTGCGCACGGCGTCCATTGCGCGGTGCGTCGATTCTTGAAGCGGCACGCCGTCCACCAGCCGCCCCAGCATCACTGCGGCGAAAATATCGCCCGTGCCGACAAAGCGCACCGGAATGAGGTCGAACGGGATGCGGAAAAATTCGCCCTCCGTGCCGTCATATCCGACGACGCAGTTCTCGCCGTCCACCTTCGCGCTCGTCACAACGACGGATTTCGCGCCCATTTCGTGCAGGCGAATCGTCAGCGCGCGTGCTTCTTCCTCGGTCATGTCCTCGTGATAGGGCATGTCCGCCAGATACGCCGCTTCGGTGTAGTTCGGCACGATGCAGTCCGCCACGGCGACCATCTTGCGCATATGGGCGACGGTTTCCTCCCCTACGCCGTTGTACAGCTTGCCCTCGTCGCCCATGATGGGGTCAACAAAGACCAGCGCGCCTTTCTTCGCGGACTGCTCACAGAAATCGGACACCAGCGCCGCCTGTTCTGCTGACAGAATCATGCCTGTGGACACCACATCAAACGAGAATCCCAGTTCCGCCCAGACTTTCAGCGACTGGCGCATGTATTCCGTTGTTTCCTGAATGTAGAATTTCCCGTAATCCAGCGTGTTGCTCACCAGCGCCGTCGGCAGCGTGTACAGGTGATGTCCCATATGCGACAGCACCGGCATCATTGCGCTCAGCGACACTTTCCCGTAGCCCGCCAGATCATGCACCAGCAGTATATGCTTACTCATCTATCTTCTCCTTACATCGGAAGATGCAAAGGGCGCTGCCCCTTGACCCTTCCGAGCGATTGAGTTGACTTCACTCTCAGACTTCTTCCGTGTGTTTATCCATAAAAAGTAACGGAAAAATTCAAGCTGCATGGGAGGCGACCGGCGAAGGGGTCAAGGGGGCGACCGCAGGCTTCACCTGTTTTCATTGCCCCCTTGTCGCCTCCGCAGAGGCGAAATCCCTGCGACAATCGCAAGCCGCTATTAAAAGAACAGCCATGCCGTCCCAAAGGACAATCACCTGCAGTGATTAGCCCTTCACCGCAATCGCCTCAATCTCCACCTTCGCATCCCGCGGCAGTTTCGCCACCTGCACACACGCACGCGCCGGCGGATTCTGCGGGAAGAACTTCCCGTAGGCTTCGTTCACCGCGGCAAAGTCGTTCAAATCCTTCAGGAAAATCGTCGTTTTCACGATGTCCGCCAACGTGCAGTCCGCTTCCGCCAGAATTGCGGCAATGTTCTTCATGCACTGTTCAGTCATCTCGCCAATCGTGCCTTCCAGCAGCTCGCCCGTTTCCGGCACAAAATACAGCTGTCCGGACACATACACCGTATTGCCCGCCTGAACGCCCTGCGAATACGGGCCAATCGCGGCGGGTGCGTTTTTCGTCGAAAGAATCTTGTTCATGGAAGAGAATCCCCCTTCATCTTAGTGCGTCAGAAACGCTGTCTGCATTATACCATGATTATGCGTCGAAAACAACACCGGAGGTAGAGAAAACCGCCCCCGATTTCTCGAAGGCGGTTCGTATTAAATCCCGTAGTAATAGAAGATGAGGCACACGCCGGCCAGCAGGATGAACGCCAGCCCAACCAGCAGCGGCGCATGCGTGCCCTTGCCGCGGTTGGCTTCCTTCGCCATCTTGTAGTCGTAGTAGTGCTGATGCTTATGCTTTCCGGGCGCGAAAAGCACCAGCAGGTTTCGGAAACCGTAGGTAATAATGTCCAGCACACCTTCGCGCGCCGTGAACGTCAGCAGACCCACACAGGTCAGCAGCGCCCCCGGCACAAAAAGTGCGTCGCACAAACCGCTCAGGATTTCCTCCCGCTCGCTCAGCGTCCAGATACTGCGCATCGACGCAACGCCAACAAATATCAGCGCGCCGATGGCGATGCAAATCCAGTAGGGCATCGCCCGCTTTGATTTTTTCAAAGCCCAAGCTCCTTCTTATACCGTTCAAACTCTTCGTCGTTGCAGTTGATGAAGTGTCCGGGTTTGATTTCCCGCAGGGACGGCTTGTTCACCGAGTAGTCATGCTCCTTCAGGGGCTTGTACTCAATGCGCTGCCGATGCTTCTCGTGATGCGGATCCGGGTACGGAATCGCGGACAGCAGCGACTTGGTGTACGGATGCAGCGGATGCTCGAACAGCTCGTCGGAATCCGCCAGCTCCACCAGCTTGCCGTAGTACATGACACCGATGCGGTCGGAGAAGTACTTGACGACGGACAGGTTATGCGCAATAAACATGATGGTCAAGCCCATCTTGTTGCGCAGGTCGTTCAGCAGGTTGATAACCTGTGCCTGAATCGACACGTCCAGCGCGGAAATGGGTTCGTCGGCGATGATGAGGTCAGGCTCCAGCACGATGGCGCGGGCAATGCCGATACGCTGGCGCTGGCCGCCGGAGAACTCATGCGGATAGCGGTCGGCGTGCTCGCGCACCAAACCAACCAGATCCAGCACCTCGTAGACCTTTTCGTCGATGTACTTTTCGTCCTTGATGCCGCGGATTTTCAGACCTTCTGCAATAATCTCACGCACAGTCATGCGCGGGTTAATCGAGGCAATCGGGTCTTGGAAAATCATCTGCATCTTGGTCATGATGTTGTCCTTCGCGGCAACCTTCATGTCCTGCTCGTAGCGCGCCTTCCGTTCCTCCAGCGCCTGACCGGACAGCGTCTTGCTGTCTGCCTCAAACGCCGCGGTCAGCTCTGCCTTGCGCTTCTCGCGGTACTTCTCGACGCACTTGCTCTTTTCCACAGAAGATTCCAATGCATTCGTGCGGGCCTGACGGATTTTCTCCTTCAGTCCCTTGCGCATTTCCTTAATCTTCTGGTCGTATTCCGCCTTCAGCGCCGCCGCCTGCGCCGGATTCTTCTCCGTTTTTTCCTTCAGCGCGGCCTTCATCTGGCGCTGCTTTTCCTCGAAGTCGTTTTTCAGGCTGCGAATCAGCACCGGCAGACCGTTCTGCGTGGACGAAATGCGCAGACCCTGGAAGTACACGTCCCCCTCGGTCGGGTCGTACAGGTTGATGATGGTGCGGCCCGTCGTGGTCTTGCCGCAGCCAGACTCGCCCACCAGACCAAAGACTTCGCCCTTCTTGATGTAGAAGCTGACGTCATCAACGGCCTTGTTGATATAGTCGCCGCTGCGGAAATACTGCTTCAGGTGATTGACGCGCAGGAGGACGTCGCTTTCTTCCTCAATGCCCGCGTGCTCCAGACGAGCCAGCGTCACCTTGTCCGTGATGGCGTTCATCACACGCGCGATTACCAGCAGCACGATGCCAACCAGCCACAGCCACACCCAGTGCGCCGCCAGCCACCACAGCGCAATCACCAGCGAAATGGCGTTGCTGTCATCAGACTTCTTGACGGTCGTTTCTGCCAGAGACTTCAGCACGGTCTGGTAGGTCGGCGCTGCCGCCACGGACACCTGAACTGCCTTCAGCAGGCTGCTGAGCGAGCCGTCAAAGTCTTCGCTCTGCATCCGCTCCAACAGCGTCGTCGCGAACACATCCAGCGTGCCGAGGTTTTCGCTCGGATAGCGTGCCTGAAGCGCCTCGTACTTGCTCTGCACGAACGCTTCCAAGTCAATCGCTTCGCCCTGCTTCTTCTGCTCCACCAGCGCGGCAAACTCGTCGCGGATATCCTCCGTGTCGACGCGCTCCAGCGTGCGCTGCTCTGCCAGTGCAGCGGCGTAGTCCTCAAAGGTCAGTGCATTCAGATATTTCTTCATGGAAGCCGGCTTGTTGCCCGCATCCACCGACGCACGAACCATCGTCGTCAGCGTTTCCACAAATTCCAGATAGCTGCCTGCTTCTTCGCCGTGTTCCTGCGCAAACGTTTCGTAGAACGCTGCAACATCCGGCTCGGTATTGGCGGTGGCAATCTTAATCGGCTTGCCCTTGGGCGCCGCCGGCGTCATGACTTTGTTCAGGTAGTCAAACGATTCCGCCAGCAGGCGGCTGTCGCTGCCGCTTTCCTGCTGCTCATAGAGCGTCAGATACGCATCCACGTCGAAATTCTGATCGAAATCAGCGCAGAAAGCATCCAGCTTCTGCTTGGACAGCGCGTTCTGCCCCGCTGCCAGTCCATTCACCCACGTCGTATAGAACGTCAGCGCGCGATTCTGGCGCACGTCCCCGCCCAGCGTCTTGGTGGACGCGGCATCAATCATGGCGGAGAAATACTGCTTGTCGAACCAAGCGCGCGTAACCACGGAAGCGTTCTGCTGATAAGAGCGCAGCGCCCCCGATAGCGTAGACCATCCCGCACCGTCATTCGCCACAACATAGATGCTCATTACGATGGCGATGGCCATAACCACCAGCCCAATCGTTTTCAGCACCGAGGCGATTCCCTTTGCGATTTTCATGCTTCGGCGGCTCCTTTCTTCGCGTTCTGCAAGGCTTCTGCTGCCTCTCGTTCAGCCTGCTCCTTCTTCATGCGTTCAATGCGTTCCACCACAATCGCCGGCGGATTTACCTTCGGCGCATTCGGATGCAGCAGCCACGTCGCCGCCATATGCGTCTCGCTGACATGGAACATCGGCGGCTGTTCCTCAAAGTCGATTTCCATTGCGTACTTGTTGCGCGCGGCGAAAGCATCGCCCTTCGGCGGCAGAATCATATCCGGCGGCGTACCGGGGATAGCTTCCAGTTTCTCGCGCGTCTCCAAGTCCGGCATGGAGGACAGCAGCGCCCATGTATACGGGTGGCGCGGATCGTAGAACACATCATCCGCCGTGCCGTACTCGACAATCTTGCCGGCGTACATGATGGCAATGCGGTCCGCCATGTTCGCCACAACGCCAAGGTCGTGCGTGATGAAGATGACCGACAGGCGGCGTTCCTTCTTCAGGCGGTTAATCAGTTCCAGAATCTGCGCCTGAATGGTCACGTCCAATGCGGTTGTCGGTTCATCGCAGATGAGGATATCCGGGTTCGCGGACAGCGCAATAGCGATAACAATGCGCTGACGCATACCGCCGGAGAACTCAAAGGGATACTGATAGAAGCGCTTGTGCGGCTCCGGAATACCGACTTCCTTCATCAATTCGATGGCGCGGTGGCGTGCCATGCCCTTGGTGAGCTTGAAGGCGTAATCCTGCGCGCGCGCCTTCATGTAGTCCACCATTTCCACCGCCAGCACGTCAAAGTCCTTCGTTTCGCTCGCCGCGATGAGTTCCTCAAAGTGCTTCAGCAGGCTCTGGGTCATTTCGCAGAGGTTGTGCTGCGCCATATCCGCGTCAATCAGGTTCTTCGGGATGACGGACGGCGGATTCTTGCCCTTCGCCTTCTGCGCCTCAAACTTCTTCTGCTCGCGGGCGTAGCGCTTTTCTTCCTTCGGATTGTGCGTCTTGGAGCGGGCATAGCGGTCGATGTAGGACTGTGCACCCGAACGGTAGACGTACGCCTGATTGTCCTTATCCAGCTGCAGCTTGTCGATGGCTGCTTCAACCGCCGCAGCCGATTTGTGCAGCGCTTCCTTGCATTCGCCCTCGTTCAGCGGCTTTTGCTGATAGACCTTCAAGGCGCTGCGGAGCGTATCCACCGCCGCCTGCTGCGATTTCGCCGCCTGCTGGCTGGAGTACTGAAGTGCGTGAGCAATGTCCTGCAAGAAGTCAATCATGAACTCGCGGTCAAGCGTTTCGCGCGCCATCTGGTTCAGCTCGGTGATGGACTGCTTTTTCGGGTCGGGCGTTTTGCCGCTCGCCGCCAGATAGCCGATGCAGAAGAAGTTCGGCTCCTGCGCATTCACCATCGCGCCCAGCTTAGCGGTCATGTCCGCCATCAGCGCGCGCATTTCGCTTTCGCGGCGGCGCGTGTAGTTCTTCTGGAAGCCTTCCAGCGCCGTATGCCACTTCGCGATTTCCGGGTCATTCTCATCGAAGGTGTACGGGTCGAAGATATGCTTCAGGGACTTGCGGATGCGGCCGCAGATTTCGCGGACATCCTTGTCCTTGCTCGTCAGGATGGCATTGTCGATTTCGTCCATGCCGTCCATGCACTCAACGATGGATTCCATCGCTTCCTTATAGGTATATTCCATCTTCAACCCAACGGAAGCAAAGTGGTCGAACTGCTTCGTTTTGGCGTGGATGGCTTCGCGCGCCTGTGCGCCCTGTCCGCGCGCCTCGGCATCCGCCACCATCGTCTTTTCGAGCTGCGCCAGCAGGCTGTTGAAGCGTTCCTTGCCATCGCGGCGGCGTTCCTTGTTGTTCAGCAGCATGGCTTCCGTCAGCTGCTTGCCGATGCGCATGATAGGGTTCAGGGCACTCAGCGGGTCTTGGAACACCATGGCCAGCTTGTGGCCGCGCAGGGTGTGGAACTCTTCTTCCGGAATCTTCAGCAAATCCTTGCCGTCGTAGATGATTTCGCCCGCATCCACCATGGCGTTGCCCGCCAGAATGCCCATGATAGCACGGGTGGTGACGGACTTGCCGGAACCGGATTCACCGGCGATGGCGAGCGTTTCGCCTTCCTCCAGATTGAAGGAAATATCGCGCACTGCGCGAACCGCACCGTTGTTTGTGCGGAAGGAGATGGTCAAGTTTCGGACTTCCAGCTTTGCCATATCAGTCGTCCGCTCCTCTCAACGAAGGATTCAGCGCGTCGCGCAGGCCATTACCAAACAGGTTGAAAGCAATTTCCAAAATGCACGCCACGTCGGGAGGCACCGACATCATCGCGAAGTTACTGACGCGCTACGCGCACATCCGCTTTTCGCGCGGAATACTGATCGTCGATTCGTGCGTCGTACTGTTCGGCATGATCGTTTTGGGAGACTGGCGCTTGCCGCTTTACTCGTTAGTCACTATCTTTGTCTCGTCGCGGGTCATCGACTATATCCTCGACGGCGCGAGCTACGACAAGCTGCTGTTCATCGTTTCCGACCGGCGCGAGCAGATCCGGGAATATATCCTCGAACGGATGGGACGCGGAGGCACTTACCTGAAAGCGTCGGGCATGTACACCGCGCAGAACAAGGAGGTGATTTTCGTGGTGGTGAGCCGCGGCGAGGTGTCGATGGTGCGCAGTATGGTGCACGAGATCGATCCGACGGCGTTCGTCGTGATTGTCGATGCCGACGAAACTTATGGGGACGGTTTCAAGCCTTTCCCGCAAAAAGAGTAAACGATGGATTTCAATGCCGAAAATCTGAAAAAACTGCGGCCGTTATCCGGCGACGGCAGTAAACTGTATATCGAAACCTACGGCTGTCAGATGAATGTCAGCGACAGCGAAGTGGTGCTGTCGATCCTGCAGCGCGACGGATACCGTTACACCGAGCGGATCGACGAAGCGGACGTGATCCTCGTGAATACCTGTTCGGTGCGCGACAATGCCGAGCAGCGCGTCCTCGGCCGTTTGCGCGAGTTCAAGCCTTATAAGCGGCGTAAGAAAGCGTTGCTCGTCGGCGTGATCGGCTGCATGGCCGAACGGATGAAAGAGCAGTTGATGGAGCGCGAACAGTTGGTCGATATCGTGGCCGGGCCGGACTCTTACCGCGATCTGCCTCGGCTGCTGCGGCAGGCCGGCGACGGCAGCCGTTCGGTCAACGTGCTGTTGTCGCAGGAGGAGACTTATGCCGAAATCGCCCCGGTGCGGCTCGATAAGAACGGCGTCAGCGCTTTTATTTCGATCATGCGCGGGTGCAACAACATGTGTTCGTACTGCGTGGTTCCCTATACGCGCGCCGTCCTTTCTCAACCGAATATGCCGTCGACAACGCCCGAGAATCCGAGGAAGGA
>OGYO01002218.1_pt1 | contig 10443 bp, 7 predicted proteins | sample 1576561 | NCBI WGS metagenome assembly OGYO01 (sample SAMEA3541507, study PRJEB24748) | human gut metagenome | biome: human gut; feature: human-associated habitat; material: faeces | place: China | collected 2012 | reverse complement strand
TCATCTGCCATCAGTTCCCGTGCCATTTGTTCCGACTTCCGATCTGCTCCGGCTGAAAGCATTTCTTCATAGAAATCTGCCGAGATATAGAAATCTTCTGCTCGGAATTCTGCCACAGTATCTCGATCGACCAGTTTAGTCGTTTCTGCCACCTTGGAATACATACGGTCAATGGGGCCATTGCTTTCCATCAGGCGGCTATGCATAACCTCATTATTCAGCAGCGCTTCCAAGCGCTTGCGCTTTACGTTGGTAAGCTCCACAGAATGACTGCTATCATCGTGTGCCATCTCGATAATGAAGTTGTGATAAATCATATCCTTGAGTTTTTCTTCATCTACCGAAGCGGATGCGCGAACCAGCCGCTCATAAACCTCACGATTTGCGATTTCCTGTACTTCCGGCTTTTCTAACAGCTGCCGAATGGTTCCCTTTAGGGTATTATCGCTTCGACGAATGAACAGGATTACTTCATTCTCCGGTTTTTCCTGCTCAAACCGCGCCTCAAACCAGCGGATCAGATGCGATTTGCCTGTACCACTCTTACCATAAACTGTAATAAATTGATGGCGATTTTCCGGATTGCAAATGTACCGCTGGTAAATCTCCTCTTCAGAATAATTTTTCTTTTCAGAAAGACTTTTTTCAGAAGGATCAGGCTCAAATTTATCCAGAAGATACAGCCTATCAAGTGCCACATGGGTTGCCAGAAAATCTCCCTGTAAGACCGTGATCGAGTCCGGTTTTATCACGCTCGCAATGCGTTCGCTCGCAATAATTCGATCCATCATTTACCTCCGATCGTAATATTCGTTACTGTATCACGGATTGGATGTACACTTAATGGGTAAAGCGTCCAAATGTCTTTCTGATCCAAAAAGTGCTCCATCTTAAGGATTCCCGCATCGTGCAAAGTACGCAGGCCGTTTGACATTCCGTAACTCAGCCGGCGATTTTTCAAATTTTCATCCATAATGATCCCACAATACGGCGATATCCGATTGATAAATTCACCAAATGAATATTTTTTTCCTTTTTCCAGTCCGGCAAGCTCTATTACATCCTGCAAAAAAACATCAGCATTTGGAATCATAAACATTTCCTGCAAATAGCCAAGACCAAGATACGACACCCAGAAGCGCCAAGCGCGCATATCCATAGCATCAACTTTCTGTCCCGTCAGTTCACTCATCAACGGGCCAAGATTTGACAGATTTTTTTCTGTTTTTAGCGCATCTGCGCCCAGCATGTAATATGCATGGGTTACCTGATAAAATAGACCATCTGAAAATTTTCGTAGTACCCCATTGACATATTTCCGCATCGTTTGACGGGATTCTATGACACTCGGATCTACTGCCAGCGAAATCATATTATCCGATGTAATAATCAGTCCAAGTTCCTCTGCGGCTGCTCGGTAATCCGGGAAGTAAACCGTGCTCGTATTAGCATTCAGTTCAGCTGGTTCCATTTTTTCCCTTAGCTCACTGCCGGATATCGGTCCTTTTTCAACAATTTTGCACAGTACATATACGCGTTCCGGTATTGCTGACGTCACCATTTTCTCTCGAAACATGAAAAGCTCCTTTTAACCATTTAAAATAGTTTGAAGCGAAAGCACTGGGCCCTCTACCAGATCCGAAAAGGATTTATCCATCCAATCAAAGCGCTTATTTTCTGCAATGATGTGAACAATTCCCGTTTCCGGTCTTCCGCTCAAGCGGTTGCTGACAATACGCAGTTCTTCGTAGATCTCACTTGGCGTTCCTTGGTACAAAACTCCAATCAATCCAGAGAGATAATACCAGTTGTTCTTCTGAACTAGTTTTGTAAGCGTGTACTCATTCAGGATCAAAACATTTTCACAATTAGATAATGCGTCCATTCCTTCAAGCCGGTCTTTTACAATCAACACGGATAATCCCTTTTTTAGAAGTGCATCAACAAGCGCCGCACGATTTTCATCCTGCACATAAACGATCGCATCTTTTGCACCCCCAAGGAGTGCTGTTTGCTCTGCCAACAACGGTCTTAGCGGGCTCTGTACAGCAGACTTCAGTGCAAATTCAAACGTGTCTCCTTTTATAGACTCCGTATGTTTGTCACATCCTGCACAGTACTCTGAAACTTTGTCGTACGTGTCATAAAACATTTCAGACCAGCAAACTTTTTTATAATTGCGAACGGCCAATTGAATCGTTTTTAATGCGCCCTCATAGTAGTCCCATTCTTTCTGGCGTATTGTTTCAATTAACTGTTCTTGTTCCTGTCCGCAATCAAGCAGTCGCTCATCAAGAACTTCAATCACAAAGGTGTATAGTCCTCCCTGTGGGATCACTTCCTGAATGCGGATCAAATTATTTCTGCGGAGAAGAAGAAGGACGTAAATATTCCAGTTTGTATCTGCTTCAGAAGCAGGGGTATCCTCCAGTTCATCTTTTTGTATATTGTACTCCGGCTTTACCGATGTATCAATATATGCATAATTTCCTTTTCGAGGTGACGTTGCACTGTTATACATACTGTTCCAACGTCCAACAATCTTTTTTGAGGTGAGCACTTTTTTGTTAATCCGTTGAAATGCAATATTCGAATCATCCGGATCAACACACATCACACTTAAGCAGGGCAATCCATCTCGACCGCCACGTCCCAGTTCTTGATAATATGCATTTGGATTTGGTGGAATATAAAGATGCAGTACCGTACGAACATCGCTTTTATCCACACCTACACCAAACGCAGATGTTGCTACCATTATTTCAAACTTATCGTCGATCCAGCCTTGAATTAGCTCCTCTCGCTTTCTTCCATTTGTAAGGCCTGTAAATGTCTCCACATTGTTCAGACCTGTATTTTTCAAAACATCTTTGGTTTTTTCTGCGTCTTCCGGGCGTGCCACATAAATAATCATCGGATGTGGAAGTTTTCGTACCAATTCCAGCATCTTTTTCTTTTTGTCTGTATACGACTTTGCATTGATCAGAATATAGTGCGGCTCATGGCGAAGTGCATCACAACGAACTTCAATCCATTTTCCCCCCTGCGAAAAGAGATTCTTCAAAATATCAATGCTTCGCTTTTCATATGTTGCTGAAAGCAAAAAAGTTCGAATGGAAGGATTGCTTTGCAGCAGAAGTCTACGCCATGATTCCAGGCATTGATAATCGACTCGAAACTGGCTGCCCCAGTCTACAACAATATGTGCTTCATCAATTACAATATTTTTCAGGTAACGCTCCGCATTGGCCTTTCGAATACCTTCTACAAAATTTTTATTGTTGAGCAAGGCTTCTGGTGAAATAAAAAGCATCCTCGCTGTTTTTTGCTGGATTGCCAGGAGAATGGGGGTCGGATTTTCTCCGCTGTGATAGCAGAACACTTCCTTTTCGACCTGCTCTGAACAAATCGCCTTTTTTGCAGCTCTAACCTGATCGATCGCCAGTGAAATCGTTGGAACAATGACAATCGTCAGTCCGTTGTCCTGATAGGAAATTGTCTGCGTGATCAAACTCTTTCCTCCGCCAGTGGGAAGCGACACCAGTGTTGTATAGCCCTCCGGCGTTCTAAGTGCCCCATGAACGGCAATCTTTTGCTCAATCGACTTAAACTCTGAATAGCCGGTTAGCTTATAAATAAATGGATCCGACTGCAGGTTGTAACGTGTACCACTTTCTTTGCGCTGTGGGGCATTGTTTCCTATGAGAAATGCCCTCTCCACAAACTTGCGATTAACTGTTTCCGGAAGCTCAAGTGTTGCAAAAAAGGTTCCCTTTTGCATATCTTTTACAATGGAGTAATCATTGTACTCCGGTACACAATGATCTGGAAGGTGAAGATCGGTTTCCATCACAATCAGATAATCTCTCAGAGCCAGAAGGAAATCATCCTTATACGCAGGTTCTCTACGATATAGAATCCAAGCATTTCTCAGTCTCTTGCCTGTGTTCAGTATAAAGCGTTCTGCCGCCGACGTTCCAAAGTCACAATCGACATCTACACTGTCCTGTACACCGTTTAGGTATCTCTCCATTTGAAAAATCAGCGTGTCACGATCCATATCAGTTTTTCACCATCCATATAAATGCAACCGAATCCAACAAAATCTTGGGACGTCGAAGCGCTTCAAGAACAACTTTCTGTTCCTCTTTTAACGCCAAAATTTTGTCATCGTGTTGTCCATAATAAACCTGGCTCGCTTCCCTCGCCGAAAGAACACGTTCCATTTCTTCTCGTGCTCCACGAATATTAGAACGTTTTCGGATCTGCTCCAATGCTTTTTCATGCGCAGATTTCCTTGCTGTAACAACCATCTCTCGCCAGCGTTCTTCAGAATATGTACCACGAAACCACTCAATATTTTTCATATCACCAATTGTACTGCTAAGATAGCTTGTCTCTCGGCTTCTCTTACCAAAGTGAACTGTTTTTTCATTTAGAATGTTGGCTCCCAATTGTTTTAAATATTCCTGTACAATTTGCCCAATTCCCTTGTACAGTTAGAAGTTGAAAAAGGAATTCCCCGCAATCCGTTCATCAATGCCGGTGCCATTGTATTGGCAGATATACTTTTAAAGCATCTGTCACACCCCGAAGAAGATTTCCTCCACTTTATCCGTAGTATTTGTGGAAACGATACTATTAATTACAATGAAGAAGTAGCAGCATCCGAACGTGAAAAAGGTTACCTGAACGCAGCCATCGCCAATCTGCTGAAGTATCATCATAATATAGAGAATGACATCGAACGCGTTCTCCATTTCTATTTTCTCCAATGTTCTGTTGAAATGAGTTGCTATGATTTATCCAAAGCTTTTCTAGCTTTTGCCAACCACAAACAGCCATTCACATTTGGGAATATCAACCTTACTGCGTCGCAAGTGAAGCGTATTAATGCCATTATGCAGACATGCGGCTTTTATGATGAAGCGGGAGAGTTTTCTTACCTTGTGGGTCTGCCCGGAAAAAGTGGTGTGGGCGGTGGCATAGCGGCTGTTTATCCGTTACGTTATTCGGTAGCAGTATGGAGCCCGAGATTAAACCGGAAAGGAAACTCGGTTATGGGAATCAAGGCGTTGGAGCTGCTGACCACACAGACACAAGAGTCTATTTTCTAAAAAATAAAAGTGAAGAGAGAATAATATCCATTCTATCGGAATCAGTTCTCTCTTCATCTATCGTAAACCAATAATCACTATCTCTTCCTATTTTAACCAGCCATTCTATGACTTGCGTAGTACTACCTCACCGGGAGCCGGAGAATTACTTTCCCGCGGATTTAGCATTTCTTTACTGGATTGATTTCGATGCTTAATGCATAAATACCAAATGCCATCAATCTTCACAGGATTAAACATAAAAGCCATCGTCGGAGCATTTCCATCCACATCTTTTTTTGCAAATTCAATCTTATATTTAAGATCATTACATCCCTGAGTGGAAAAACTAAAATTCTCCAAATGATAATCTACAACCGGGAAGGTACTGAAATGCTTTTTAAGATTTTCCGCATTTTCATTTGTAAGTCTTACCGCTTCACCATCTTTAACCACATAAAGCATTCCTAACGCTGCTTCTATATTACCCTCCTTCAAGCTATCCATACACTTCTGAGACATTTCGAGAACCGTAATGGAATCCGTCTTTGTCAATGAGCCGACGAATTCTTTTTCTGCATCAGCATAAGTCTTCATACGCTCTTTTGTTTCTTTTCGTCCACATGAAAACGACAAGCAACTTAATAATAAAATAAAAACGATTTTATCTATTTTCATTTGCAATACAATTAAGATTAGTCCACCAATAATAAAAGGTGCGCTGACAACAACGCACCTTCCATCTATTCAATTGCTAATAATGCAATACCTGTTCTATTACTGATTTGCTTTTGTTGATTCAACATCACACTTGGCTACAGCTTTCAAAGTACCCCAATAATAAGTAATTTCCACCGGAATCCACAATGTGAATTTCTGAACATTACCTTCATTATTCTTGTAAACAATCTTAGTAGTATTCAAAGCTGCAACTTCTGTAATGTTTACAATATTAGTAGCACTTTCTGCTCCATTTTCTGTAACGGACAACTGCAATTTATCTGTAACTTCAGAAACTTTCTTTCTAGTTCCGGTCAAGTTACATTCTGCATTGGCAATATCAACTTTAATAGTCTCGAATTCATAATAAGGATACAAAGAAACACCATTCTCTACAGCACTTTCGTACACACCGGCAGCATTCTTAACGATTAATGCTTCTTCACGCCAGTCCTTCAGGTCAAACAAATCACCTAAAACAATAGAAGATCCATTTGCCTGAGCATCAATGAATTTAGCTTGGTCACCATCAAGAACATCAACCGGACGCAAGAAACGTACCTTGAAGTTTTCTGTGCCTAAAGCCAACTTACACTCATCATAAGTAGCAACAATTTCAACATTTGCAAAATGCTTGGGAATCAAGTGACCGTATAAGTTCAAGAGTTTCTTAGCACTGTCGGTAGCTGCATAAGTCAGGGTTCCATCAGCAGCAATAGAAGCTACAAGATTACCTTCAACATCTGCTGTACCTACATACAATTTAGTGTGATCGGTACCACGAACAAGCTGGTACTTAACACCATTCTGGTTAGGATCTGCAATTTCAGGTTGTGTAGCCGCAAATTCATAAGAATAAGCTGTGCCCAAAACTTCCAAATCATAATACTGATTTTGAGTTGCAGAAGTCTTAGCTACTTTAACCACATTGCCTTCAAAATTATCATCTAAATCCTTAGAATAATCCTTGACGGTCTTATCACTAGCAGCAGGGCTTGGAACATTCATACGTACAGTATCTCTCTTAGCTACAGTAGACTCTGTAGTAGGATACCAGTAAGCCTTGATCTTATCTCCGAATGTTACCTCCGGCTGTTTTGCTATAGTCACAGTAAACGGTACATATACAAAGAATTTTGTATCAGTCTTAGACTGGAAGCAAGCATACAATGTTATAGTGCGGCCTTCTAATTTAGAAATGGCATCCATTTCATCAAAGTCTGCTGTCCATGTAATAATATCATTCGTAGTTGTTACATTTGTAAAGTCACTAGAGATTGTCAACTCACCGTATACGTTATTCTCAACCTCAGCAAATGTCTTCTGACTGTCATTGGTGATGTAAGTCTTTCCAGCTACAAAATTGAATGAATTAACAAATTCAGCCTTGGTCATCTTCAACGCTTCAATAATCTTACCGGACATATCATCCCATGTAATGCCATCTTCGAAACCATCACATACATAAGGTTTAGTTGCATTAAATACCTCAGGCAAAGTTTGAATACCCAAATCCTTAACGATATGCAACTTAACATAACCTGCAAGGACAATGTTTTCGCCATCCATCAACTTAACCAATACGATAGGGGTTCTACCTACAGCAGAAATACCATCTTCGTTCGTGCTACATGGAGTAGTATTACCATTTGCATTTACATAGCAAGGAGTAAAGATACCATTGTTATTTACTGTACCATACTTATTTTCTTCTGTATTATTAGCACCTGTCTTATAACCTAACATTTCATATTCAAAATGCAAGCCATAATCAGCTACATCAGCATACGCCATAATCTGGGGTTCAGCATCATCAGCAGCAGCCTTAATATCAGCCTGAGTATAATGTACATTCAGATACTGAGTCAAGTCAAGAGTACCGCCATTATACTTAACGTCGATAGTTGCATCTTTTTTAGCTGCATCTTCACCTTTGATATACAGTTCATGCTGTTTAGCACCCAAAGCACAAGCATTATTTTCTGTTTCTAATGTATTGAATGCAATCGCTTTAAAAGTAACTACAGCCGGCAAAATAGCAGCATAATCAGAAGTAACTGTTGTATCTTTCGCTTCTTCGTTCTGATAAGTACCGGTCAAAGCCATTACAGACACATTCTTATCAGCTACAATTTTCAGTTCAGCAGGGTTTTCTACTTTATAAACTACTTCCAAATCACCATTAGCCAATTGTCGGCTAGTACTGTATACCGGTTTAGGAGTTACAGCAGCACGTGCAGATGCATCCACATATTCAGGTTCACTATATAAGAATCCCCAAGCGACATTAGTCAAATTTGCTGTGGTAGGATTTACATGATAAACAGCTTTAGCTAAAGAGCTAATTGTATAATCACCTTCATCAGCAACATTTATAAAGGTATTTTTTTCAGCAATAGTAAACTTAGCTCCCTCAGCATTATTGCCTTCGCTTTTTCCTGTAAATGCTTTATAAATACCCTGAGCATACGGATAACGAGCCGCTTCGATACCATTTTCATACAAAGCAGGAACAAACACCAAACTACTCAGCTTATCACCGATAATAGCCAGCAATTCATTTCTAAGTTCTTTGATTCTACGGTCTATTTCAGCCATTTCAACTTTACCTGCATTTTGTTTCAAGTTATCAACATCCGACTTAACTGAATTTAAAGTAGACTCAATAGTACCTAACTTATCTTCCAAGTTGTCAACTTTAGTCTGAGCAGCAGTTACTTTCTCTGTCAAGCTTGTTATAACAGCAGTATCAGCCTTACCAGCTATCGCAGCTTCCAAAGCAGCTTTAGCCGTCGCCAGCTCAGAACTTGCACTCTGTTTAGCTGCATCAATATTAGCCTGCAACTGAGCGATCTGAGCACTCAGCGTCTCGGGAGTAACAAGCTTGTCAATTTGTCCTTGCAAATTATCGATGTCATCATCGTAGTCCTTACAAGATACAAATGTTCCTGTCGAGGTAACCATCAAGGCTCCGAACAGGATTGCACTTAAAAACTTTTTGTTCATAATAGAAAAACTTTAAATTTATAAATTTAAAAAACTAAAATTGGTTATACATATTCTGTTGGTTCCGAGAGCTTTTCTCTCTGTCCATATTTCATATAACGTTTGGGAGAGGCGCCCGTCACCTTTTTAAAAGCAGCATAAAACGCACTTCGCGACAGAAACCCGCAGCGTTGAGGCAGCTCCTCCGGCAGACACTTGCCCGAACGGAGCAGTTCCTTGGCATATTCCACCCGATACGTGTTCACCAACTCTTTCAGATGGCAACCGAAGTAGCGGTTGACCACGTTCGACAGATAAGTCTGGTTCGTTTCAATCATATCGCTCAGCTTCTTCAGTGAAAGCTTCGGGTCAAGAAACACTTGGCGCACTTCCAAATAATACAATACATATTTATATAGCTCACAATCGACTTTTCTTGCTTTCTCCGGTTCGCGTCCTTCATACTTCTGCTCCCAATAAAGCCGGGCACCCACGCGGGCCAGCTCGTCCATGGCGCGTTCACGGGCGGCCGCGGCGGACATGCCGCGCACCTTGCGCAGGGCGATGGCCACGTTCTCTTCGGCGGTCAGGTGGTCGAACAGGTTGAAGTCCTGGAAGATCATGCCCACCTGGGCCCGGAAGGCGCAGAGCTTGGACTTGTTGGAAAAGTCGAGCTTTTCGCCTTCAAGGATGATCTCGCCCTTGTCCGGGGGGATGAGGCAGTTGATGCACTGCAAGAGCGTGCTCTTGCCCGCACCGGAAGGACCGATGAGGACCTTGAGCTCGCCGCGTTTCATGTTCAGGGAGCAATTGTCCAGGATGGACTTGCCGCCCAGGCTTTTGCTGATGCCTTTTACCTGCAAGACAACTTCGTTCATGCGTTCTTTACCCCATGCTGCGTGTTTTTGGCCATGCTGCCCACCGTGCCGGCGGAGTAGCCGGGGATCTGAACCTTGTTTTCCAGGCGGCGCAAGAGCTTGAGCACGATCAGCGTCAAAACGAAATAGATGACCCCCGCCAGGGCGAAAAACGCCAGATGTTCATGCGTACGCTGGGCCACGGCATTGACGCGGGCCATGATCTCCATGGTGCCCAGCAGGTAACAGACGGCGGAGTCTTTGAGGAGGATGGAAAATTCGTTGGCCCAGCCCGGGATGGAAAGGCGCAGGGCCTGCGGCAGGATGATGCAGGTGATGGCGGTCAGGTCGCGCATGCCCAGGGCGCGTGCGGCCTTGAGCTGTCCCTGGGGCAGGCTCTCGATGGCGCCCCGGAAGATCTGGGACTGATAGGCCGTGCTGATGCAGCCCATGACGAGGCAGGAGAGCAGGAATGGCTCGAGGATCCAGCCCATGGAAAGGAAAAGCCCCTGGGAAAGGAAGAGCAGCACCAGGATGGGGACGCCGCGGAAAAACCAGACATACAGTCCCACCAGACGGCGGGCCAGGGCGTTACCGTACACCTGCAGCACGGCCATGGGGACGCCCAGCACCAGCCCCATGCCCAGCGCCAGGGCCACCGAGCCCACGGTCACCAGCGTGCCTCCCATGATGAAGGGGAAGGCATCCACGATGGTATCGCCTACGATGGTTACTACGTTTGAAGGATTGTTTGAACGCAGCGACTTTGTTCTTATATCCTTGAT
>OGYO01002213.1_pt1 | contig 10451 bp, 11 predicted proteins | sample 1576561 | NCBI WGS metagenome assembly OGYO01 (sample SAMEA3541507, study PRJEB24748) | human gut metagenome | biome: human gut; feature: human-associated habitat; material: faeces | place: China | collected 2012 | reverse complement strand
GCCTGAAAACGGATATGATTAAAGCAGATAAAGAAAGCAATATTTTCGGATAGAAAGAAATAAAAAAACCTATTTTATCATCAAACCTGGCTATAACTTCATCATCCACTATTACTTCAGAGAGACCATTCCCTAAATTTTTTGTTATTACATTTGAATCTACTTCTTTTCCGTTTTCAACTTTAGGCAAAATTGCATTGTTTTCATTATATGTAGTAGGGTCTGCATCTGTAAATATGAATGGATTTTCATTTTCCTGATATAAAATAGTTTCATTCTTATCAGTATCATAACTTTCAACAAGGCTTCCATCTTTGTTGAAAATTTTCATATATTTACTGTCTGTAATGATTGCTAGAGTCTCTCCACTTTTATAATATACTTCTATTTTTGAAACTATTCCATCTTTTACTTCATTTTTTATCAAAATACTTCCGTCAGGATAATATCTTTCAAATAGTCCATTAGCCAAACCATTTACATATTTTGCTCTAGTTTTATAACCATTTAATATAAATTCAAATGTTCCAGTAGCTTCTTTTCCGTCGGCATATAAAAACCCATCTATGAACTCATATTTTACTCCGCCACAGGCAGATAATGGCATTACAAAAATTAATAGTAGTACTGACAATATTTTTTTCATAAAATCCCCCTATTGTACTTTTTATCTTACCACCAGTAAAAATTCCTGTCAAATATATAAAAAAATTAAGTTTTAATTTTTAATTAAAATTCTGCAATTATTGTAACTCTTACAATTTATATTTTTATATAAGGCTTCTCATCTAAAAGATTAATTCCTAAAATAACACATTTTTTCAAATATTGCAATGAGAAAAGCTATAAAAAAAGCTTGAAAATGATTAAAAGATATGGTAAAATTAAAGGTGATAAAATTAGTACACTATGTTCAACTAGTAAAAAATAAAATAACACTTGTAAAAAAATAGATAATGGGGAATGTATTCTAAATATATATTAGTTTTTATACATATAAAGGAGAGAAATATGGATAATAACGAAAGAGATGAAAAATTTCTAAAATCATGGTTAAAAAAGAAAATAAGTATAAGAACTTCTACAGTTGTTAGTTTTTTAATTACTGGAGCTATTGGTGGAGGAACAGTCTACGGAGCTGCTGAAAATAGTACAGGAAGTGGGGTAGTTGATGCTATAGCAGTAGGAACAGAATCAAATTTAACAAATGGAGGTGTGGTAGCAATAGAACATAAGGCAGGTGCAGAGAATTATATGCCAGGAAATACTTCACATAATGATATAGTAATAGATTCTTCGCAAGGTGATGGAGAACAGTCAATTACTAAAGGAGCTGATACTGTAGTAGAAAACAATGTAGATGATATATATAAAAACTTAACAGAAAATACAGCTGGCTTAAGACCTGATACATATAGTGGAACTAAGGCAAGAGAAGGAGCTGTTTATTTAGGAATAAAAGCTGAGTCAGGAGATCTTACTACAGCTTTAGGAAATTTATCACAAACTGTAGCTATAAACTCAGTTGCTTTTGATAAAGCTGCTAGTGAACATCAATTAGAAAATATTGTATCAGAAGAACTTTTAGCTACAAGCACAGATGTAACTATTGATTCACAATTACCTTCTGTAGCTAAAAAATTAAGTGAAGATATAAATAGTAAATTTATAAAACTTAGTGATAATGAAAATGATTTAAACGATGGAGCAACAGCAAATAATACTATTGAGATAGGAACTAATGCTTCAAAAAAAATTGAAAGTGGAGTATCTTTAGGAGAGGGAGCAAATATTGTTTCAGGAATTACAAAAGATAAAAGAGGAACTTTATTACAAACAACGATATCTACAGATTCAGGAGTAGCTATTAGTACAACCCCACAACAATTGGATAAAGCAAAAGGAATCAAGTTTAATATAGTTGGGAAAAATGGGATTACAGCAAAAGCAACTGGAGACAAAGACACTACTAATACCATAGATGCAAATATTAAATTGAAGTATAAATCTAACTCAAATATTGCAACAGTACAAGGAGTAAAATTATCTGAGGAGCTAGGCTTAAAAAATAAAACTGTAACCTCAGCAAACATAGATTCAAAAGAAGTAGTAAAACATGATGTAAAAACTGCAACACTGGCAACAACAGATGAAAAAGTAAAAGTTTCAACAGTTGCTAAAGTAGAAGAACTTAAATTTAATGAAAAAGAAGCAAATACTACTGTATCTAAGAAACTAAATGAAAGATTAGAAGTAGCAGTAGGAGCAGATAATATGAAACAATTTGATAATAAAACTACTTCCATAGTAGATAATACAAAAAAAATAAATATAAAACTTGGAAGAGAACTAATAGGTTTAAAATCAACTGAGTTAAAAAATCCAGTAGAAGACAAAACTATAATAAATAGAGATGTAGCAATATCAGCAGATACACAACAATTGAATAAAGATGGAGAAATTAAATTCCATATAATTGGGAACAATGCTATCATTACAGAAGCTAAAGATGATAAGATAATTGTGAAAGATATTAAAGAAAGAAACGAGTCAGTAGCAACATTAGATGATGCTATGAAATATAGTGTAGATACTGGAGCAACTAATAACAAGAAATTAAATCAAAAAGTTAATGTGGTAGGTGGAATAACAGATACAAATAAAATAGCTATTAATGAGAATATAGGAGTTGTATCAGAGGGTTCTAATGACTTGAAAGTAAGACTTGCTAAAGATTTAGATGAACTTGAAACAGTAGCAGTTAGAGATGATGTTGAAAATACAAGAGTAGTAAAGGAAGAGGGACTGGCTATAACATCACCTAGTGGAAGTGGAAATACAGTAACCTTAAGCAATGATGGTTTAGATAATGCTAGAAACATTGTTAAAATTGTTCAAGTTAATAATAAAGTTGATAAATTGGGAGAAAGTGTAAATAAAGGAGTTATAGGACTAGCAATAATAGCGAGACTGGAATTTATGGATATTGGAGTTAGACAAGCAACAGTTGGAGAGCATAGAGGTACTCATGCAGTTGCAGTTGGGGATCAGGTAGTTCCTACTGAAAACAAAGGAGTAAATACAAAAGTTGTAGTAACTCCAAGGAGTCATTCAGAGATTACATACTCTGTTGAAACATCATATAGATTTAACTGGCGATGATTCTAAGCATAATAATTTGAAGTTTAAAAGGGATCAGTATATGCAATTTAATTTGTATACTGACCCCTTTATTTTAAAATAACTTATTTAATTTGTTGTCCATTTTTGAAAGTAGCTTGTTGAATTAATTTACCATTTTCATCAAAGGCTTTAGCAACTCCATCTCTTTCACCATTTTTATAGTTTTCTTCTATAAAAACTTTACCATTAGGATAGTAGCTTCTTCCAAGTCCTTCAGGTTTACCATTTTTGTAGCTAAGTTCCATTTTTAACTTACCATCTTCATAGTAATCTTTTTGAATTCCAACTTGTAGTCCATTTTTGAAAGTAGCTTCACTAGATAATTTACCATTTGGATAATATAATTTTGAATAACCATCCATAACACCATTTTTAAATTCAGCTCTAGCATCTACAACACCTTTTTCATTATAATTTTCTAAAACTCCTGTATAAGGTGTCTTTTGTCCTACTTCATACACAACTTCTCCCTTAACTTCTATGTTACTTGATTTGATAACCTTTGCTGAGAATGAAAGTGCAGAACACATAACAAATAAAGCTAATAATATTTTTTTCATAAATTTAACCTCCAAATTATTTAATTTTATATTTTACTTAAGTTACTATAGTATACATTTTTTTATAAAAAATTTCAATAACGTATATTACTAATAAAAAAACATCACCTATCTAACTAAGTGATGTCTGTTTTAAATAATTTATTTAATTTCTTGATCATTTTTGAAAGTAGCTTGTTGAACTAATTTCCCATTTTCATCATAGGCTTTAGCGATTCCGTTTCTTTTCCCATTTTTATAGTTTTCTTCTGTACGGATTTTACCACTTGGATAATAAGTTTTTACTAATCCTTCAACTTGCCCATTTACAATATTAAATTCAGTAACTACTTTACCATTTTCATCATAAGCTTTAGCAAGACCATTTCTTTGCCCATTTTTGTAATTCATTTCCATTTTTACTTTACCATTTTCATAGTAATCTTTTTGAACTCCTACTTGTTTACCATTTTGAAAAGTAGCTTCACTAGCTAGCTTTCCATTTGGAAAAAATAGTTTAGAAGAGCCATTTAGGATACCATTTTTAAATTCACCTCTAGCATATAGTTTTCCATTTTCATCATAATTTTCAATGACACCAGTGTAAGGAACATTTTGCCCTGCTTCATATGTAATATCCCCTTTAACTTCTATATCAGTTGTTTTTACAACCTTTTCTGAGAATGAAAGTACAGAGCACATAACAAATAAAGCTAATAATATTTTTTTCATATTTAAACCTCCGAATTATTTAATAACTTTTTCATAAGCCTTTTTAAACTCTTCAAGACTTATTCCATATCTATTAAGTTTTGCTATAAATTGCTTAGCATTTGAGTAACCAATACCTAATTCGGCTCCTAATTCAGCTCTTAGATCAGAAGAGTTATTTTTTCCTATTAAACCATAGTCCATCACCAGATTCAAATCAAAAATATTTTCTGAATTATCTAAACTAAATCTTGCCTTTTCAAGTGCTGCAATAATATCTTCAGGAGAGGCATTTTCAACTCCAACATCTCCATCTTTTGTACCACTTACACGAGAAATATAGGCATTTTTTGCATTGGGAAAATGTTTGCATAAGTATTTTCTTATTTCTTCACCAGCATAGTCAGGGTCTGTTAAAATTATAAGACCCTTATTTTCATAGGCAAGTTTTAATAGTTCAATACTCTTATTTTTTCTAACAGCATGTCCATTGACTTGAAAAACTTCTGCATCAACAGCATTTTTAACTGCTGAAATATCATCTTTTCCTTCAACAACAATAACTTCTTTTATTTTCTTTTTCATTTTTATCCTTATTAAAATTCTGCATTGTTTGGAGTTCTTGGGAATGGTATTACGTCTCTAATATTTTGCATACCAGTTAGGTACATCATCATTCTTTCAAAACCTAATCCATATCCAGAATGAGGGAAACTTCCAAATCTTCTTAAATCTAAATAAAATTCATAATCTTCTTCTTTAAGTCCAAGTTCTTTCATTCTCTTTGTAAGAAGTTCATAGTTATCTTCTCTTTGAGAACCACCAATTATTTCTCCAATTCCTGGTGCTAACAAGTCCATAGCTCTAACTGTTTTATTATCTTCATTAAGTTTCATATAGAAAGCCTTAATATCTTTAGGATAATCAGTTACAAACACTGGCTTTTTAAAATATTCTTCTGCTAAATATCTTTCATGTTCACTTTGTAAGTCTATTCCCCATTTAACAGGAAATTCAAATTTCTTACCAGATTTTTCTAAAATTTCTATTGTTTCTGTATAAGTAACTCTACCAAAATCATTGTTAAGGACATTATTTAATTTATCAAATAGTCCTTTTTCAATAAATGAGTTAAAGAATTCCATTTCTTCAGGACAATTATCCATAACATATTTAATAATATATTTTACCATAGCTTCTGCAAGCTCCATATTAGCACCTAAGTCAGCAAAAGCTATTTCAGGCTCTATCATCCAGAATTCAGAAGCATGTCTTGCAGTATTAGAATATTCAGCTCTAAATGTTGGACCAAAAGTATAGATATTTCTAAAAGCTGCACAGTAAGTTTCACCATTTAATTGTCCACTAACTGTTAGGTTAGTAGATTTACCAAAGAAGTCTTTAGAGAAATCAACTTCTCCATTTTCTTTTTTAGGTACTTTATTTAAATCAAGAGTTGTAATTCTAAACATTTCTCCAGCCCCCTCAGCATCAGAACCAGTTATGATTGGAGTATGTACATAAACAAAGTTATTTTCTTGGAAAAATTTATGGATTGCATAAGCAAGTACAGATCTAACTCTAAATACTGCAGAGAAAGTATTTGTTCTTGCTCTTAAATGAGCTTTAGTTCTTAAATATTCAAAAGTATGTCTTTTATTTTGTAATGGATATTCCAAGTCAGCTTTTTGGAATATTTCTATTTTATGAGCTTTAACTTCTAAATCTTGTCCACTACCTTCTGATTTAACAAGAGTACCTTTTACTTTAATAGTAGAAGCTATTGAAAGTCTTGAAATTTCATCAAAGTTTTCAAGTCCTTCTTCAAAAACTATTTGAACTCCTTTAAAAAATGAACCATCATTTAATTCAATAAAACCAAATTTTTTTTGATCTCTAATCTTTCTTACCCATCCAAAAAGCTCTATCTCTTTGTTTAGGTAGTCTTCACCATGTCTAAAAATATCTTTTACAGTAATCATCATAAATCCCCCTAGTTTTTAAAATCTTTTTCGTCAACAATTTCTATATTATCTAAATGTTTTTTTACTTGAGCTTTAAACTGATCTAAATACATTCTTCTATATATTTCTCTATCTTTTATTTCTTCTTCCGTAAGTTTTCTTTCCTTACTTAATTTAGCATAGTAATTAACCTTTGCTATTATATCTTTCATTTCCATTTTTTACACCTCTGTTGAAAATTATAGCACTAGCACTTTTGTTTGTAAAGTTTAATCAGTAGTATGGTTATTATTAATATATATAATGTATCCCATAGAAAAAGATAGTGCGAGTATCGAAGAACCTCCAGAACTTATAAATGGTAATGGTATACCAAAGACTGGAATTAAACCTATAGCAACTCCTATATTTATAATAACCTGTGTTATTATATAGCCAGCTATTCCTGAAACTAAATATCTATAGAAGAAATTTTTTGATTTTACAGCAACATTCATTATCAAAACAAATAAAGTAAAGAATAAGAATAAAACTATAAACATACCAACAAAACCAGTTTCTTCAGCTAAGTTTGCAATGGCAAAGTCTGTTTCCACTTCAGGGATATAGTTATATTTTTGAACTCCATTTCCCATACCTTTTCCAAATATTCCACCTGTTCCAAAGGCAATAAGTGATTGATAAACTTGATAATTATCAACTCTATCATAATTGTTATGAAGAATACCCTCTAAGTAAACTTTAAGTCTATGTTGCTTATAACCACTTGAGAAATTAAGTATATAATAGAATGTTGAAATACCAAAAATAATAAAAGAAGAAATAGCAAGAGAAAGAAGTTTATTAGGAATATCTGTTAAAAAAATCATAAAAGCTGCTATCATAATATAGTGTATAGCTGTTCCCATATCATGTAATGCAAAAGTAATAGTTACAAAAAAGGCAAGAGTATACAATGAAGCTACTATAAAATGTACAAGATATGGTGCCTTCGTTTTATTATCTTTTTCTCTTGCAAATATACCAGCTATAGCTATAACAAAAGGAACTTTTAAAAGTTCTGGTATCTGTATACTCAACGCTCCCAATCTAATCCAACCCTTACCACCATTTACTGTTGGAAATATATTGTTGGGTCCAACAGCAATAATAGCGAAAAGCATTAAACTACCAAGAATGAAAAAAAATCTGAAGCCTTTTCCTCTTACTATTTTATTAAAGAATCCACCAAATTTTTTTGTACACATAAAAGCAAAAATTAGAAGAGAAAGCCCTAAAATAACTGATTGTTTTGTAGCTTTTTCTATAACTTTAGCATTATCAAATCTAGATATTGAGCTTATAAAATTTAGAGTTCCTATTAATACGAGAATGAAAAAAAAGGCAATGATACTACTTTTCCTTTTGCTAATAATATTTTTTCTTCTTTCTTCTTCTCTTTCTTTATTTATTTCATTAATTTTATTATGAATAGCCACTTGATCAGTAGCCCTATTGTTAAAATCTATTTTCCTTTTCATTTTTACCTCTAAAAAAATTAATAATTTATATTATAGCATATTTTTTAGTTACAATTGTAAAAAAAAATGATAAAATATAATAAAAATAAAAATAATTAGATGAGAGGAATTTATATGAGAATAAAAAAAATATCTTTTTTATTAATTTTACTTTTTAGTTTTAGTCTTTTTGCAGCTAGTAGTAAAAATAAAAATATATTCGATACTTCAAAGTTTAACATATCAAAAAAAGGCTTTTTAAATGGTCCTGTAAAAACTTATTACAAAAATGGAAAGCTAAAATCAAAAGAGTATTATGTGAATAATAGAAAGTCTGGAATATGGCAATACTATCATGAAAATGGTAAACTAAAATCTGAAGTAATATTCAATGTTTTATCTCAAGATGAAGAAGCCGTTGTTAAGACTTATGATGAAAAAGGAATTATCATAAGCTCAGGTAAGGTTGTAAATAGTGAGATGGTTGGAGTTTGGACTTATTATGATGAGATGGGAAGAAAACTAAATTCTTATGATTTAACAAAAGGAATAGTAACTACCTATAGTGAAAAAGGAAAGGTTATACTTCAAGTATCTGAAAGAGATTTACTTAATCGTTTGGAAGAAATAATGGTGGAGGTGAAAAATGACAGAACTAGAGCTAATGAGGAAAAAAATTGATGAAATTGATGAAAAGCTTTTAGTTTTGTTTAAAGAAAGATTAGAAGTTTCAAAACAGATTGGTGTATTGAAAAAAAAATATAAGATGAATATTTTTGATCCAGAAAGAGAAAAGCAAATAATATCAGAGGCAACAAAGAGCATGCCTGATAATGAAAAAAAATATACAGAAAGTTTTTTACACAATCTGATGGATATAAGTAAGGAGGTTCAAAGTGAATGAGAAAATTTGGACTTTTAGGTAAAAAGCTTTCACATTCTTTATCACCACTTCTACACAGCATTTTTTTTGAAGAAATGGGAATAGAGGCAGAATACAAGCTATATGAAGTAGCTGAACATGAAATAGATAATTTTAAAAACTATATGTTTGAAAATTCTATTGAGGGTGTAAATATAACAGTTCCTTACAAAAAAGCATTTTTAGATAAACTAGATTTTATTAGTGATGAAGCTAAAGAAATTGGAGCTATAAATCTTCTTTATATAAAAGAAAATAAATTTTATGGTGATAATACAGATTACTATGGTTTTAAACAGACACTTCTTACAAATCAAATAGAGCCAAGTGGTAAAAAGATAGCCATTATCGGTAGAGGTGGAGCTAGTGCAAGTGTGTATAAGGTTTTAAAGGATATGGGAGCTGAAGATATCACTTTCTATTTTAGAAAAGATAAATTGAGTAAAATAGAATTTCCAGAAGATATATCTGGAGATATAATAATTAACACAACTCCTGTTGGAATGTATCCTAATATTGAAGATAATATTGTAGACGAGCAAATTTTAAAAAAATTCAATATAGCTATAGACTTAATATACAATCCCTTAGAGACAAAATTTTTAGAAATAGCTAGAAAAAATGGTTTAAAAACTATAAATGGAATGGAAATGTTAATAGGTCAAGCTTTAAAGACAGATGAAATTCTATATGATATTGTCTTGTCAAATCAACTTAGAGAAAAAATAATTAAAAAAATAATAAAGAGGGTTAAAGAGTTTTATGAAAATAATGGTAATTAATGGACCTAACTTAAATATGTTAGGTATAAGAGAGAAAAATATCTATGGGACTTTCACTTATGATGATTTATGTAAGTATATAGAAACTTATCCAAACTATAAGGAGAAAGATATTGAATTTACATTTTTACAAACTAATCATGAGGGTGAAGTAGTTGATTATATACATAAGGCTTATACAGAAAAATATGATGGTATTGTTTTAAATGCAGGGGCTTATACTCATACATCAGTTGCAATACATGATGCAATAAAGGCAGTTAGTATTCCCACTGTGGAAGTACACATCTCAAATATTCATGCTAGAGAAGAATTTAGAAAAGTTTGTATGACTTCTCCTGCCTGTGTTGGACAAATAACAGGACTAGGAAAGTTAGGCTATGTTTTAGCAGTTGTATATTTAACAGAAGAAAGGAAAAAATAAATATGAAATTAATATCTTGGAATGTAAATGGAATTAGAGCAGCCATAAAGAAAGGTTTTTTAGATTATTTTAATGAACAAAATGCTGATATATTCTGTCTACAAGAAACAAAATTAAGTGCTGGGCAGTTAGAATTAGAATTAAAAGGCTATCATCAATACTGGAACTATGCAGAAAAAAAAGGTTATTCAGGAACAGCAATTTTTACAAAAGAAGAACCTTTATCAGTTAGCTATGGTCTAGGTATAGAAGAACATGATAAAGAAGGAAGAGTTATAACTCTTGAATTTGAAAAATTCTATATGATAACAGTTTATACTCCTAACTCTAAAGATGAACTTCAAAGATTGGACTATAGAATGGTATGGGAAGCACCGAGATCGGCAACTTCCGCAAGCTGCCCAACCCGCCCATTACCGGCTATGAG
>OGYO01002209.1_pt1 | contig 10467 bp, 10 predicted proteins | sample 1576561 | NCBI WGS metagenome assembly OGYO01 (sample SAMEA3541507, study PRJEB24748) | human gut metagenome | biome: human gut; feature: human-associated habitat; material: faeces | place: China | collected 2012 | reverse complement strand
GTGCATAGATGAATAAATCAATGATTGCCTATATTTTAGGCTGGATTTTGAAGCTGGAAGGGCTGTTTATGCTTATCCCGATTCTGGTAGCCATCATTTACCGGGAACATAATGGAATCTGGTTCGTAGTAGTTGCTGCCTGCAGTCTTGCGTTGGGAACGTTGATCACACACAGAAAACCGGAAAGCAATGTATTTTATATGCGGGAAGGCTGTATTGCAACAGCGCTGAGCTGGATGATCATGAGCGTAGTGGGATGTCTGCCGTTTTTCTTAAGCGGGGAGATCCCTTCCTTTACGGATGCTTTATTTGAGACGGTATCCGGTTTTACCACCACAGGATCTACGATTTTAAGTGATGTGGAAGCATTGTCTTATTGCATGCTGTTCTGGCGTAGTTTTACGCATTGGATTGGCGGTATGGGCGTACTTGTATTTTTGCTGGCAGTCATCCAGATGACCAGTGGTTCCAATATGAATCTGCTTCGTGCGGAGAGTCCGGGACCGAATGTGAACAAGCTGGTGCCGAAAATGCGTACAACAGCAAGAATTTTGTACGTCATATACATGGTGCTGACATTCATCAATTTCCTGTTTCTCCTGTTGGGAAAAATGCCGGTTTTTGATGCCGTATGTACCGCTTTTGGAACGGCCGGCACAGGTGGATTCGGAATCCAAAATGACAGTATTGCAGGATACAGCCCATATATACAGAATGTATGTACGGTCTTCATGTTTTTGTTTGGAATCAACTTCAGCTGTTATTATCTGCTTTTAGTCCGGCATGTAAAGGAAGTGCTCAAAGATCAGGAACTGCGGCTGTATATCATCATATTTGTAGTCAGTATTCTTTTAATTACGTTCAATGTCCGGGGACTGTACGGCTCCTGGGAAGAGACCATCCGCCATGCGGCATTTCAGGTTTCCTCTATCATGACGACGACCGGGTTTGCAAGCACGGACTTTGATCTGTGGCCCGGATTTTCGAAAGCACTGTTGCTGTGCCTGATGTTTGTCGGTGCCTGTGCAGGAAGTACGGCAGGAGGGCTTAAGATGGGAAGACTTCTTCTGATTCTGAAAAACCTGCGCAGAAATATCCGCAGAATTTTAAGCCCGCAGCGTGTGGAAGTTGTGCGCATGAATGGAAACCGGATCGGGGAGGATGTATTAAATAATACAAATACCTACCTGGTGGCTTACGGTGTGATTTTAGTCGGAAGTTTTCTTTTGATTTCTATTGATGGACTGTCCATGACAACAAATGTGTCTGCGGTTGCTGCGTGCTTTAACAATATCGGACCGGGATTTGATGTGGTGGGACCTACCTGTAATTTTTCGGTGTATTCCTGGTTTTCCAAACTTGTGCTGATTTTTGACATGCTGGCCGGAAGACTGGAAATTTTCCCGATGCTTGTTTTCTTTTCAAGAAGTACCTGGAGACATAAATAATTGAATGGATTTCTCAATTATTTTATGGTAGAATAGTAGGGTGCTTTTACACAACAATAAAATATGGAGGAGAGAACATGTTAGAGAAAATGTTTAAGCTCAAAGAGAACAATACCACAGCGAAAACAGAAGTGATCGCCGGTATTACGACGTTTATGACCATGGCTTATATCCTGGCTGTAAACCCGAACCTGCTTTCACGGGCAGGAATGGACCCGACAGCAGTGCTGATTGCAACCTGTCTGGCATCCTTTATCGGTACGTTTGCAATGGCACTCCTTGCAAATTATCCGTTTGCACTTGCACCGGGTATGGGACTGAATGCATATTTTGCATTTACCGTATGCGGAAATATGGGATATTCCTGGAAGGTAGCCCTGATGGCAGTATTCTTCGAAGGTATTATCTTTATTATCCTTTCTCTTACCAATGTGCGTGAGGCAATTTTCAATGCCATTCCGACCACATTAAAGAAAGGTGTGAGCGCCGGCATCGGTCTGTTCATCGCGTTTATCGGATTGCAGGGTGGACATATCGTTGTAAACAACGATTCCACATTGTTATCTTATGTAAATTTCAGAGATAACTGGCATACCGAAGGAATCTGTGCAGTACTTGCACTGATCGGTCTGCTTCTTACTGCAATTTTATACATCAAAAAAGTCAAGGGATCTATTCTGATCGGTATTCTGGCTACCTGGATTCTTGGAATGATCTGTCAGGCAGCGGGTGTTTACCGTATCGATGCAGACGCTGGATTTTATTCTCTGTATCCGACATTTGCCATGACTGATTTTTCAAAGATTGGTGAGACGTTCGGACAGTGTTTTACAGCAGATTTCCATGGAGTCGGAATTATGAACTTCATCGTAGTCATGTTGTCTTTCCTGTTTGTAGATATGTTTGATACGATCGGAACACTGATCGGTGTATCGGATAAGGCCGGCATGTTAGACGAAGATGGAAAACTTCCGAACGTAAAGCAGGCACTGATGGCAGATGCAATTGCTACTTCTGCAGGTGCGGTCCTTGGTACGTCTACAACTACAACATTCGTAGAGAGCTCTGCCGGTGTCGGAGCTGGTGCAAGAACCGGTCTTGCATCCATCGTTACAGGATTATTATTCCTGCTTGCAATTTTCTTTGCACCAATCTTTACGGCAATTCCGGGCTTTGCAACAGCACCGGCGCTGATCTTTGTCGGATTTCTGATGGTATCCGCAATTGTAAAGGTTGATTTCGAGGATCTGACAGATGCAGTTCCTGCATATCTGTGCCTCATTGCGATGCCTTTAATGTACAGTATCGCAGAGGGTATTGCCATTGGTGTAATCTCTTTTGTACTGATCAATCTGATCTGTGGCAAGCGTAAGAAGATTACTCCACTGATGTATATCCTTGCAGTACTTTTTATCTGCAAATATATTTTCCTGTAATTACGCAGTGTACGAGCCGCTTTCCAGTAGGACGGGAAGCGGCTTAAAGTCTATCTGACTATATAAAATATAAATGGAGGAACAACTATGAAAAAATTAAACAAGGCAATGTCGGTTGCTGTGGCAGCGGCCATGATGGTATCCATGGGCGCCTGTGGAAATTCCGCAGATGCAGCAAAAGACGGGACACAGAGTGCAGGTGCATCCGGTAAAGTATATAACATCGGAATCTGCCAGCAGCTGGAGCATCCGGCACTGGATCAGGCAACACAGGGATTTGAGGATGTCTTAAAGGAAAAGCTGGGAGACAATGTAAAATTTGATCTCCAGAATGCACAGAACGAGCAGGCAAATGCTTCTACAATTGCAAATAATTTCGTATCTTCCAATGTGGATCTGATTCTTGCAAATGCAACCACTGCTTTACAGGCATGTGCAGCAGCGACAACCGATATTCCGATTCTGGGAACTTCCGTTACCGATTATGCAACGGCTTTGGAGATCAGTGACTGGAGTGGTACAACCGGAAGAAATATCTCCGGTACATCCGATCTGGCTCCGCTTGATCAGCAGGAGGATATGCTCGTAGAGCTCTATCCGGATGCAAAGCATGTCGCAATACTTTACTGCTCTGCAGAGGCAAACTCCAAATATCAGGCAACCGAGTTTGAAAAATACCTGGATGAGGACGGTATCAGCTACAAAGAGTTTACCGCTTCCGATTCCAATGATATCGGTTCTGTGGTACAGAGTGCAACCGAGTATGCAGATGTCATTTACATTCCGACAGACAATACCATGGCACAGAACACAGAAGCAATCAACAATATCGCACTTCCGGCAGGAACTCCGATTATTGCCGGAGAGGAAGGTATCTGTAAAGGATGCGGAGTGGCAACGCTTTCCATCAGTTATTATGATATCGGAAAAAAGGCCGGTGAAATGGCATATGACATTTTAGTAAACGGTGCGGACATTACAACCATGAAGATTGAGACTGCACCAAACGTAACCAAAGAATACAACAAAGATATCTGTGATCAGCTGGGCGTTAAAATTCCGGATGATTACAAGGCTATCGAGGCTGAATAATTAAGGGGGATGGGTATCGTGTTAATATCTGCTTATTTTGCTTCCTTAAGTCCGCTGGCGCTGTTTCGTGCGCTGCCGGGCTCCATTGCACAGGGACTGATCTGGGGTCTTCTGGCATTGGGAGTATATATTACATACAAACTTCTGGATTTTGCGGATCTGTCGGTGGACGGTTCTTTTGCAACCGGCGGAGCTGTGGCGGTTATGCTGATCCGCAGTGATATGAATCCGTGGGTTTCCCTTATTTTTGCATTTGCAGCAGGAATGCTTGCGGGAATGGTCACAGGTCTTCTGCACACCAAACTGGGAATTCCTCCAATTCTTGCCGGAATTTTAACGCAGATTGCACTGTACTCCATCAATCTGAATATTATGGGACAGTCCAATCAGGCGATCAGTGTGGATAAATATTCCCTTGCGGTATCGCTTCGTTATGTATCCGGTGATACAGCAGCAAAAATTAAAGTATTTACCACCTGTATCCTGTTTGGGGTAGTGATCGTGGCGATTCTTTACTGGTATTTCGGAACTGAGCAGGGGCATTCCATCCGGGCAACCGGATGTAACCCGCAGATGGCGCGTGCACAGGGAATCAATACCAGCTTCTGTAAGGTACTGGCATTGATGATTTCCAACGGACTCGTTGGTCTGTCCGGTGCACTTTATGCACAGTATCAGGGTGCAGCGGATGTCAATATGGGACGAGGCGCAATCGTTATCGGTCTGGCTGCCGTTATTATCGGAGATGTACTGTTTGGAAAACTGTGTGCAGGAAAGAAACTGGCATTTGCATATACGCTGTTTTCCGTGATCGTTGGAGCGATCATTTACTACCTTGTGCTGAGCATCATTTTGTGGCTGAAATTCCCATCGGATGATCTGAAACTGTTCTCAGCAATCGTGGTAGCAATTTTCCTTGCGATTCCATATCTGAAGAATAAGAAAAAAGCAACAAGGGGGCTGTAACCGATGAGTGAGATGTTAAAAATTGAAAATATCCGGAAAGTATTCAATCCGGGTACGATAAATGAAAAAGTGGCTCTGGACGGTGTCGACCTGACACTTGAGGAAGGCGAATTTGTCACAGTGATCGGTGGAAACGGTGCAGGAAAATCGACAACACTGAATGCCGTAGCCGGTGTATGGCCGGTAGATTCCGGAAAAATCTATATCGGCGGCGAGGATGTGACAAAGTTATCCGAGCATCGCAGGGCACAATATCTGGGACGTGTGTTCCAGGACCCGATGACCGGTACGGCTACCACAATGTCCATTGAGGAAAATATGGCAATTGCAGCAAGACGTGGAAAATCCAGGGGATTGCGATGGGGAATTACCAAAGCGGAACGCGAAAAATACCGCCAAATGCTTTCCACCCTGCATCTTGGACTGGAAGATCGCCTGACATCAAAAGTCGGTCTGTTATCCGGTGGACAGCGTCAGGCAATCACGCTTCTGATGGCTTCCATCCAGAAACCGAAGCTTCTGCTTCTCGATGAGCATACGGCTGCGCTGGATCCAAAGACTGCCGCAAAGGTACTTGAGATTTCGGATCAGATCATTTCAGAGAATCATCTGACGGCCATGATGGTAACACACAATATGAAGGATGCGATTGCCCATGGAAACCGTCTGATTATGATGCATGAAGGAAAAGTTATTTTAAATATCGCAGGTGAAGACAAAAAGAAACTTACGGTCGGAGATCTGCTGCATCAGTTTGAAAAAGTAAGCGGTGAGGAATTTGCAAGTGATAAAGCACTGCTTTCGTAGAAAATAACAGAATTGTTTATGCATGATAAGGGTCAAAACTGTTTTTGACCCTTAAATCATGTAGAAGGGAGATAGATATGCCTGTATTTGATTTCAGCAATACAACGGAAGAAAAGAAAGCCTGTGAGTGTACCTATACAACATTTCAGTCGAATGAAAACACTGCAAGTGCAAAATATCCGATTCTGGTTTTAGATAATACGGCAAAGCAGTGGAAATATCATTCCTGCGGAGTGTTTACGAACCAGACAAAGCGCACAGCATTTGAGTTTACCCAGGAAGACGGAACTGTATGTGCGGATATTTTGCGGGTGGATGCCCGTTTTGTCAATCTGCTTCGCTGGCTGGGGGAAAACCACATTAATGTCCGGCTGTCTGGAGAGAACACACCGGATGGATATGCCGTGTATAAGATCCGTGAAATTGCCTTTGGCGGTGGAAAAAAGCTTTCCGCGGAAGATGGCTTTTTACAGTTTATGATGGAGCGTCTGTTTGCCAGCAGTGCACCGAGTGAGGAAGCGGTGGATGAGGAGCAGGAGGAAGACGGCGATGATATGAAGCTCACCAGTATTCAGAGCATCACCGATTTTATGACCTGCGCAGGACGGACCATGCCGGATAACATCCGGTTGTGGGCACGCCGGAATTTAGCAGTGGCGCGTTCCAATGAAGTGTCTCCGGAAGAGCGGCGTCATGCACAGCGTGCACTTTCCATCATGATGAATATCCAGTGGAAAAACAATTATTTTGAGGCCATTGATCCCAAGGAAGCCCGTCGGATTTTAGATGAGGAACTGTATGGCATGGAGCGTGTAAAGCAGAGAATCATTGAGACGATCATTCAGATCAACCGCACACATACGCTTCCGGCATACGGACTGCTTCTGGTGGGACCGGCAGGAACTGGAAAATCGCAGATTGCCTATGCAGTTGCCCGTATTTTAAAACTTCCGTGGACAACTCTTGATATGAGTTCCATCAATGATCCGGAGCAGCTGACCGGAAGTTCGAGAATTTATGCTAACGCAAAGCCAGGGATCATCATGGATGCATTTGCCATGGCAGGAGAGTCAAGCCTGGTATTTATTATCAATGAGCTGGATAAGGCAGCTTCTGGAAAAGGAAACGGAAATCCGGCAGATGTTTTACTGACACTTCTGGATAATCTGGGATTTACAGATAACTATATCGAGTGTATGATCCCGACATCCGGTGTTTATCCGATTGCCACAGCAAACGACAAGGAGCAGATCAGCGCACCGATTCTGTCCCGCTTTGCGGTAATTGATATCCCGGATTATACGTTTGAAGAAAAGAAGATTATCTTCTCAAAATTTGCACTGCCTAAGGTATTAAAGCGCATGAGCTTAAAGGAAGAGGAATGTATCATCACAGATGATGCATTAAATACGATTGTGGATCTGTATTCGGGCACCAGTGGTATCCGTGATTTAGAGCAGGCGGCAGAGCATATTGCTGCAAATGCGCTGTATCAGATTGAGGTGGATCATCTGAAATCTGTTACCTTTGATGCAAAGATGGTGAGAAAACTCCTCATTTAAATGGCTGGTTAAAAAATATTTGTGTTGTAAAAAGCCATACAAGGTGGAACACTATCGGAAATAGGAGGTGCATACTATGGCAACAAAAACTGCAAATGTAACAGCACGAGTACCATTTTCACTTGATATTCCGGATAAACTTGCTACGAGAGATTCTATAACACAAGCTGAATTTGATACTATGATGCAGACCGGACTTGCACAGGCAAAAAGAATTGATGCTGTATCTGTTGATGAGGCTTTTAATCAATTAAAGGCGGAGATATAGTGCATTATATTTCAAAGGATCTGATGGCACCGGATGCAGCGGATAATCTGCTTGATAAGATGAAAGTAGAGATTAGAACAAGAAAATTGGAGGTAGCATTATGGCAAAAGATGAGCTGTTTTCTGGCGAATCAAAGAATATTGAATACAAGGTAGTTGTACCGGATAAAAGCGAAAAATATATGAAAACAGTTGTGGCTTTTGCCAATACACAGGGTGGCAGACTGGTCATAGGTATTGATGATAAAACACATCAGGTAGTTGGTGTTGACAATGATAGTTTGTTTCAAGCTATGGACGCTTTGACAAATGCTATATCAGATTCTTGTGAACCGCAGATCATACCGGACATTGGGCCGCAGACGGTTGATGGCAAGACAGTCATTGTTATCACGGTGGAAGCAGGAAAAAACCGACCATATTATATTAAAGCCCAAGGTAAGGCGAAAGGCACCTATATTCGTGTGGCTGGTACTTCCAGACATGCGCATCAGGAAAAGATAAGTGAGCTGGAGATGGAAGGCGCCCGTATTTCTTGGGATGAGCTTACTTGTGTAGGATATGAAGTGACGGAAGAAGCAACGCAGTCTTTATGCAAGGATATTGAAGATTTCCGAAAGAAGGCAGGACTTTCGGGGCATGATGTAAGAAAAGAGCAGTTGTTTAATTGGAAAATTTTGAAGAAAAGCGAAGGCAATGTGCTTGCATCAAATGCGTATGTGCTGCTAACATCAGATTATTTTCCGTTTGCAAAGACGCAGTGCGCCGTATTCAAGGGAACGGATAGAACGGTTTTTCTTGATAAACGGGAATATACTGGACCGATATACAAGCAGATAGAGAGTGCGGTTGATTTTGTTTTGAGAAATATCAGACTTGGAGTGACAATAGATGGCTTAGTGCGTCGGGAAAGCTATGAACTCCCAGTAGAAGCAATTCGTGAAATGATAATCAACGCACATTGTCACAGAAACCTGTTAGATGAATCCTGCATACAGGTGGCAATTTATGATGATCGCTTAGAAGTGACATCTCCAGGTGGACTATACAATGGACTAACCTACGAGGAAGTGATGAAAGGTCATTCCAAGATTAGAAACAAGCTGATTGCAAATATATTTGGTCAGATGGGACTGGTAGAAGCGTGGGGAAGTGGCATCAGAAGAATTATAAGTGTTGCTGGAGAATATGGACTGCCTGTTCCGACTGTGGAAGTATTTGATGATATGTTTCGGGTGAATTTATATAGGAATGTGCAGCATAATGCAAATGGTGGAGAAAATAGTGGAGTAAATGGTGGAGTAAATGGTGGAGTAAATGGTGGAAATGATTTCGGAGATAAAGTCCGTATCAGAGAAAAAGCACAGAAATTGACGGAGACTCAGGAGAAAATACTAGATTGTATAGCAGAAGATAAATATATTTCGGTCAAAAAAATAGCAGACAGAATAGATATATCTAGGCGGACTGTTGAAAATAATATTAAAAAAATGAAAGAATCAGATATTGTGGTTCGTCATGGTTCACCGAAAAATGGGTATTGGGAGATTATAGAATAAACTGTAATTCTGAAAAAGTATATCAGCAAAAGTGTAAAGGAGTGAATGTATGTCAGAGTGGTTTTCCCTGAGCTTGTGAATAAAAATATACCAAAGCAGATTAACACTATTGTAAACAGAGACAGTAATCCGGAGGAACCCAGAGTGCTTGCACTTGAAGATTTAGTATCTGTTGCTACTTCTTCGCAAATTCAGTCCATTGACAAACCTCGGTAAAATAGCATAAGATAAAATGGACAGGGAGAGAAAAAGTGAAGCGGTAACGCGTAATTTATAGAATCAGAGGAGATGGAACATATGGCAAGACATAAGCTTGAGAATGAACTCATTGCAATCGAAGTGGAGGAACATGGGGCAGAATTAAAATCTCTGGTCCGTAAAAATACCGGAAAAGAATATATGTGGAAAGCTGATCCAAAATTCTGGGGACGCACCTCACCGGTACTGTTTCCGTTTGTTGGAGCGGTAAAAGACAAACAGTTTCGTACCAAAGGACAGACTTACACCATGGGACAGCACGGATTTGCCCGCGATATGGATTTTACGCTGGATTCTCAGACGGAGGATACGCTCTGGTTTGTATTAAAATCCAATGAGGAAACCATGGCAAAATATCCTTATGCGTTTACCCTTCGTATTGGATATCACATCGAGGAAAATAAGCTGGAAGTGCTCTGGCAGGTGGAAAATCCTTCGGAGGAAGAACTTCCGTTTTCGATTGGCGGGCATCCGGCATTCAATCGTCCGAAAAATTGTAAAATCCGCTTTGATGTAGCTGGTCCGCTTACAAGTACAACGATTGTGGATGGTCTGGTCGGAAACGGTACTGTGGATTATGAATTGAAAAATAGTTATCTGACAGTTACCGATCATCTGTTTGATGATGATGCCCTTGTGATTGAAAATCAGAATGTGCATGAAGTCTCTCTTTGTGACATGGAAGGAAATCCCTATCTGACCGTTACGATGGATGCTCCATTGTTTGGAGTCTGGTCACCGGCGGGAGCAGATGTACCGTTTATATGTGTAGAGCCATGGTATGGACGCTGTGACAGTGCTGATTTTACCGGAGATTTAAAAGATCGGGAGTGGGGAAATCTGATTGCACCGGGCGGTATCTGGAAAGCCCATTATACGGTGGAGGCAGTATAGAAAGCCAGAAAAATTCTCTTGACAGAAAAGGAAAGAAAGATTATAGTCTTATACATAGACAATTTTATAAAGATCTTCAGGGCAGGGTGCAATTCCCTACCGGTGGTATAGCCCACGAGCCGCAAGGCATGATTCGGTGAAACTCCGAAGCCGACAGTACAGTCTGGATGAAAGAAGA
>OGYO01002204.1_pt1 | contig 10476 bp, 7 predicted proteins | sample 1576561 | NCBI WGS metagenome assembly OGYO01 (sample SAMEA3541507, study PRJEB24748) | human gut metagenome | biome: human gut; feature: human-associated habitat; material: faeces | place: China | collected 2012 | reverse complement strand
ACCATATGGATGTAGATACGTTAAAAAAATATTATATATATACAAAAAAATTAACAATCATCTTTATATATATTTTTACACACTGCAAAAAAAGAAAAAAGTCACAAAAACTAAAAATTTAGAAAAAAAGAAAATTTAAGTGCTTATTGACAAAAAAAAGTTGTTCAGTATACAATTATATTGCAAAAATTATTTTACGGAGGAAAATATGAAAAGAAAAAAAGGAATTTTTAGAAAATTTGTAGTAATGTCTTTGCTTTTAAGTTTAGCATTGACTCCTATGGCTATGGCTACTGGTAATACCGTATATGCTGAAAACACAGAGAAAGCCAAAAATGCAAAACTTCCAAACTTTTGTTTAGAAGGTATTGATAAAACTACAGGAAAAAGATTAACAAAAGAATTTACTTTAAAAGTAAAGACTCACCCAGATTATGCATTTTGGGGCGAGGAAGAGTACGATATTGAAAGTGTTAATGGGGTTTTTGACTTTTCAGTAGTTGAAGATAAAGGTAATCTTTACACTATTGAGATTAAAGGAGAATCAGATTATCAATTATCAAATATTAAAAAAGACAATAAAAATCTTAATATTCTAAAATTTGATTCTGTAAAGAAGACATTGCGTACTTCTAACTTAAATGGTGATGAAGTTGAAATCAATAGTTTAATTTTTGAAAAAAAATCAAATGATAACGAAAATACTGAGGATGAAAATAAGGATGTTACTATTAAAGAAATAGAAGTTGTTTTCCCTGATGGAAGTAAAGTTCCGGATGGAGTTAATTTCCATACATTTAACAAGGAAAACAAGGATATGGCTGATTATGTAACTTCAAATGGAAAATTATCAGGAGTTAAAGTACCGGTTGGAGCTAGAATGAAATTAGGTATTTCAACTGATAAGGATAAATATACTTTAAAAACTGATAATGGATACGAAAACTATATTTGGTTTAAGGCAGATAAAAACGGTATAGCAAAATATTATAATGAAATAACCGGAGAATTATCCGAAAAAACTGTAGAAAAAATAGTTGTTGTTAAAAAATCAGACTTAATTGGTAAAAAACCCGAAAATGGAATATTAACAAAAAAAATTCTAGAAGTTTTTGATATTACTTCACATAAAGCAGTTACTGAAAATAATTTAAAATTCGTAGTTATGGGTGGCGGAGAAACTAAAGAATTTGTAAGTAAAAATGGAAAAATTGAATTAGAACTTTATAAAAATACCGAATATACTATAAATATAGTTAGATCTGTTGAAAATACTTATAAAATGAGCGGTTTTAAATTCAGAATAAATGATGATAATAGTATTGAAAACGAATCAAAAGAGAAAGTTGAAAAACTAAACGTATATCAAGGTTCCTATTTAGTTAGAATTTATGTTATTCAAGGTGGAAAACATCTAAAAAAATCTATTGATTTTAAAATTGAAGAAATTGGAACAAACTCAGTTCAAATTAGAAAAAATGAAAATAACTTTTTAAATTTTGATGCAAAAATCGGTAAGTCTTATAAAATAACTATGAAGGATAAGGATTCTGAATACTATTTAGAAAAGCCTATAGAATTTACAGTTGAAAAAGATAAAGAAGATGGTTTATATTGGCCAAAAGTACCAAAAGGAGATACTTCTCAAGGTAAAGATAGAAAACTTAAAGCTGTATTTTTAAAACGTTATGATGGTGTAGGAAATAATATTCCGGGTCTTGGCGGAAATGATACAGATCCTTCTTGTCCAAGTTGTCCCGATAATTCAGATGTTGTTTGTGAAGTAAGTAAAAGCAAAGTAAAAACTTTACCGATTTCTGTAAAACTACCGGAAGGTGCAGACAAAAAAGATATAAAATTCAAATTATTTAATTCAAGTAAACAACAATATGAAGGAGAATTTACTCTAGATGAAAACGGAAAGTTACCAGCTCTTGAGTTATTTGAAAAGAATTCATATTTCTTACAATTAGTTTCAAACAAATATTTTATGCACAATAAACATTTTGAAGCTGTAAAAGAAGGTAAGTTCCCATTTGCCTTCAAGGATAAAAAAGAATTAACAGAACTTGTTGTTAAGAATAATACATCTAATGTTAAAAATGATGGAACTTATGAAATTGACATTAAGTTCGTAAAGGATAATAAAGCTCTTGTAAATGAAGAAATTCAATTTATTAGTGCAATTCATACTACAAAAGCTACAACAGATGAATTAGGACATTTAAAAGTTAGATTAATGGAAGATGTAACTTATGTTGCTAAACCAACTAATGAAAATCTTATAATTGATACATTCCCTATCGTTGTAAAAGATAAAACTGAATGGGGAACTCCGGGAATTAAATATGTTTTTGATCATTCATCTTGTGGAAGTGCTGAAATTATCAAAGTAAAAAATAAAATTTCAGGTAGAACTAATGGCTCTATTACTTGTAAACCGGGTAACACAACAATAAAAGGAATGGACTTTAAAAATTTATTCTTGCTTACTGACCACTTAGATAAATCTGATTATCCTGAATTAAAAGAAAAAGATGCTATGATTCTCGATTTAGTTCTACTTAATCATGTAAGACAAAATTGTGAAAGAACTAAATTAGCCTATGGAGATTTTGAAATTCTAAGAAAAATCCCTACAGGTAAAAAAGTTTCTTCCGCTTATTATCTAAACGGAAATAACAAAGAAGAATTAAAATTTGAACAGATTGGAGATATTGTAAAAATTACTGATGTTCATAGCTTAGGAATATATCCTTTAGTGATAGAATTTGAAAAAACAGGATTAGATATACCAAATAAACCTGATGAAAACAAAGATGAAGAAATTACACTTATCGATGAACAAACTAAAATTTCTGTTAAAGGGCCAAAGAAGATACTTGAAGGTTTAAAATTGAAAGTAAACAAACCGGATTCTAACAAATTCGAAAGTTTAAGAGGAAAAAATGTAAATCTTTATGATATTGAATTCTTAGATAAATCAGGAAATCTTAAAAAAGTAGAAAATGGGAAATTTTTAGTTACAGTTCCAAAAACTTCAAATAATGAAGTAGTAGCTGTCCACTATTTAGATGATAATGGAAAATTAAATGCTTTAAGTTTCAATCAAAATGGAAAAGAAATAAGTTTTGAAACTTCTCATTTTTCTAAATATGCAATAGAATACAAATTCCAAAAAGTAAAAGATGATAAACAAATTGAAAATAACAATAAAAAGCAAAGTAAAAAATCTAAATTGGCAAAAACATCAATAGGTTTAAATTTTGTTACATTATCAACATTAGCTATCAGTTCTCTTGCAGGTCTTTACATTTCAAAGAAGAAAAGATAATAAAAAGCTAAATTAAAATTATTTAAAATATAAACAAAAAAGTACTGCTTCAAAAACTTGAAAACAAGTAATGAATGTAGTACTTTTTATTGTAATTAAATTAATATTTTATTTTTAGTATTTTCTGTAATTTCTAATATAAGTATATATTTTTTAGGATAACCCTATGTTATATAAGAATCTTTTTAGTTTTTTCTATTTTTTTAGCTATATTTCTATAAATTGACATTTCTTTAAATTCCCTCCAACTGACCCATTTAAAATTATTAACTTCACCTAAATCAATATTAACATCTAATTCTTCTTCACAGAAAAATAAATATTGTAAGTCATAATGATAATGTTTTTTCTCTTCTTTAATTATGTTTTCAGGGATTTGATGAACAGAAATATTAAGTGGTACCAGTTCATTTAATAAATCCGCTTTATAATATGTCAATTTCTCTATTCCTATACCTGTCTCTTCTAAAAGTTCTCGTTTTGAAGCCTCTAAAGGATTTAAGTCTGTAGACTCTATATGTCCACCAGGTTGTAAATATTTTTTTAGAAAATTATGATAAACTAATATAATTTTATTTGTTTTTTTGAAACAACAAAACATGATGCAGTGAAATGTCCGGTAAAATTCTTTCTATCAATCAAGTTTCTATCAGATTTATTATCTAATTGATTACATATAATATTCAAATCTTCTTCATTTTTATTGTTTTTTACATAATCTTCAAATATTTTTTTATACATACCCATATTCATTATCCTCCTAAGAATAATCAGGTGTATTCCTAAATTCACTTTTTTATTTAATATTTCACTATTAATTCATCATCAAAATTTTTTAATTTTCAATTTCTCTATGTGATATTTTAAATTCCCTATCTCTTGATTTCATAAAATATGAATGTACAAGATATAGTCCAAAGTTTAATATCAACATCATTATTGCTATATATGTTATTGGATGTAATCTATCAGCTACATCTTTAAAAATTGGCGGTTCTGACAGAAATGCATAGTTACAGTTTGTAAGACTGTTGAAAATTACAATTGCTATATGCAAAATGTTTGTAAAAACAAAAACTTCTGTATATTTTTTGAATGAAATTTCTATTTTTTCTACAAAGAATATATAACAGCTTACCCATAGTAACAGAGTATGTCCAACAAAAAAGCTTATCCAAGTATAATGTGGAAATGCAAATTTATCTAACTCCGGTGTCAATAGTGCAACTATTGAGCCTACAAATCCGAGATAAATCCCGATTCTTTTTGACTTTTCATTATGAAAAAACACCCCGTATATCAAACATATAATCGCAACCCTACAATCATATAATGGTAAACTGGTTTCTATCGAAAATGCACCACTTGTTATATACCAAAAATATAATATAAACTGTTGTAAAAATAATATTGCAACAAAAACTTTTAAAATATTTTTATTGCTATTTTTAAATTTATCTCTATACTTATAAATTATAATTGCTCCTGCAAAAGCAATTATAACAAGCACAATATGAGTAAACCCGTATTTTTCTATGTCATATCCTTCAGGCTTTGACCTGAAAAAATAAATTAAAAAATCTAAAATTCTTTCTAAAAAATTCAAAACTATTCTCCTTTAACAAAAGACCAAGAATTCTTTATCTGTGATCTTAATCTTTCAAAACTCCACTTTTCATTTGTATTTGTAGGGCTATTAGAATCATTTATTATGAACATCCCGTCTTCATCAACTCCAACTAAAACGATATAGTGTCCAGTTGAAGAAAAATCTCCCGGTCCTACATTTGCAATTATAGGTCTTCCATTCTTTAACTCATTTTTATAAATTTTTTCATTTGTTGACAACTCTTTAACTTTAATTCCATATTTTTTTGGAATTTCTGTAAAATATTCCCAACCGGTTCCTGATTTTTCAGAATATTCTTCATATTTTGCCAATTCTACAGGAGTAATGGAATTGTCCTTTAAAAGTCCGGAAATAACCATAGCCATTGAAGTTGGACCACAACCATTTATGGCTATATTATCATCAGTATATTTGTTTTGTCCCCAACGTCTGTCCCATTGCAAATAATATGGAATATCTCTTTTAAAATCAACACTTTCTCCGGTAAAATTATCAACTGTTCTATTCTCAAGCTTGTCTTTAACAAAAAGTTTTGCAGAAGGATTTCTATAAAGCAAAGCCAAATAGCTATAGCTTAATTTATCTTTACTTTTTAATATTTCTTGAATATCTGAATCCTCACTATTTTTAAGCCCTTCAAGAACGGTTTTTTCAGTCAAAATATTTGCCTTTTTACCTGTATTAACTTTTGTAGAAAGTTTACTTACATCTATTCCGTTAGCATTTAAAGTCTTTGATTTAGTTTCAACCTCTTTTGCTGTATTACCTGCAATTTTGGTTTCTTTTTTAGCAAAAACGAAATTAAAAAATACAAATATTCCAAATGTATACAATACAAGATAAATACCGAATTTAGTTAATTTATTTTGCAAATTGCGATTCATAATCTACTCCGCAATTGCCAACATCTTCTTAGCTTGATCACTTGTAATCAGCGCATCTATCATTTCGGAAATATCTCCATTTAGGAAACTGTCTAATTGATAAATAGTCATATTTATTCTGTGATCTGTAACTCTTCCTTGTGGAAAATTATAAGTTCTTATCCTTTCAGATCTGTCTCCTGACCCGATTTGTGATTTTCTTGCATCAGCAATATCCTTATTCTGTTCCTCTTGATACTTTTCATAAAGTCTTGATTTCAAAATTTTCATTGCCTTATCTTTATTCTTAAGCTGTGATTTTTCATCTTGACAAGTAACAACAACTCCTGTAGGAATATGTGTAATTCTAACAGCAGAGTCAGTTGTATTTACACATTGTCCTCCATTACCGCTAGCTCTGTAAACATCAATTCTAAGATCATTTTGATTTATAACGACATCAACATCTTCAACTTCCGGTAAAACTGCAACAGTTGCAGCAGAAGTATGAATTCTTCCACTTGATTCTGTAGCAGGAACACGTTGAACTCTATGAACACCACTTTCATATTTTAATTTTGAGTATGCCCCTTTACCTTTAACTAAGAAAACAACTTCTTTAATTCCACCGACACCTTGTTCAGAAATACTCATTATTTCTGTTTTCCATTTTTGTTTATCTGCGAACATTCTATACATTCTAAGAAGATCTTCTGCGAAAAGTCCCGCTTCATCTCCACCTGTACCGGCTCTTACTTCCATAAATACATTCTTTTCATCATTAGGATCTTTTGGTAATAACAAAATTTTAAGATCTTGTTCTTCCTTTTCAATACTATCTTCAAGCTCTGAAATTTCTTCCTTAACAAGTTCTTTCATTTCATCGTCTAAACTTTCCTTTAACATCCCTTTGTTTTCTTCAAGTTCTTTCTTATGTTTAGAATATTCTCTATATTTTTCAACAATAGGCTTCATATCGCCATGTTCTTTGGCAAGTTTTTGCCAAACATTCATATCTTTCATAATTTCGGGATCTATAATTTTTTTTTCAAGTTCCTCAAATTTTTCAACTAATAGTTCTAATTTATCAAACAAAGTATATCTCTCCTTTTTTAATAACAATTAACTTTAATTTATCTTAACAATTTATTTTTATTTATAATATGTAGCTTTATCAATAGGCACAAAGCTAATAATTAAATCATAACTCCTTTTTGATTATTCTTTATGGTAGTTATGATGAAATATAAGTAGCTTTGCCATAAGGCGCAAAGCTACTTATATTATATCACATATATACACATATTGTAAATTTTTTTCCCTAAAAAATCTGCTATAAAACAACCCGACACATAAGTATCGGGAATGAGATTCTTTTATCTTTATTTAGAAAGTTCTAAATTTTTATTATTTATAGTATAAATTTCATCAGCAATTTCTTCATAAAGCAAATCGTGAGCTATTAAAATCATTATGCTTTTTCTCTTTGCTTCTTCTAGAAAATCTCTTAAAATAGCTTTTGATTCAACATCTAAATTTGCTGACGGCTCGTCAAGTAAAACAATACTCTTTTCTTGCATAAATGTCCTTATCAAAAATAGTTTTTGCTGTTCTCCAAGTGAAAGATTTGCAGGATTTGTTTTAACTTCATAATTTTCATCTTTTGCATTAAATCTTTTCAAAAGATTTTGCATCTTTGAAATTTGTTCTTCTCTTTCTATCTCAGTTAAAACTATATTTTCTCTAACAGTTCCGTTAAACAACATTGCAGGATTATATAAGTAGGAAATATCGTCTTTTTTATCCTCCGATATTCTAAAATATCCACCTTTTTCCTTAATTTGTTTTACGGAATAAACTCCTGCAAGTAAATTTAAAAGCGTAGTTTTTCCTGTTCCATTATCACCTTTTAGAATATAAAGTCCATTTTTAGAAATTGTAAAATCATCTATTTTAAACAATAACTCATCTTTTGCATTTGTAATTTCGACATTTTTAATTTCTATAGGATTTTCTTGTTTTACAAAAAGTTTTGAATAATTATTTTCTTCATTTTCATAGTTTAAAAAGTTTCTAATCCTTTCAAAACTTGCTACTGAAGAATTTGCATTTGCCTTTAAATTTGCAATGGACGTTATCGGAGTATAAATCATTTGAGCATATTGTAAAAACATAATCAATGTTCCAATAGTAAAAATTCCTCTATGAACAAAACTTGCCCCCAAGATTAACACTATAAAAGGACTAAGAGTTGAAATAAATTTTGGAAATTCCATATTTAAAATTAAAAATTTATGTTTTGTACCTGTAATATTCCAACGTTTTTCTGCTATATAATTAAATTTCTTAAAAAACAAGCCCCAAGCCTTAAACAACTCAATACTTGTTTTTTTATAAACAACATCTTCTTCTTGTTCAAAAATTTTATCATTTAATTTCATCTCTTCACTTGCAAGTTTTTCCATTCGATTTTTATTAAAATAATTTCCAAGATAATAAATCGGTATTAATATAAAAGTTATTATTGCAAGTATGTAATTAATTTTTATCAGTATAAGAGCTACCAATAAAATCTTTATAAAATCCACTACTAAATCTATTTTTAAATTAATATATGTATAAATTACAGCTATATCATAATTCAAAAGATTCAACACCTTAGCCTTGCTCATCCCCTCATAGTCCGGTGTATTTATCTTAGAAATCTTTTTTACAATTTGTTTTTGATATTTTAAAGCAGTTTTATTACAAAATATCTGATTTAGATAATCACATAAATAGCTAATTCCATGAACAAAAACCGCAAATACAATTATCCCAAATATGTATAAATATAATTTTCCACTGTCCATATTCCCTATATTATCAAGAATACTCTTAAAAATATAAGGAAAAATAAGTGAAATAAAATAAACTCCCAGCGAAAAAATACATAGAAAAATAACACTAGATTTTTTTAACTTAATAGGCAAATCGAATTTTGAATTTTTCATTTAGAATTAGCCTCCTTATATAACAATCTTATATAATTTTCCAAATTATATTTCTCTGGAATACAACTCTCTTGACCACTAATTCTCTTTAAAGTGCAGCCCCCCATACACATGGGTAACAATTTACATTCTCTGCACTTATCCTTTTTAAATGGGGATTCACTGATTTTTTTTATATAATTTTCCATATTAAGTTTTATTTCTCCATTACTTAATATTTCTCCTTGACAAAAACAATCATTATTATCACTAGATGTGCAGAAATATAGTTTTAAATCAGTTTCTACCATAAAACAACTATCAGTTTCAAATTCACATCCAATATTTACATTTGTTGGTCGTGGAAAAAACATTTTTAATTTAAAAAAATCTTCCTGAAAATTAAAATATGCCTTCGAATATTCTTTTAAATTTTTAAAATATAGCCCTTCAATATTTTCAGATAATTCAAAGTTCGTAAGTTCGTTTCCATAAATACTTAAAAATTGTTTTTCTTCATCTAGTTTGTTGATAAATTTTAATAATTCTATTAAATTTCTATTTTTATTATTTATATTTATTCTTAAATCAACATATATTTTATTTTTTATAAGTAACTTTATATTTTCAATTATTCTATCAAAAGTCCCTTTATTTGATGAGGTAATTCTTAAACTATCATGTTGATTTTTTTCGCCGTCTAATGTTATTTGAAAAGATGAAATTCTTGTTTTTTTTAAATTATTCAATACTTTTTGATTCAATAAATATCCATTACTTGTAATATCAGAGTTCCCTTTTATATTTTTTGAAACTAAGAATTCTTCAATTTTAAGTAATGGATTAATATTCAGTAATGGTTCTCCACCAAACCAATGAATATTAACAGACTTATATTCTTCTAATTGTTTTTCTATGAACTTTATTAAAGTGTCTGTATCACGCATAGATAAATTATTTCTCTTATGCTCTTGATAACAATATTTACACCTCAAGTTACAATCGTTTGTTAGTTTTATTGTTAAATTTAAACTATCTTTTGAAAATTTTTTTTTGTTATAAATATACTCTAAATACTCTAACTCATTATTCTCTTTAACTAAAAACCCCATTTCTAACAAAATTTTTTTCTCTTCTTCATTAATATCATTGTTATTAAATTTATTAAAGAAATCTCTATCAAATTCTAATAAAGCAAGAGTTTTTGAATTAAATGCTAACATCTGTTCTTCTAAATCCACAAAAATATTATATTTAGATTTTTTCATAAAATTCTTCCTCCAAAAAAACAAATTAAAAATAAAATACAGAGATAAAATCTCTGTGTTTTATTAGTTATTATCTACCATAACTTCCTTTACCTGGCACGTTATCCGTGCTGGAATCGGCGAGAACCAGCCCGCGGCTGATATACTTCGCCTCGTATCCGGCGGAAACCGTAGCCTTGAAAGCTCCGGGCTTCGCCGTGCAATAAGCCGGTACCACGACATCGGCGGATGCGATGGAACCCATGACCGCAAGAGCGGCCGCCAAGGAAGTCAATGCAGATCGCTTCATAATAGTTTCACTAATACTTGCTTTTTTTAGGAAATACAGAAAAATCTAGTACATCCGCCGCATTTTTCCTTGGAAACCGTACGCTCCGGAAGCATGGGAGGAACATTTTCCTGAATCAAG
>OGYO01002197.1_pt1 | contig 10495 bp, 10 predicted proteins | sample 1576561 | NCBI WGS metagenome assembly OGYO01 (sample SAMEA3541507, study PRJEB24748) | human gut metagenome | biome: human gut; feature: human-associated habitat; material: faeces | place: China | collected 2012 | reverse complement strand
ATACGTACGCGTACCCGGATTATAACGCGCCTCACACCAATCGGTTTCTTCCAACGGTGTAACCGTACCGTCCGGCAGATGCAAGCGAAAACGGATATGCGATCACAGCAGTACCGGAGATCGGAGCAGCAGAGAGTGATGTAGTAGCAGACACTCTTATCCTGAGATCTAACGTATATAAAGTTTCCGGAACAGACGTAAGTGAACTTCCGAAGAACACAACAGTAGAAGCTTTCCTTAAAAATATCATCGTAGATACAGGCGTCAAAGTTACTGTTAAAGACGGTGAGAACGTACTTGAAGGAACAGATGTTGTAAAGGGAGGAGCAAAAGTTGTTCTTTCATATGAAGGAAAAGAAAATGTAACTTATACAGTCGTTGCAAGTTCTGATAAAGAACTGAAAGCTTCTTACTATGAAGTGAGAGGAACAGAGTTGGAAGTTCCTTACACAGAGAAAAATCCAACAACAGTAAAGGAACTGAAGGCGAGTCTTACGGTAGCTGATACAGCAACTGTTTCTGTAGTAAATGCTGGAAAAGAACTGGCAGATAAGGATGCAGTAGCAGACGGAATGACACTTCGTATCACAGCGGAAGATGGAACTACAAAAGAGTATGCGATCAAGCAGAAAAATGAATACAACTGGACTTTAGATTATATAAACGGACAGCAGGGAAATGTCTGGTTCGGACAGATGAAGGACGGATCCGGTGACTGGGCGAATATGACATCTGTTGATAAAGATGGCTGGCCAAACTGGGCTACTCATACATATTATGGACCTGGTATTGATGATGATCAGCATGTAACTACAGCAAGCAGTCCAGACAAACACGGTTTACTTTCTGCACCGCCAAGCACAAATATCTCAACAGCAATGGCATACAGAGTACCAAAGAGCGGAACAGTATCATTCAAAGTTAGAGATAATGAGCCATATCTTCGTCAGAATGATAACGCAGGCGGAACAGTTACATTAAGCCTCTATGTAAATGGAACAGAGAAGAAGAACTTGACACTTGAAACCAGTAAAAAGAAAGAAGGAAACTGGGAAAAGGCAGAAGAAATCGAAGTGACTCGAGGCGACATGATCCGTGTAGTAGCAAAATGTAACGGAAATCCAAGCAAACCATCTGCTCATATTACACCGATTATTACTTACGTAGATAAAGCTGCTGCAGATAAAGAAGCTCCAACAGTTCCGGCAGATGTGAAAGCATCCGAGATTGCTCATACAGGAGCAAAGCTCACTTGGACAGCGTCTAAAGATAACGTAGAAGTAGCCGGATACAATGTATACCTGAACAATGAGAAAGTAAATGATGAACTTATCACAGGAACAGAGTATGATCTGGCAGACCTTACAGCAAATACTGAGTACAACGTAACAGTAACAGCAGTGGATGCTGCAGGAAATGAGTCTGAAAAATCAGAAGCAGCGACATTTACAACACTGAAGGGAGCAGACCTTACAGAACTTACAGCAACGATTGCTGAGGCAGAAAAAATTCTTAAAGCAGAAGATAAAGATAAATATTCTGCAGCAGCTCTTGTAGAACTTCAGGAACTTGTGAATGCAGGAAAGCTGTTGACAGCAACATCTACTCAGGAAGCTGTAGATAAGAAGAAAGATGAAATCACAGCAAAACTTGCTGATATTCAGACACAGTTTACAATCACAGCAACAGCAGGTGAAGGCGGAAAGATTGAACTGAAAGACGAGATCAAAGAGAGAGCAAAAGACGAAACAAGTTACGAAACAAAAGCTTATAAGGGAACATCCAAAGTGTTCACAATCACTCCTGACAAGGGATATCATATTGAAAGTATTGCCGTTGACGGAGAGAATGTAGAAACTATTGCAACAGAGTATGCTTTCGAAGGTATTGTTGCAGATCATACAATTGCTGTAACATTTGCAAAAGATGAGCTTACAATTGCGAAAGAAAATCTGTTAGCAACAATTAATACAGCAAACAAAAAACTTGCAGAGACAGAGCAATACACACCGTCATCTTTGAAAGATCTTGAAGATGCAGTCAAAGCTGCGCAGGCTATTTATGACGATCCAAATGCTGATCAGAATAAAGTAAATGAAGCAAAGACAAATGTAGAAGATAAGATGAAAGCTCTGAAAGCGAAAGCCAAGAAAGATGCTCTGAAGCTTGCAATTACAGCAGCAGAAGGTGATGCCGCATTAGTTGACAAATACACAGAAGAGTCTATCGAGAAACTTCAGAAAGCAATCAAAGAAGCAAAAGAAGTATTAGCTGATGAGAATGCATCACAGGAAGAAGTAGACGCAGCAGAGAAAGCAGTCAAAGCAGCACAGAAGGCTCTTGTTGAGAAAGAGACACCGAAGCCGGAGGCACCTGTTAAGAAGGATGAACTGAAAGCAGCAGTAGAAGATGCAACAAAGGTTGTAGGAGATACAGAGCAGTATACAGAAGAGTCCCTTGCAGCACTTCAGGCAGCAATCGATAAAGCCATTGCAGTACTGGATAACCCAGAATCAACACAGGCTGAGATCGACGCAGCAGTGAAATCTGTAAAAGAAGCAAAAGAAGCTTTGAAAGTAAAAGAAGACAAGAAAGACGACAACAATAAGGGCGACGACAAGAAAGACGACAGCAATAAGGGTGACGACAATAAAAAGGATGACAATAAGAAGGATGACAGCAACAGCGGAACATCCAACAATGGTTCATCTAATGGCGGAACATCCAACAAGAATACTACAAGCACTGTCAATAAGACATCAAATGCAGTAAAAACAGGTGATGCAGCAAATGTAGCAGGTGTAGCAGGAGTTGCAATCCTCTGTCTGGCAACAGGAATTGTTGTTGTACTGATTAAAAGAAAGAGAATAAGATAAAATGATTGTAGTTATAAGTCTTATCATGATTCTATCATTTCTGCTAAGCGCAGTAGTTATTATGTGTTTATGTAAAAAATCGATAAACTGGCGTAATGAACAGTGTGGTTATGATTTAGAAGAAAGCATAGAACTGTAAAAAAGAAAATTGGTACAAAAGAAATAACTAATCAGAGAAACCCAGGAGTAAAATTCTGGGTTTCTGATTAGTTATTTTATTAAAAACGTTTTCCTGTATTGAGAAGGTGTTGCATTAATAACGCTTCCAAAGACTTTGGAATAGTGCTGCGAGTCTTTAAATCCAACCTGCAGTGCAATTTCCGTTAAGGTTAAATTGGTATCCTGCATTAGCTCAATGGAGCGATTGATACGATAAATATTAATATAGTTTGATAATGTGACGCCCATATAACTCTTGAAAAGTTTACTGAGATAACGGACGGAAATATGCAATTGTTGTGCAATGTCTTCTTGTAAGATTTTTGTAGCGTAATGAGTTTGAATATAATTCAATGTATAAGCTACATAACTGTTTTGAAGTTGAGGCTCTGCATGTTCACGTTCATGTACAAGCTCTGTGTGATCAAGAATATAGAGCATCAGGTTCATAAGAGCAACATTAAGATTAGCGGCTGTAAACAGACTGTCAGAGGAAGTACGCAAATCAATCAATTTCTGAAGATGCTTATCAATCGTTTCATCAGAGATGAGTCGATAATAAAAATGTGAAGAAAATAATACAGCATGAAGAAGCGTAATCGGGAATATTCCATCATTATCAAGAATGATAGTTGAAAACATATCAGGGTTGAAATGTATATGCTGAAACTCGCAATCTGAAGTATCATTCAGATAAAAAGAATGCACCACATCAGGAAGGATCATAATAAAGTCACCTTTTGTACAATGCAGGTTTTCTGATTGAATATCCATATAACATTCTCCGGAAAGAATTCGATAAATCTCAATATTAGTATGTAAGTGTCGACCGAATGTATAACCTGCCTTTCGATACGACACAACTGCTCCCGATAAAATAGAATCAGATAGAGACATCTGTTTAGAAACAGTATTTTTTGGGGAAGAGTCGGAAGTCCTACCGGGGTGAGCCAGAAGATTCGATCCAGTTTGTTCAGTATGAGTTTTTGTCATAAATTTATGCCTCCATAATTAAGTGAAAGATAAACCAAATTAAAATCTATTATAACACAAATATAAGAAAAACACACAAAAAAATATATAAATTTGCGATAAATTCATAAATTTTATAGAGCGTTTTCTGAGGAGAAGTCCTGGACGATGAGGAAAAATCACATAAATGGAAAGCGTCTCGCATGTGAGATTGTTGCTTTTATCAATTCCAATCCATTTGCGCAAGTAAAGATTAATGCAAAGATGTTATGTAAGGAGAAGAAAAAACAGAGGTAACCAAAAATGGGCAAATTTCAGATAACAAAAAAAGACGAGAAATCCTTATAAAATAAGGCTTTCTCGTACTTTTCAACCATGCGGAAGAGGAGACTTGAACTCCCACAGGATAAAACTCCCACTAGAACCTGAATCTAGCGCGTCTGCCATTCCGCCACTTCCGCTCGACACAAACTATCTTATCATAGAGCGAACGGTTTGTAAAGCCTAAAAAATAAATTCTATATATTGTTTGAATAATTTCGATTTATCAGAAAATTTTAATAAAGTTTTTATTGACTCCGTGATGGATTTGTATTATAGTTTCTCGTTGATATTTTGAAGAAAAATAACAGTGGGAGGAAGAGATATATGACATTTTATCAGGAGTTACAGCTTAGTTCAGTTGCATCTAAGCAGCTGATCAAAGCGACAGAAGACAAGAAGGAAAGACGTAGACACATTCTTATTTATAATTTTAAGGTCTATCTTGTAATGGCGTTTTGTGTGGCAGTGGTTTCCTTATACAGTCATTTCACAGGGAATAACAACAGTGTAGTAGGCGTTACAGTGCTTCTTGCGGTGCTTGTTCTTCGACAGGCAGATTTTGGAATTCGTACAACGCACGGATTGGCCTCCATCGTCGGAATCTTTGGAATATTGATTGCAGGACCGAAGCTTTCGAATATGGTGTCACCGGTTCCGGCATTCTTTATTAATGTAGTATGCATTTTGCTTCTTATGATTCTGGGATGTCACAATGTGATTATGTACAATCATTCTACATTTGTTCTTGGATATCTTCTTCTTCAGGGATATGATGTGACCGGACAGGAGTACTTGTATCGTGTGGCTGGCCTTTTGGTTGGAATGGTATTGTGTATGGCGATTTTCTATAAGAATCAGAAGAACAGACCGTATCGAAGATCATTTCTTGATTTGTTCCGCGAGTTCGATATTAACTCCGCAAGAAACAGATGGTATATTCGTCTTTCACTGGTTGTTTCCAGCGCAATGTTGTTCATGTCATTGCTTGGACTTCCAAGAGCAATGTGGGCGGGAATCGCAAGCATGTCTGTTTGTCTCCCATTTCCGGATGACTGTGGAGAGCGAGCAGGTAAGAGAGCTGCATTTAATATAGTAGGATGTCTGTTATTTGTTATCTTGTATCTGGTGCTTCCGGAGTCTATGTATCCATACATCGGAATGATAGGAGGAATTGGAGTCGGATATTCTGCAGGGTATGCATGGCAGACAGCATTTAATACATTTGGTGCATTGTCGATTGCATCCGGCTTGTTTGGGATGCCGTATGCGGTAGCGCTTCGTATTGGGGCAAATGTATTTGGCGCGGCATACACGATGGCATGCAATAGGATTCTGCCGAGACTGGCAGCAGTGTTTGAGCAGAGAAGAGAACAGGTTAGTGAATAATCTAAGTTGTTTGAAATAGTAATTTATTCGAATAAAAATGGAGTGAGAACTGAGGCAATATAATTCACCTCAGTATCTCACTCCATTTTTCATACAAACGATCCAGTGACCAGGCGGCATTGGCCGGGCTGGTGGAAGGAAGCACAAGGATGTCTCTTTCGGTCAGCGGCTGCTGATATTTCTTATAAAGAGCTCCGGCTTTATTTCCATTTGCATAGATTTGTCGAATCTGACAATGATCTAAGATTTGTTTCAAATCAGTTGGTGTCACATTCTTGATGCTGCTGTCACTGGAGCCTTTGATGTCACAGCTTTGAATAACATCCCAGATGGCGATATGGTGGCGGAGCAACATGGCCGTTTTCTCTTCAACTGTCTGCGGAGTTTCCTCCTCACAAAGTTTCGCCAACAATTTCCAGAATCGATTTTGTTTATGTCCGTAGTAGAAATTATTTTCCCGTGATTTTACAGAAGGAAGAGTTCCAAGAATCAGAATCTCGGAGTCTTCATTATATATTGGTTCAAAGGAGTGGGTAATGTGTTCATATTCCATGGTTGTGTTCACTTTCTGATGGTTTGAAGTAAGTTTTATAACAAGTATAGTGTCTCATGAAGATTGTGTCAATAATACTGCTTACTACAAGGAGCAACTTCGCATCTACACAAAGGTTGCTTTTACCTGCGTAATGGATTATACTAGTCTGACAGGGAATTTTGAAACGGAGGATTTTACAATGAAAATTGCAGTAACTTATGACAACGGAAATATTTTCCAGCATTTTGGAAAGACAGAGACTTTCAAAGTGTATGAAGTGGAAGATAATAAGGTGGTTTCCAGTGAAGTGATCGGTTCTAATGGGGAAGGACACGGAGCACTGGCAGGACTGCTTGCAGGACAGAACGTAGATGTTCTGATCTGTGGTGGAATTGGTGGCGGAGCTCAGACAGCACTTGCAGAGGCCGGCGTTGAATTATGTTCAGGTGCTCAGGGAGATGCAGACCAGGCAGTAGAGGCATACCTGAAAGGCGAGCTTACATCCAAAGGAGCTACTTGTGATCATCATCACCATGAGGAAGGACATTCCTGCGGAGATCATGAAGAGGGACATTCTTGTGGAAGCAGCTGCGGTGGCGGATGCGGATCACACACTACAATGGAAGGAAAGAATGTTGGAAAGAAATGCCGTACACATTACAAAGGAACATTCAATGACGGAACTCAATTTGATTCTTCTTATGACCGTGGAGAGCCGCTTGAGTTTGTATGTGGTGTAGGACAGATGATCAAAGGATTTGACGCAGCAGTAGCTGATATGGAAGTTGGTCAGGTAGTAGACATCCATCTGATGCCGGAAGAAGCTTACGGAATGCCGAATCCGGAAGCTATCTTTACAGTAGAGATCGCAGAGCTTCCGGGATCTGAGGATCTTGAAGTAGGACAGCAGCTGTATCTGTCCAATCAGTATGGACAGCCATTCCCGGTAAAGGTAACAGCTAAGGAAGAGACAACAATTACTTTCGATGCAAACCATGAGATGGCAGGAAAAGAACTGAACTTCAAGATTGAGCTTGTATCAGTTGAATAAAAAGTGAATAGAAGTAATTAGAATTCCAGTAAGAAGTATCTAATAAGAAACATAGAAAGAGGGCAGTGATTCAACGATTGAGAAATCGTGAAGTACTGCCCCCTCTCTTTAAGTGCGGGTAAGCATTTAAATTGTTACTGATTTACACTATCACTCACAATCTTTCCATCCATAATGCGGACAACGCGGTCTACCTGATTGGCAATTTCATCATCATGTGTAATAATAATAACTGTTCTTCCAGATTCATGAAGGTCTTTCAGAATATTCATGATCTCGATAGTCGACTTACTGTCCAGGTTACCGGTCGGCTCATCAGCAAGGATGATCGGCGGCTGCGCGGCAATTGCTCTGGCTACAGCAACACGCTGCTGCTGTCCACCGGAGAGCTGGTTCGGTCTGTGATCCATACGATTTTCCAATCCAACTTTCGACAGCGCTTCCCCTGCAATCTCTTTTCTCTGTTGTTTTCCAAGTCCACGGTAGATCAGCGGAAGTTCTACATTTCCAAGCGCATCCAGGTTTGGGATCAGATTGAATCCCTGAAAGATGAAGCCAATCTTGTGATTGCGGATATCAGACAGTTCATTGTCTGAGAGATTGGCGACATCTTTTCCGTCCAGAAAATATTCCCCGGAATCAGGTGTGTCAAGACAGCCGAGCATATTCATAAATGTAGATTTACCAGAACCGGAATGCCCGACAATGGCAATAAATTCCCCCTGGTTGATCTCAAGAGAAACATCATCCAGCGCGCGGACTTCATTTTCTCCAGGGTTGTAAATCTTGTACATATTTTTAACACGAATGAGTGGCTCCATAAAACTCCTCCTTAAAAAATAAAATAAATATCACAATAAGAATTCTAATTTCCAAAATAAGCATTGACTCCGGCAGTTAGACCATCAGCCAGACTGTTTAGTGTGGAATCACTGTGGTCAGAGCTTGCATTTCCAAGTTCCATATCAACAGACGGAATCGTACTATAAGAAGTCTGCGTCAGGTCGATATTCATAGAACCGTTTTGATAAATGGTCATTCCCTCCGTACGAAGTCCTTCTACAAGAGATGCTCCAAGTGCATCATGTTCCTGCCAGTGGGAAGCGACAGGTTCCATACTTTTCAGGCCATCTGGTACAGAAATGTAGAAACAGCCTTTGTCATATCCCAATCCGTCTCCATCCCAGTGGAGTGAGATGTGACAGTCAGCTACATTGTTGCAGAGCACGGTGCGGGCAACATTATCAAGTTGGACATCGTCGCTATTTCTCACCATAAGGACATCATATCCTTGAGCAAGCAGCTTATCTTTCAGAATCTGAGCTATCTGAAGTGTAACAGTGCTTTCAGCAGTTCCATCGTTAAATGTCATTCCACCGGAAACAGCAGTCGCATAAGTTGCACCCTGAGCAGTGCTTCCGCCGGTTGTCTTTGCAGAACCATCTGGGTGACACTTCGTCTTTACAGAAGAACCACCAGAAGTTCCATGCCCGGCATTCACGCCAATGACGATATCCTTACGGTTAGAATCTGCAAGATAAATCAACATTGCCCGCATCCAGCGCGCGCTGAGACAGGCGCATCTGGACGCCATCCTGCTCACCAACGAAAACGACCGCCGGTTCGCCACCGGCTTCCCGTCCTCGGACGGCACGGTGATCGTGACGGTGCATCAGGCATTTTTCATCACCGACTCCCGCTACATCGAGGCCGCAAACGCCGCGCTGACCGGCATCGCGCAGGTGCTGCTGTGCTCGCGCGAGGCGCCGATGCGCACGCTCGTGCAGGGTATTTTGCGCGAGGCAAACGTGCAGCTGCTCGGCGGTGAGGAGCAGACGACGAGCTACGCCGAATTCACGGCCTACGAGCAGCTGCTCGGGCTCAAGCTCCAGCCGGCACAGAGCATCCTGCGCACCCTGCGCGCAGCCAAGCAGCCGGAGGAGCTGGCGATGATGTATCAGGCGCAGCAGATCACGGACGAGACGTTTGCGCAGATCTGCACCGTCATCCGCCCCGGCATGACCGAGCGGGAGATCGCGGCCGAGCTCATTTACCGCATGCTGCGCCTCGGCGCGGAGGGCACGAGCTTTGACCCCATCGTGCTCACCGGACCGGACACGAGCATGCCGCACGGCGTGCCCGGCGACCGGCGCGTGGCAGAGGGCGACTTTGTGACGATGGACTTCGGCTGCCGCAAAAACGGCTACTGCTCGGACATGACGCGCACCGTCGCCGTCGGCATGCCGAGCGACGAGATGCGCACCGTGTACCAGACCGTGCTCGACGCGCAGCTGGCCGGCATTGCCGCGGCAAAGGCCGGCGTGACCGGCGAGCGTGTGGACGCCGCCGCGCGCAAGGTCATCACCGATGCGGGCTACGGGGACTGCTTCGGTCACAGCTTCGGACACAGCCTCGGGCTCGACATCCACGAGCACCCCATCGCCGCGCCCGGCGCGCACGCAAAGCTGCCGGAGCACACCGTCATCTCCGCAGAGCCCGGCATCTATCTGCCCGGCAAATTCGGCGTGCGTATCGAGGATGTGCTGCATCTGACGGCCGATGGGGCGGAAATTCTCACACGAAGCCCGAAAAATCTGATCATTCTGTAAATATTCGCTTGTCAAACCAGACAATATCGTGTAAACTATATAAGATTTTTGATTCTAATTATTCTTGAGGAGGATTCCTATATGATTACAGCAGGCGATTTCCGCAACGGTGTTACGTTCGAGATGGACGGCCAGGTCATGCAGGTCGTCGAGTTCCAGCACGTCAAGCCCGGCAAGGGCGCGGCCTTTGTGCGCACGAAGATGAAAAACGTCATCACCGGCGCCGTGACCGAAACGTCCTTCAACCCCACCGCCAAGTTCGAGAGCGCCACCATCGACCGCAAGACGATGGAATACAGCTACAACGACGGCAACCTCTATTACTTCATGGATCCCGAGACCTATGAGCTCATCCCCATCGACGAGAGCGCCCTCGGCAGCAACTTCCGCTTCGTGAAGGAGAACATGGAGTGCACCATCAGCTCCTACAAGGGCAAGGTGTTCCAGGTCGAGCCGCCCACGTTCGTCGAGCTCGAAGTGGCCGAGACCGATCCGGGCTTTGCCGGCAACACCGCCACCAACGCCACCAAGCCCGCCACGCTGGAGACCGGCGCTTGACTATATCGATAAGATAGTTGCGGAT
>OGYO01002195.1_pt1 | contig 10498 bp, 6 predicted proteins | sample 1576561 | NCBI WGS metagenome assembly OGYO01 (sample SAMEA3541507, study PRJEB24748) | human gut metagenome | biome: human gut; feature: human-associated habitat; material: faeces | place: China | collected 2012 | reverse complement strand
GAGGCAGACTGCGACGGAAAAAGCCTCTATGAAACCGCAAAGTCGATCCTTTCAGACGCCGGACGGATGCGCGCCATGCGTGCCAGCGCACGGGATATGGCCGTGGTCGATGCTGCCGAGCGCATCTATCAGACGGCGCTCGACCTTGCAAAGCACTGACACGCACATCGCACGCAGCGCATAGGATGGGGAAAATTCCTGTGTTTTGGAGGAATGCCCATGCCAGCGCTGCTTGTTTCCAAATCGCCTCCGCTTTCCGGGGAGGTGACGATCCACGGTGCGAAAAACAGCGTCCTGCCCATTCTGGCCGCGACGCTCCTGTGCAGAACGCCATGCGTCCTGCATAACTGTCCAGATATTCTCGACGTGACGCACACACGTGCCATCCTGCACAGCCTTGGCTGCGCCTCCGAACGGCGCGGGGCGAGCGTCTACATAGACCCGCGCAGCTGCGCCGGTCATTCCATCCCGCCGGAGCTGGCCGCATCTATGCGTGCGTCCAGCCTGTTTCTCGGTGCGCTGCTTGCAAGACAGGGCGAAGCGTCGCTGAGCCTGCCGGGCGGCTGTCCCATCGGCGCAAGGCCGGTGGACTATCATCTGCTTGCCTTCCGCGCACTCGGCGCGGAGGTCACAGAGATGGACGATACCATTCACTGCCGCGCACGAAGACTGACCGGCGCGAAGATCACATTGCCCGGCCCCAGCGTCGGCGCAACGGAAAACGCCATGCTGGCCGCCGTTGGGGCAGAGGGCGTCACCGTGATCGAGAACGCCGCCTGTGAGCCGGAGATCGTCGATCTGGCCGGTTTTTTGACCGCCTGCGGTGCAAAAATCGCGGGCGCAGGTACGGGACGTGTAACCGTCAAGGGCGGTCAGCCGCTCACCGGCGCGACCTATACCATCCTGCCGGACCGCATTGAAACCGCGACGTTCCTGTGCGCCTGCGCCGCCTGCGGCGGCACGCTGACGCTGCGCAGGACGGCCCCGCGTCTTGCTGAGCCGATTTTAAATTCGCTCACAGAAAGCGGCTGCCGGTTTTCCTGCACACATGATACCATTCAAATTTCCCGCGACGGACCGCTGATAGCCTGCCGCCCGGTCATCTCAAAGCCGTATCCCGGCTTTCCGACCGACGCGATGCCGGTGCTGCTTGCCTCTCAGCTGCGGGCAGAGGGACAGACAGACTTTACCGAGACGATTTTCGAAAACCGCTTCGGCTATGCCAGAGAGCTTAAAAAGCTCGGTGTGCAGCTGCGTCAGGACGAAAACACTGTCCATCTGCGCGGTGCGCCGCAGCTGTATGCGGCGCAACTTTTCGCGGAGGATCTGCGCGGCGGCGCGGCGCTCGTGCTCGCAGCCATGCAGGCCGAGGGCGAAAGTACCATTTTTGGAGTAAAACACATCGAACGGGGATATGATACTCTTGAGGCTGCGCTGCAAAGCGTCGGCGCTCGCCTGAAAACAGTGGAAATCCCCAAAAAGATGTGATATACTTTGTATATTCTGAGCCTCCGAAGGAGAATGCATCATGCGCACGAAGCAAAGCAAAGCGAATAGGGAAGCACGAGCCGCAGGCAAGGCACGTCAGGTGCGCAGCAGTGCGCTCGGCAAGCTCCTCATCATGCTCGCTGTCGTTGCTGCGATCGTCTTCGGCGTCGCGATCTTCTTCAAGGTCAACACCATTGAGATCCAGGGCAACACCGTCTATTCCGCCGACCAGATCATCGAGGCCTCGCAGATCCAGCAGGGCGATAATCTCCTGACGGTCAATAAAGCGCTGGCTGTCGGCAACATCAAGGCCGCACTGCCGTATGTCGAGGATGTTTCCATTGCCCGCAGCCTGCCGGACGGCATTATCATTCAGGTCCGCGAGAGCGTCGTTTCCTTTGCCGTCATGACCGACACGAACGCCTGCTGGCTCGTCGGCCCAAGCGGCAAGGCGCTTGAGCGCATTGAGCCTGCCGCATTCAATGAAAACCCGCACATCAACGGCCTGCTCATTTCCACGCCCACGGGGGGGGAAGCCGTCTCTTCCCCAACGCCCACAGCGCTGGCCGCCGCGCTGGACGTCATGAAGGAGCTTGACGGCACCGGCCTTCTGGAGCATATCCGCGTGATCGATGTGGAAAAGGAATACGACATGAGCATCTGGTACGACGAACGCTACGAGATCAAGCTCGGCGGGACCGATGAGTTGGCCTATAAGATCCGCTATCTGTGCTCCATTCTCGACCAGCTCAGCGAATTTCAGGCCGGGACCATCGATCTGACTCAGGCCGCGCAGAAAAGGGCCACCTTCCAGCCCGCAGCGTGAGCCGAGGGGACGCAAACCATAAAATCCGCATTTTTTGCTGAATTTTTCCGCATTTTCTATTGACGCACACCCTTTTTCGAGATAGAATAAAGTCGACATAATCTAAAACGATACAGTTGTGGGCTGTGAGATATACAGGAGGAAGACAAATGGCAGATACAGCAGATAAGGTAGTCAAGATCAAAGTCATTGGCGTCGGCGGAGCCGGCAATAACGTTATCAACCGCATGATCGCGTCCGATGTCAAGGGCGTCGAGTTTGTTGCGGTCAACACGGATAAGCAGGACCTTGAAAAGTCCAAGTGCAAGAATAAGGTGCAGATCGGCGAAAAGCTGACCGGCGGCATGGGTGCAGGCTCCAAGCCGGATATTGGCCAGAAATCTGCCGAGGAATCCAAGGCGCTCATTTCTCAGGTGCTCGAGGGCACCGACATGGTCTTCATCACCGCCGGTATGGGCGGCGGCACCGGCACCGGCGCTGCACCCATTATCGCGCAGGTCGCGCATGACGCAGGCATTCTGACCGTCGCCGTCGTGACGAAGCCCTTCCGCTTCGAGGGCGCGAACCGCATGAAGCAGGCTGAGGCCGGCATTGCCAACCTCACCGATAAGGTCGATTCCATGATCATTATCCCGAACGACCGCCTGAAATTCGTCACCGACCAGAAGATCACCTTCGCCAACGCATTCGGCATTGCGGATGATGTTCTGAAGCAGGCCGTCAGCTCCATCTCCGAGCTCGTCGGCTACAGCGAGAATGTCATCATCAACCTCGACTTTGCCGACGTTTCCGCCATCATGCGCAACGCAGGGCAGGCCCATATGGGCGTCGGCTCCGCCACCGGCCGCGACAAGGCCGAGCAGGCTGCGCAGGCCGCCGTCTCCAGCCCGCTGCTTGAGACGTCCATCAACGGCGCGACCGGCGTTCTCATCAACATTGCCGGTTCGCACGACCTCGGCCTCGACGATGTCGAGACTGCCGCCAATATTGTTATGGAAGCGGCCAACCCCGACGCGAACATCATCTTCGGCGCCGCGTTCGACGACGAGCTTCAGGATGAAATGCGCGTGACGGTCATCGCCACCGGCTTTGCAGAGAAGCGTCAGTCGCCCGCCAAACCCATCGGCGCCTTCTCCGCCGCACAGGAAAAGGCCAGCGCCAGCAGAACTCAGGCACAGGAGGATATCGACGATATCGACGAGATCTTCAAGATCTTCAACCGCAATTAAGCAAGCAGCCCGGCGCGTTTAAAACGCGCTGGGCTTTTATACGGTCTGTTTCATGAAAAGCAAATCTGCCTGACACAAAAGGAGGCGGTACCCGAAGGTACCGCCCCTTTTGCATAGGAGATAATTATTTGTCGTACATATCGACCAGCTTGAGCAGGTGCTCGTAGCGCTCCTTGGCGTTCTCCTCGTTCTTTGCGAACAGAACGGTTGCACGCTCCGGGAACTCGCGGGTCAGACGGCTGTAGCGGGCCTCGTTCATCAGGAATTCCTGATAGCCGCCGGCGGGAGCCTTGGAGTCCAGCGTGAACTTCTTCTCCGCAGCCGGGTTGAAGCGGAACATATTCCAGTAGCCGCAGTCAACAGCCTTCTTCATTTCCTTCTGGCAGTTCTGCATACCGCCCTTGATGGAGTGCATCTCGCACGGTGCATAGCCGATGATGAGGGACGGGCCGTGGTAGGCCTCGGCCTCCTGGATGGCCTTCAGCGTCTGCGCGGCGTTTGCGCCCATGGCGACCTGCGCGACGTAGACATAGCCGTAGGACATGGCGATCTCCGCCAGAGACTTGGACTTGGTCTCCTTACCGGCAGCCGCAAACTGTGCGACCTGACCGATGTTGGAAGCCTTGGAAGCCTGTCCGCCGGTGTTGGAGTAGACCTCGGTATCGAAGACGAAGATGTTGACGTCTTCACCGGAGGCGAGGACATGGTCGACACCGCCGAAGCCGATGTCGTAAGCCCAGCCGTCGCCGCCGAAGATCCAGACGGACTTCTTGCTGAGGTAATCCTTCTTGGACAGGATGTCTGCGCCAAGTGCGCAGGCGTCGCAGTCGCAGTACTTTTCGCCCTTGGCCTTGAGCTCGGCAGCGTGCTCGGCAAACTGCGGGACCTGTGCCAGCTCGTCAACAGTTGCAACGTTCTCTTCCAGAGCCGCGACATACGCCTTGGTGGCTGCAGCGTTGGCTTCGAGATCGTTGACGGTGTCGAGGTACTTCTGCGCAGCGGCCTTGAGGTCGGCGTTCGTCCACTCGACAGCGATCAGAGCCTTGGTCTTCTCAATCAGGCTGTCACGGATGGCCTTTTGGCCGAGGTACATACCGAAGCCGTGCTCCGCGTTGTCCTCGAACAGGGAGTTGCACCATGCGGGGCCCTTGCCCTCTGCGTTTGTGCAGTACGGGTTGGTAGCGCCCGGGTTGCCCCAGATGGAGGAGCAGCCGGTGGCGTTGGAGATATACATCTTGTCGCCAAACAGCTGGGTGACGAGGCGTGCGTAGCTCGTCTCGGCGCAGCCCGCGCAGGAGCCGGAGAACTCAAGCAGCGGCTTGCGGAACTGGCTGCCCTTGACGTCGGCAGTCTGAAGCTCCTTCTTCTCGGAGACCTTGTTCACGCAGTAATCGAAAACGTCCTGCTGATCCAGCTGTGTTTCCTGCGGAACCATCTTGATGGCCTGTACCTTTTCGGGGCAGGCACCGACGCAGACGCCGCAGCCCATGCAGTCGAGCGGAGAGATGGCCATTGTGAACTGATAAACGCCCTTGCCCTTACCGGCCTTGACCGGGACGATCTTGGCGGCTGCGGGTGCGTTCTTGGCTTCCTCATCGGTCAGAGCGACCGTGCGGATGGTGGCGTGCGGGCAGACATATGCGCAGTTGCCGCACTGGATGCACTTTGCAGAATCCCATTCCGGAACGGCAACGGCAACGCCGCGCTTTTCGTAAGCGGCAGCGCCCAGCTCGAACTGGCCGTCGACATGATCGACGAACGTGGAAACCGGCAGAGAGTCGCCGTCCATCTTATCGACCGGGAAGAGGATGTTCTTAACCTGCTTGACCAGTTCAGGCTTGCCCTCGAGGTTGTGCTGGGCGACAACGTCTTCTGCGTTGGCCCAGGCAGCGGGAACGTCGATCTTCACATAGGCGGTAGCGCCGGCGTCGATGGCCTTGTGGTTCATCTCGACGACGTCCATGCCCTTCTTGGAGTAGGACTGCGTGGCCTTTTCCTTCATGTACTGGATGGCGTCCGCTTCCGGCAGGACCTTTGCCAGCGAGAAGAACGCGGACTGAAGGATGGTGTTGGTGCGCTTGCCCATGCCGATGGACTGCGCCAGATCGATGGCGTTGATGGTGTAGAGCTGAATGTTGTTCTTGGCAATGTAGCGCTTGGAAGCGGCATCCAGATGATGGGCCAGCTCTTCCGGCGTCCACTGACAGTTGATCATGAACACGCCGCCCGGCTTGACGTCACGGACAATGGGGAAGCCCTTCGTGATGTAGGACGGGTTGTGGCAGGCAACGAAGTCGGCCTTGTTGATGTAGTACGGGCTCTTGATGGGCTTGTCGCCAAAGCGCAGATGGCTGATGGTAACGCCGCCGGTCTTCTTGGAGTCGTACTGGAAGTAGGCCTGCACATACTTGTCGGTATGGTCGCCGATGATCTTAATGGAGTTCTTGTTCGCGCCGACGGTGCCGTCGCCGCCCAGACCCCAGAACTTGCACTCGATGGTGCCTTCCGCGGCGGTGTTCGGGCAGTTCTTGTCCTCTTCGAGGGACAGGTTCGTCACGTCGTCGACGATGCCGATGGTGAACTCGTGCTTCGGCGCATCCTTCTTCAGCTCGTTGTAAACGGCGAAGATGGAAGCAGGAGGCGTATCCTTGGAACCGAGGCCGTAGCGACCGCCGATGATGGTCGCCTTGACGCCTGCGTTGGCCAGAGCGGTCACAACGTCCATGTACAAAGGCTCGCCCAGAGAGCCGGGCTCCTTCGTGCGGTCGAGGACTGCGATCTTCTTGGCGGTAGCCGGGATAGCCGCAACCAGCTTGTCTGCGCAGAACGGACGGTACAGGCGGACCTTGACCAGGCCGACCTTCTCGCCGTGCGCGTTCATGTAGTCGATGACTTCCTCAGCAACGTCGTTGATGGAACCCATCGCGATGATGACGCGGTCAGCGTCGGGAGCGCCGTAGTAGTTGAACAGCTGATAGTTCGTGCCGAGCTTCTCGTTGACCTTGCCCATGTACTTTTCGACGACTGCGGGCAGCTCGTCATAGTACCGGTTGCAGGCCTCACGGTGCTGGAAGAAGATATCACCGTTTTCGTGGCAGCCGCGGGCAGCGGGATGCTCCGGGTTCAGCGCGTGCTGACGGAACTCCTCGACAGCCTTCATGTTGCACATTTCCTTGAGATCGGCGTAATCCCAGCAGGCGACCTTCTGGATCTCATGGGAGGTACGGAAGCCGTCAAAGAAGTTCAGGAACGGAACCTTGCCCTCGATCGCGGAAAGATGCGCGACGGGGGACAGATCCATGACTTCCTGCGGGTTGGTCTCGCAGAGCATGGCGAAGCCGGTCTGACGGCAGGCCATGACGTCGGAATGATCGCCGAAGATGTTCAGCGCATGGGTCGAGACGGTACGAGCCGAGACGTGGAACACGCAGGGCAGCTGCTCCGCCGCGATCTTGTACATGTTCGGGATCATCAGCAGCAGACCCTGAGACGCCGTATAGGTGGTCGTCAGAGCGCCTGCGCCGAGGGAGCCGTGAACCGTACCGGCCGCACCGGCCTCAGACTGCATCTCGGCAACCTTGACGCGGGTGCCGAAGATGTTCTTGAGACCTGCAGCAGACCACTGGTCGACAAAGTCCGCCATCGGGGAGGACGGCGTAATGGGATAAATACCGGCGACTTCGGTATACGCATAGGATACGTGAGCCGCGGCATTATTGCCGTCCATGGTTTTGAATTTACGAACCAAAACAATTACCTCCTAAAAGTAATTACATATTCATGCATAATGACTATATCACATTTTCTTGTCAATGTAAATCAAATTTGAGATAAGCTTTTTGGATTTGGCGGAAATCTTTCGAAAATCTGCCGCGCATTCCGGCAAGTTTTGAAAAACCTGTTGGTTTTTGACGCAAAATGCGCTATGATAGATGCGAAGAAAAAAGCGGAGGGATGCAGATGCTCAGTAAAGTGCTCTCGCTCGGCCTGTCCGGCGTCAACGGATACGAGGTGCAGACGGAATGCTACATCGGTACGGGGCTTCCGGCGTTCGATCTGGTCGGTCTGCCGGACGCGTCCGTCAAGGAGGCGCGCGAACGCGTGCGCGCCGCGATCAAAAACTGCGGCTTCCGGTTCCCGGTCAGCCGCATCATCGTGAACCTCGCTCCGGCGGGTACGAAGAAATCCGGCACGCTCTACGATCTGCCGATCCTCCTGTCTATTCTGGCTGCCTCCGAGCAGGTAAAGCTTCCGAAGAAACGCTGCGCGTTCCTCGGTGAGCTGAGTCTGGAGGGGGCGCTGCGCGCCGTTCCCGGCGTCCTGCCGATGGCGCTGGCCGCGAAGCGGCTCGGCTATGAGGAGCTGTACGTCCCGGAGGATAACGCGCGCGAGGCCACGCTGGCTGGCGGTCTGGCCGTCTACGGCGTAAAGGACATCCGGCGGCTGACCGCGCACCTGACCGGCCAGACGCCGATCAATCCCGCGCCCATCTGGCAGCCGGAGCACAAAACACAGCAGCTTTTGGACTTCAAGGATGTAAAAGGGCAGGAAAATGCAAAGCGCGCCCTTGAAATTGCGGCGGCAGGCGGGCATAATATCCTTCTGGTAGGCCCTCCCGGCTCCGGCAAGAGTATGCTCTCAAAGCGCCTGCCGTCCATCCTGCCCGATATGACGCGGCAGGAGCAGCTGGACGTCACGCAGATCTATTCCGTCATGGGTCTTCTGCGCCCGGATCATCCGCTCATCGAATCGCGTCCGTTCCGCAGTCCGCACCATACCGTCTCCGCAGCTGCACTGGCCGGAGGCGGGGCGAATGTCCGGCCCGGCGAGATTTCTCTCGCGCACAAGGGCGTGCTGTTCCTCGACGAGCTGCCGGAGTTCCGCCGGGACGCCATCGAATCCATGCGCCAGCCGCTTGAGGACGGACAGGTCACCATTTCCCGGGTGCAGGGCTCGCAGACCTTCCCGTGCGAGTTCATGCTGGTCTGTGCCATGAATCCCTGCCCCTGCGGCTGGTACGGCGACCCCAGCGGCCGGTGCACCTGCTCACAGGCAGCGGTCGACCGGTATTTAAGCCGCATTTCTGGCCCGATGCTCGACCGTGTGGACATGATCGTCGAGGTCAGCTCTGTCAAGTTTGACGAGCTGCGCTCCCGGTCAGAGGCGGAGCCGTCGTCCGCCATCAAAGCCAGAGTCGACGCGGCAAGAAGCATCCAGAACACACGCTACAGCGGCACGTCGACTCGCTGCAACGCCTATATGCAGCCCGCGCAGCTGCGCACGTTCTGCCAGCTGGACGAGGACTGCACCGCCCTTATGAAGCAGGCGTTCGACGCGCTCGGCATGACGGCCCGCAGCTATGACCGCGTGCTGAAGGTCGCAAGAACCATCGCCGATCTTGCCGGCAGCGACCAGATCCGCCCCGAACACATCGCCGAGGCTGTCCAGTACCGCTCCTTCCAGCTCGGCGGAGAAAACGCAAGATAATTTTATAAAACCAAATTCACTTTTATAGAATAGGACACATATCATGAAAGAACTTTTTTTACTGAAATTGGGCGAGATCGTCCTGAAGGGACAGAACCGCCGCGTCTTTGAGGATAAGCTCAAGACCGTCACCCGCCGCCGCATGGCGAAATTCGGCGAATTCAAGGTCAATATCGTCCAGTCGACGCTCTATGTCGAGCCGCTGACCGAGGACTGCGATCTGGACGGCGCGTGGGAGGCCTGCGGCACAATCTTCGGCGTGGCCCAGATGTGCCGCTGCCGTGCCTGCGAAAAAAATCTCGACGCCATGTTTAACGCCGTCTGCGAGTATCTGGGCGATGAGCTGTCCGCAGCCAAAAGCTTCAAGGTCGAATCCAAGCGCTCGGATAAGCGCTTCCCGCTGAACTCCATCCAGATCTCGCAGGAGATCGGCGGACGGCTGGCGGAAGCCCACCCGGGAGTAGAGGTGGACGTGCATCACCCGGACTACACCGTGTACGTGGAGGTGCGGGACCTGTCCGCCTACGTCCACGGTCCCGCCGAACCGGGAGCGGGCGGCCTGCCCACCGGCGTTGGCGGACGGGCGATGGTGCTGCTCTCCGGCGGCATTGATTCCCCTGTGGCGGCCTATATGATGGCGAAGCGTGGCGTGGAGGTGGAAGCCGTTCACTTCTTCTCCTATCCCTACACCTCCCAGCTGGCCAAGGACAAGGTCATCGAGCTTGCCCGGCTGGTGACGAAATACTCCGGGCGGATGACCGTGAACGTGGTGTCCTTCACGGAGATTCAGGAAGCCATCCGGGACAACTGCCCGGAGGAGTTCTTTACCCTGATTATGCGCCGGTTCATGATGGAGATTGCCCAGCGTATTGCCAAGGGCGACGGCTGCGGCGCGCTGATCACCGGCGAAAATCTTGGTCAGGTGGCGTCCCAGACTATGGAGGCCATGACCGTCACCGGCGCGGTGGTGGACATTCCCATTTTCATGCCGCTGGTGGGCATGGACAAGAAGGACATTATTTCCATTGCCCGGGAAATCGGGACACTGGACACGTCGATCCTGCCCTATGAGGACTGCTGCACCGTCTTCACGCCGAAGCATCCCAAGACCAAGCCCACGCTGGGACAGGTCGTGAACGCGGAAAAGAAGCTGGACAGAGAAGCGCTGATCGCCCGCGCGCTGGAAAATGTGGAAAAGATCAAGGTGACGTACCATGATGAGCCTTTGCTGTGATGTGCTGAAAGCGCTTCAGGGGAAAACGCTGGTCACCGCCGAAAGCCTCACCGGCGGCGGCATCGGCGCGGCGCTGACGCAGGTTCCCGGCAGCAGCGAGGTCTACAAGGGCGGCGTCATCTGCTATACCAACTGGGTCAAGGAAAACATTCTGGGCGTGCCGGGAGAGATTCTGGCGCACCCTTTTCCAAGGAAAGCGTCGGCTCTATCGTTGTCAAAAAGATATTTCCTTTT
>OGYO01002188.1_pt1 | contig 10520 bp, 11 predicted proteins | sample 1576561 | NCBI WGS metagenome assembly OGYO01 (sample SAMEA3541507, study PRJEB24748) | human gut metagenome | biome: human gut; feature: human-associated habitat; material: faeces | place: China | collected 2012 | reverse complement strand
CGAGCGCACGGCGCTGCCGCCGCCGTAAACGACGAGCGCGTGCGTGCCGCCGCATTCGCGGACAAGCTCACCGCAGCGGCTTTCGGTGTCGCGCCCGAAAACGACCTTCGTGGGAACGCAGTATTCAAAGTTCTGCATGATGAGTTCTTCCTTCCAGTGTATCTATGTAGGATTTTACGTCAAATGGATCGAGCGACGTATCGCGCCGCAGATAGAGCGGATGATGGGGATGGCCCTTTACGGAGCGCTTGCCCGCCGTGAACCACTCCGCGCCAAGCTCCTCGCCGACGGCGATCATGTCCGAAACGCAGCGCGGGAGATACGGGCGCATTTCAATGATGTTGCCCCAGGCTGCCCATACCGCCGGGCGGCGGGGGAGAGAGGCTTCGAGAACGTACCGGAACGCCGCCATATTCTCCGCGTGCAGATGCTCATTGAGCGCGGCGTCCATGTCGTTCGGGCGCGTGGCGCGCTGGGCGTAGACATTGAACATGATAAAGCTGTCATACCCGTTTGAGAGCGCGATGCGCTGCACGCTCTGGAGCGTCGGGTCGAGGGCGTCCGGCGCGGCGGTCGAGGGATTCACGCCGATGCAGATGAGCGGCTTTTCTCCGCGCGTGCCGAGAATGTATCGGTACTCGGTATAAAAATCCGGAACGTACAGCCAGCGCGCGGCGTCATAATCGCCGCGCTGTCCGCTCTTTTCCAGCGCTTCGCGGAACGGCAGCAGCTCGAGCGTATCGGTGTCGGCGGTCGGAATGTGCATGGAGAGGTCTCCTTATCTTTCGTTACTGCCGCAGCAGCGCGCGGCGCGCCTCGTGGTCAGGCATGACGGAGGCGATGAAGCGGTAAAAGGCCGCCGAGTGGTCGTGGTGACGGATGTGCGCGAGCTCGTGCACGACGACATAGTCGATCGCCTCCTCGGGGTACTGCATCAGCCGCCACGAAAAGCTGATCGCGTTCCTGCCGCTGCAGCTGCCGAAGCGGGTGCGCGCGCCGGTGATCGTCACGCGCGTCGGGTGCACGCCCATGAGCGCGGCATAGCGCTCGATCTTCGGCGGAAGGATCGTTTTGGCCTTTTCGATGAGCGCGCGGCGCTGCGCTTCGTCTGGCTCGGGGTGCGCGGCCTGCCGCGCCGCGAACCGCTCATGCTCGCGCGCGAGCCACGCGCTCTCCTTTTCCACGATCCGGCGGATCTCTGCCTCCGACGTGCAATACGGCGCGCGAACGACGAGCTGCCCGTCTTTATCGAGCCGCAGCCCGACGGTCCTCCGGTTTGCGCGGATGACGGTGTAGCTTTCCATCAGTACCACGCCCACCCGAAGAGGAGAATTTTGATGAGCCATTGCCCGACGGTATAGTCGACCGTTACGGGGATCTCCTTCGTGACGAACCCGTCGCCGGAAACGCAGGTGAGAACGGTCTCGCCGCGCGCGCAGGCGCGCACCTCGCCGGTCGAGAGATCGACCGAGACAATGTTGATGTTCGTGTACCAGCGGACGGTCTTGTCGGAAGCGTCCTCCGGCGTGATCACGGCTTCGAGCGTCACGGTGTCCTTATAGTGCAGCGTGAGCGCGTCCGGCAGTCCCTCTATGCCGCTCGCGGCGATGAGCATGGGGATGCTCTCCTCGCCGAGCAGCACACCGCAGTCAGCGCAGAAGCGCTGGCGCAGCCCCTCGCGGTCATACGTCGGCGCGGTGACGGTCATCCAGTCGCCGGAAACGTGCTTCGGCACGGCGCGTTTTTCCATTTCCGCGCCGCAGAGCGCACAGCGAAGCGTTTCCTCGCCGTCTTCGGTCTCGGTGGGCGCTTTCGTTTCCGTCCACTCGCCGGGGGTGTGCTGCGGCGGCGTGAACGTGTCGCGGTAGGAATAGCCGCACACGGCGCAGGTGTGCTCGGTATAGCCGAAGGTATCGCAGTTCCCGGTGACCACCGTGTCGGTATAGGACGGTTCAGCGCATTTTTCCGGCTTTACGGCGGCGGAGTAATCGAAGATTTCATTCCGCTGAAAATCGGCGGTGCATTCGGTGATGTTCGTCCAGGTGAGAAACTCTCCGGCAAACGCTTCGCAGTAGGCGCGCCGGTCGGCGTTGTCCTCGAAAAACGTGATCTTGCCGGTCACGGCGCAGCCGGAGATCGTGCCGATGTCCACGGTCTTGTCGTACTGATAGAACATACCGACAAGTCCGCCGTTGTGCGCATAGCCGCGGCAGGCGGCGTAGCCGTCGATCGCGGCGGTGCAGCCGGTGAGCGCCGCGTTGCCGCAGGAGAGAATGCCGCCGAGAAACTCCTCGCAGCGGAGCGACGCAATGCTCTCATCGGAGAAAACGAGTGTGGAATCCGCGGAGCAGTTCGTATACGTTCCGCCGCCGAAGCCGACGAGCCCACCGATACCGGCGATGCAGCGGTCGTGCTCATCGATGGGTTCGCGCTGGCATGTCTCCGTGAGATCGATGCGGGCATCAAAAACGGAGACGTTTTCGAGCACCGTTTCAGGCGAAGCAAAGCCCGCGAGCGTTCCGGCGAACACATTCTCCGGCGTCTCCACGGCGATGTTCACGCCGCGCAGCGAAAGATCACGGACCGAAGCGCCGCTGAGCACGGAGAAAAAGCCCGTGAGCGCGGTGTCGTAGGTCTTGTCGTTCCCGTCCACCGTCTCGGCGCGATCTGCGCCGAGCGAGGTGACCGTGAGATTGTAAATGGTATGTCCGCCGCCGTCGAGTGTGCCGGAAAAGGCGATCGGCTGCCAGTCCACGCCGGTCATGTCGATGTCGGCGGTGAGAACAAAGTCGCCGTCCGGCGTCTCGCGCAGGAGCGAAAGCTCCTCCGCGGAGGATATTTCGCAGGGCGCGTCCGCCGCCGCAGCGGGGCAGAGCGCGAGCAGAAGCACGGCGCAAAGCGCGCCGGAAAGAAAGCGTTTAACGTTCATACGATGCCTCCTGTAATGCTGTCTAAGTATAGCACGCGCGTCAAATGTTTTGCAACTGCCGCCGCTATGCGATATAATGAAAAACCGGTAGGGACGGGGCTTCGCTCCGCCCGCGGACGATCGCATCTTTCTTATGGAGTTATGCAGACATGAAATACTATTTCGCCCCCATGGAGGGGATCACGACGCACGTTTTCCGCGCGGTCCATTCGCGCCGTTTTCCCGGCGCGGACCGGTACTATACGCCGTTTTTCTCCCCGACGTCCGACCATCTCTTTACGCCGCGGGAGCTGCGCGAGCTGACGCCGGAGACGCCCTGTGCCGCGCCGGTCGTGCCGCAGATCCTCTCCAAGTGCGCCGCGGACATCGTCTGGGCCGCCGAGGGGCTGCAAGACATGGGATATATGGTCTTTAACCTCAATCTCGGCTGCCCGTCGGCAACCGTGACGGCAAAGGGCAAGGGCGCGGGGCTTCTGCAAAAGCCGGACGCGCTCGACACGCTGCTCGCAGATGTGTTTGCCGCCTCGCCCGTTGCCGTGTCGCTCAAAAGCCGCATCGGGTATCTTGCGCCGGAGGAATTTCCGCGCCTTCTGTCGATCTACCGGCAATATGACGCGCAGGAGCTCATCCTCCATCCGCGCACGCGAAAGGAAATGTATTCCGGCGCGGTGCATATGGACGCCTTCACGCTCGCCGCGGCGGGAAGCCCGTTCCCGGTCGTATACAACGGCGATCTCTTCACCGCGGAGGACATCCGTGCGTTTGAAGCCGCTCACCCGGAAACGGAGGCGGTCATGCTCGGCCGCGGCGCGGCGGCCGACCCCGCGCTGTTCCGCCGTCTGCGCGGCGGGGCGGCGGTCTCCCGCGAGGAGCTGCGGCAGTTCCACGAGGAGCTGTACGAGGCGTACCGCGCCGAGCTCGGCGGCGTGAACGCTATGCGAAAAATGAAGGAGCTCTGGCACTATCTCTCTTCGCTCTTCATCGGCGCCGACGAGCTCGCCAAAAAGATCGCCCGCACGAAGGACGTCTATAAATTCAACGACTACGTATCCGAAGCGCTCTCCAACCTGCCGCTCCGGAGCGGGGAATAGGAATCCAAAAGCTGCCGCGACCGAAAGCCACGGCAGCTTTTTTCAGAAAATATGAAACCTTTTGCTCCGCTTTTGCGACTTTAGGAGTGTAAGGAGGTGGGAAGCATGAACGACGCGGGTATCATCGATCTCTATTGGCAGCGCTCCGAGCGTGCCATCCCGGAAACGGAGAATGCCTATGGCCCGTACTGCCACACGGTGGCGTATAATCTCCTGCGGAATGCCGAGGACGCGGAGGAGAGCGTGAACGATACGTGGCTCGCGGCCTGGAACGCCATGCCGCCGGAGCGCCCGAACAGCCTGAAGGCGTTTCTCGGCCGGATCACGCGCAATATTTCCGTAACGCGCCTGCGCCGCAGCGGAAGCCAAAAGCGCGGCGGCGGGGAAGCGAGCCTTGCGATCGACGAGATCTCCGAGTGCCTGCCGGGAGGGAGCGATCCGGCGCGGACGGCGGAAAACCGCGAGCTTCTCCGGAGCATCGATGCGTTCCTCTCATTGTTGCCCAAACGTGAGCGGGTCATTTTCCTCGGACGGTACTTCTACGCGCTGACCGCGGAGGAGATCGCCGCGCGGCTCGGCATGAAGACCGCCGCGGTGAAAACCTCGCTGTACCGGACGCGGAAACACCTGGCGCAAAAGCTGGAAGAGGAGGGATATTGAATGAACGGCGGAGATATTCTGTTTGACGCGCTGAACGGCGTATCCGACCGCTATGTTCTGGAAGCGGGGGATTTGCTCCGGATCGGCGAGGAAAAGCCGCACGGACGCGGAAAGGCAAAGCTCTGGAAAACGGCGCTGCTTGCCGCGGCGCTCGCGCTGCTGCTCGCTGCCGCGGCCTATGCTGCCGGGCTGCTGCACTGGAAGGATCAGACATATTCCATTGAGGGAACGAACCGCGTTATCGTTGTGCCGAACGGAATGCGCGGCACAAAAACGTACGAAGGCACCGCCGCATGGTGGACGTGGGCCGCGGCGCAGCGGGAAACCTGGACAGAGCCCGACTGGAGCTTCACGCAAGGGGACGACGCTCTGCGCAAAACCTGCGAGACATACCGGGCGACGACGCCGGAGGCCGCCGCAAAGCTGCGGGAGATCGCGGAGACCTATGGTCTTGAGCTTTATTCCGAGAGCTTCCCTCTGACCGGACGAGACGAGCTGTATGACCGCAGCGGCATGCAGCCGTATGTAAAAGACGGTACCGACGAGCTGCAAAGCGGGTATATTTTTCCGGACGGTTCCTTTTATGCGGAGGGCTGTCTGGCATTCGGAGAGACGCGGCTTCCCGTGACGCTCCAGCGCGTCTCGACCGGGGCGCTCTATCCCTTCGGCTTCCCTGCGCCCGCGGCGGAGTATACCGAGCGGGAATACCGAAGCGCACTCGGGCAGAGCGTGAATCTTGTCCTGTGGGAGAATGGGAGGCTGGAGATCTGGTATCTCTCCGAAGACGGCGAAATGTTTGCGGCGCTTCGCATGTACGAGTTTGACCGGCCGACGGCGCGGAAAATGCGCGCGCTCGGCGCGGAGAATGCTGGGGAGTTTGCGGAATTTCTTGCCGATCACATCGATTTCTCCGCGGTCTGCGAAAATAACGGCGCGGCACGCTCTCTTGTGGAAAGAGCGCGTGTATCCTACGACCCGGACGCGGCGGCGCGGCTGGAAGCGTTTTATAAGAGCTGCGCTTTACGCGCGGCACGGGAGTTTCAGGGCTTCTTTACGGAGAATTTTTACGGCGCGTGCTTCACCGGTGTGTACGGGCAGAGCGGCTACGAGGACATCAGCGCAAAGCTCTCGGAGCTTGCGGAGCGGTACGGCCTTCAGTATGCCAGCGACAAAACGAAGGAAGAAAACAAGGTCATCTACGATAACGGCGCGTTCTACGAGGAACGACCCCAGCCGGAGGCAGTGGGCAGCGGAAAATGGCTCGTACATTACATCCCCAAGAACGCCCTGTACACCCGCATGACGCACTACACGGATTTTGCCGAATACCGGAGAGTATGGAACTACAAGACGGTATCCGGGCAGAGCATCATCTGCGCGACGGACGGACCCGAGAAGATCAGCGGGAGCTATCTCTTTTATGAAACGGATGATGCCTACGTTCTCGTTAATGTTGGCGCGAGGGACGCCTCGCTCATGGAGCGTGCCGCCGAGACAATCAACTGGACGGCGTTCGACAGGGAAGGAGACGGAAAATGAAACGGATGGTAGTACCCTTGCTTTTGCTTGCGCTGCTGCTCGGCGGCTGCGGCACGCGGACGCCGGAGGCGGAAGCGCCCGAAGCGCAGAGCGTAAGCACTGCTGCGCCGGACGCTTTGCGCGACTGGTCGGAGCCGAGCGCGGTGGATGACAGCTACTCTTTTCAGCACGACCCGACGGCATACTATGAGCAGACCGGTGATGATTCCGGCCTCTACGGCTTGATAACGAAAAACTTTCTTCCGGAATACGTGGATCGCTGGGTAGACGGCGGGGAGATTTTGCGGACGGAGTTTCATGGCCTGAGCAGCGGCGGAAACCAGAGCGGCTTTTATTACGGCTGGATCGTCTTTACCGGCACGCCGAAAACGGAGCTCGGCTGGCGCACGGCAGATTATAATGGGACGGCGTGCTACTGCCGCAGCATCTTTTTCCGCGAGATGCCCAACGGGGACGGCACATACACGGTCATCGCGGCCAAAAGCTATCCCATGGATATTGTCTTTGTCAACGACAACATCGCCGCCATTGGGATGGATGACCTGTTTTCCGGCCGGATGCTCCCGACGCTTGCAAGCGCGGAGCTGTATGTCCCGCAGCTTGGGCAGAGCTTCGTTATGACGGAAGAGACAGCGCTCCGTTCTCTCGAAAAGGCGCTCTCCAAAGAGGCGGACACCGTGCGCATCACCGCCACGGGAGCAGATTTCGGCGAACAGGAAACCCTCTGCCCGCTCTACCTGCGCTTTACCGATGGGAGACGCACACTGCTCTTCACCGCCGGGGACGGCGCGGACGGCTGTGCCGACGGGTCGCTGCTGCCGTGCGCGGTGTTCGGCGCGGAAAGCGTATTCGAGCGCTTCGGCGTGCCGATGGACGCGGCAGGCTATACCCATAACACCGACGGCACTACCACCGTGACCAATTCGGTGGGCGGCGGTGCTTCCGACGGCATGACGAGCGCGGCACGCTACGACGTCCAGGGACGGTTGGTGTATTGGGAACGGGCTTGGACGTGGGCCAATCGGGACGATACGGATGTCCATATCGAGACGGTTTCCTACCGCGAGGACGGAAAAATCGCTTCCACATTGGGCCGCTCGCATTTCGGCCAGAGCGACGAATATACAACGCTCACAACGTATGTCTACAATGAGCGCGGCGATCTCACGCGCATCAACGTGGAATACGATCCGACGGATATTTTCGGCCCCGGATACTACCGGGAGCTGCGCTACGATGAGCAGAACCGCCTCGTCGCCTATGTGTTCCACTATGCCGACGGCAGGGAAGGCTTGCCGAGCGGCAACACCTATTTCTGGTACACAGAGGACGGGCAGCGCTGCTACTACCATGTGGACACGAACGGTAACCTTGTCGGCGGGCCAGATGGTACGTCGGGCGATAATCCCACCCGCCGGTAATGCGGACACCCCCAAAACAATAAGACAGAGCCTGCGGCTCCCCATGGGCCGCAGGCTCTGTTTCTGTCATTTATTCTTCCAGCACTTCGCGCACGGTCTGCCACGCATCGATGAGCGCATCAAGTGAGCGCGCGGCGTTCGCGGGACTCGTGGAGGGAAGGACGGCGTCCTCCCGCCCGGTGAGCGGGTAGATATACTTCCGGTACAGCCGGTGGGCCGTTCCGCCGTTCGTGAAGATCTGCCGGATGGAGGCCGTTTCCAAAATGGGCGTGAGGTCATTCGGCACAGCGTTCCGAATGGATGCGTCGGACGAACCCGCAATATCGCACGAGGCGATCACATCCCAGAGCGCAATGTGATTCGCCAGAAGAAACGCGCGCTTTTCCTCCACCGTCTGCGGCACGTCCGCGCTGAGCAGCGCCGCCATTACCCGCCAGAAGCGGTTTTGCGGATGCCCGTAAAAGAACATCTGTTCGCGGGACTTTACCGAGGGGAACGAGCCGAGGATCAGTATCCGCGAATCCGGCGCATAGATCGCCGGGAAGGGATGGCGCAGCGATTCCATTTCCATTTTAATCACCTCCGGCGCGGCAATTATCCATAAGAGTATATAACCGCACCGGCACCTTTGCAAGAGAAATGCTTTAGCCGTGCCCCTCGGCGGTGATCATGCGCATGGCGCTGCTCGGCGCTTCCGGCTGCGGCAAGAGCGTAACGCTCAAATGCATTGCCGGGATCATGACGCCGGACAGGGGACACATCATCCTCGACGGCGAAACGCTCTTCGACAGCGAAAAGCATATGTAAAATATGCAAATCAACACAAAGGGGAAACAAATATGAAAAATACGCTCTTCCGATCTGGTAGGTTATCTCTTCCAGCGGTACGCTCTCTTTCCGAACATGACGGTGCTGCAGAACATCCGGTGCGGCATCCGCTCCGGCAGCCGCGCCGGAAAACACGGCCCCCGGCGAGAGAACGACCGCAGCGTTCAACATCCTCGCGGACAAATGCCTGTGCTACAAGTGAAAGTGAAATAGCAAGAGGGACGGTTTTCGCTGATATATTCGCGAATCAAGTGTTTACACCTTCAGTATGAAATGGCTTTTATGAAAGTCCAGAAGTCCTTCGCTGCGCATTTTGCCAAGTTCCAGCGAGAGACCGCTGCGCTCCACCGCAAGGTAATCCGCGAGCTGCTGGCGGGAAAAGGGAATGTCAAATTCATATGACCCGAGCCGCTGCGCCTCGGCGGAGAAGTAGGACATCAGCTTGGCGCGCGTCGTGCGCTGTCCCATATGCGTGAGCTTTTCGCCGAAGCGCAGATTTTTCTCGGCAAGCTCGCCGAGAAGGTTCCGGATGATGCGGCTGTGGTGCTCACAGGCGGACGGGCACACATTCAAAACGCGCTTTACGTTCAGGAACATTGCTGTGACGGGCGTTTCGGCGAGCACGCTTACATTCAGCAGCGAGCCGGGCGCGCAGGCATACGCGGCGGCAAACGTCTGTCCCGGCCCCGCTTTGGAGAGAATGTTGCGGTTGCCCCAAATATCCTCCTGCACGACAAGAACACTGCCCGAGAGCACAAGACCGATCGACTCGGCCGTATCACCGGTGCGGAGCAGAAAGGTGTCCTTCGGAAAGCGTTCTTCTCTCGTCTCCAGACAGGAGAGCATGGCCGCAAGCTCCGTCTCGGAAATGCCCGAAAAAAGCGAAGACGACCGGATAACTGGCAAAAATTCTTTCATAAAAACTTCTTTCGTTGAAAATTCAACCGACTTGTTGAAAGTATTATACTACAATCCAGACGTAAAACACAAGGAGGGCACGGATATGAAAAGAAGGATCATTGAGATCGACCGGGATAAATGCAACGGCTGCGGCGCGTGTGCCGCAGCGTGCCACGAGGGGGCCATCGCTATGGTAAACGGCAAGGCGCAGCTTATGCGCGACGACTACTGCGACGGCCTGGGCGACTGCCTGCCCGCCTGTCCCACCGGCGCGATCTCCTTTGTGGAGCGCGAAGCCGCCGCTTACGATGAGCAGGCTGTGCTCGCCAATAAGCAGAAGAAAATGCAGCAGCAGGGAATGAGTCTTCACGGCGGCTGCCCGGGAACGCGGATGAGAACCTTCCGGCACGAGGCGGCGTCCGGCACCGAGCCTGCCCCGGCTGCGGCGCAGAGCCGCCTTTCCCAGTGGCCGGTGCAGATCAAGCTCGTACCGGTGCGCGCGCCGTTTTTTGATGGGGCCAAGCTGCTCATCGCCGCGGACTGCACGGCGTATGCCTATGCCGCCTTTCACGAGCGGTTTATCAAGGGACACATCACCCTTGTGGGCTGCCCGAAGCTCGACAGCGTGGACTATTCCGAAAAGCTCACCGAGATCATCCGGAGCAATGATATAAAAAGCGTGACCGTTGTCCGCATGGAGGTCCCCTGCTGCGGCGGACTGGAGCACGCGGCGAAGACCGCCTTGCAGCAGAGCGGAAAATTCATCCCGTGGCAGGTCGTGACGATCTCCACGGACGGCAGGATCCTCGACTGAGAGATGGATAAAGGGGGGCAGATTGCCTGAACATCACTTACGGACAGAACGGAGATTATCTTATCCCGAACATCATTATCCGCAAGAGCAAGCCCCTCGGACACTACGGCAGACTCCGCAAGGAGTATCTGGAAATGCACCGCCCGATACTGTTCGATGAGCTGGTACTATCCTACAAGCTCTTTGAGCATTGCGCCGAGATTGACGAAGCGGCATAGAGCTGATCGTGCGGTCACTGGCAGAGCAAAACGGCATGACCGAACAGCTGAAAGCCGAAAACCAGATGGAATGGGTGCGGCAGATGAACGCTTGCAAGGCACAGGCAGAGGAGATTGTGA
>OGYO01002185.1_pt1 | contig 10533 bp, 10 predicted proteins | sample 1576561 | NCBI WGS metagenome assembly OGYO01 (sample SAMEA3541507, study PRJEB24748) | human gut metagenome | biome: human gut; feature: human-associated habitat; material: faeces | place: China | collected 2012 | reverse complement strand
ACAATCAAAGATTTAGGCTTATGCCCTATTTGCCAAAAAGGACACATAATGAAAGTGTGGATTTTCATGCTTTTTGAAGGAGAATACTTTGTTTTTTTCAAATTCTTCAGAAATAAGTAAAAAAATCAGCGCAGTGCTTGCAAAATTGCACAGAATCGGATATACTTATTATTGGGCGGTTATCGCTTTCAGACAATGATAGTGTGAACAGAGGAGGGAATGCTCTTGAAAACAATACAGCAGACGCGTCAGATATTGGAATCAGGCATATTGGATGACAGCATTGCAAAATTGTGCGGCGGTAACTTCCTTGATTTTGATGTTGAAATCAGTTAAAAACCGGGCGGTCGTCGGTGCGCTGAAGGGGCAGCTGAAGCAGGCGGCTCAGCAGAGCGCGGCGGGCGGCTATATTCGGAAGGGCTCCTTCCATCTGGACGTGAACGCCGACCATTTTTTCTATGAAAGCACGACAAAGCGGAAGATTGAGAACAACACGCAGAAGAAATAACAGGAGGAATCGCCAGGGGATCGATTGCGGCTGCATTGAACGCGGCGGGCGGCACGCTGGCCAGCCAGTGGAAAGAGTATTTTTTATCCCGTATGCTTCTGAGCCTGCATGGTTTTCGCAGGCTTTTTTGCTGCGCTTTCCGTCTGTTTGCCGACGCGAGCGCGCCGGTCGGAAGCTTCCCCCACATAAATCGAACGCTGCCAGGAGGGAGAAAACGGCCTGTCCTTTCGTTATTGAAACTGCGACAGGCTGCACTGAACGATGCGGTTGACGAAGCGAACGACCTCCTCGCGGCTGTATTTTTCATAGTCCTCCACAACCACGTGCATCAGCCCGTTGGACAGATGGGTATAGAGCATCTCCAGTTCCGCATCCGTTACGCGATGCAGGTGCTGTTTCCAGTAGGCGATGCTTTTGCCTCGGGCAAGGCTGATCATTCGGCGCAGTACGTTCGGGCAGACGTTCTGAAAGATGAGCACGCGGCAGGCCTCCTGCTGCTGCTCGATCATCGTATAGATAGCCTCGATCAGTGCGGTCACGTCAAAGGAATCCACCAGCTTCAGCGACTGCCGAAACGCTTCCAGCAGATCCTCCTCGATGCTCTCCAGCAGTGCAAAGCAGTCGCTGTAGTGGGCATAGAATGTCGCCCGGTTCAGCTCGGCCCGTTCGCAGACCTCCTTGACGGTGATCTTGTTGATGGGCTTTTCCTGCAGAAACGATAAAAGCGCCTGCTTGAGCACGCCCTGCGTGTAGCGGATCCTCGCGTCTGTCCTGCTCATTTATATCATCTCTTCACAAAAAAATCACACTTATTGGCGACAGTTGCGCCATGTGTGTCGGTTTTCTTTCACGCGGCGGCGCATTGACGGTTGCCCTTTATGGCCGTCTCTATTATACTGTAAGCGTGAAAGATAATCAACATCTGTCTTTCATTTTGGAGGTGATAGGATGTTTGAAAAATATCTGATTACAGGCGCGACGGGGTTTCTGGGACGTACTGTGCTGGCACAGCTGCGGGACTCGAAGGCAGAAATCCGTGCACTGGTGATGGAGGGTGATCCGCTGGCGCGGGAGCTTTCTCAGAATGTTCGCGTCATAACGGGCGACGTGTGCGACGAAGCCGCGCTCGGCCTCTTCTTCGCGGGCGCGGATGAACATACCTGCGTCATTCACTGCGCGGGGATGATCTCCGTGGCCACCCATCCCGGCGACCGAATCTACCGGGTCAATGTGGACGGCACGAGAAATATTCTGAAATTCTGCCGCCAATGCGGCGTTGGCAAGCTGGTCTACGTCAGCTCCGTCCATGCGATTCCGGAAAAGCCGAAGGGCACGGAAATTGCGGAGACGACGGCCTTTTCCCCGGAGCTTGTGAGGGGCGATTACGCAAAGAGCAAGGCCATGGCCACGGCGCTGGTGCTGCAGACGGCGAAGGAAGGGCTGAACGCCAGCGTCGTGTTCCCATCGGGCATCATCGGGCCGGGCGATCTGGGAAAGGGCAGCATTACGAATATGCTGCTGTCCTTCCTCACGGGAAAGCTGCCGCTGGCGGTAAAGGGCGGATATGATTTCGTGGACGTGCGGGACGTAGCTGCGGGCGTCATCGCCTGTGCGGAGCACGGTCTGCCCGGGCACGGCTACATTCTCTCCGGTCATTACGCCACCATCCGGGATATACTGGAGCTGGTGAAAAAGACGGTGAACCTGCGGCGCAGCGTATCCTACCTGCCGATCAGCTTTGCAAAGCTGGTTGCGCCGATTTATGAAAAGATAAGCTTGCGTAGGCGGGAGCCGCTCTACTTTACGCCCTATTCCATCGCGGTGTTGGATTCCAACGGTGCGTTCAGCCGCAGCGCCGCAGCGACGGCCCTCGGCTATGCGCCCAGGCCGCTGAGCAGCACGATCCGGGATACCGTACTGTGGTTAAAGGAGAAGATGGACGGTAAATCATAGGTGTAATAAAGATATGAAAAGTATGCATAGCTACGGGTGGCTTGACCAGCCGCCCTTTCTTTTCGGTAGTGCTAAAAAGCATCGAGCATTTGGCCGTTTGCTGCATCGGTGCATCTGCACAGAGCCATAATTGCTCTGTAAACGGCGGGTGCAGATGGACCCACTATTGCACCCTGTAGGGCGCATCGTCCCCTATATCATAGTTCACCAGATCAGCCAATACAGAGCTTTCCGTATCATACGGAAAGCAGGACCTGTCAAAGAAGCCTCATTGCAACCTCGCAATGCGGCTTCTTATGCGAAAAAAGGCAGAAAAAAGCAGGCGCAACCACTTATGGATGGCTAGCTTTTTTAAATTCATCGCGGCAAATTTGAGCTTGACCCAAGCGGTAACCTCGGGCAGCCCTCGATATGGCATATAACGCATGGCGTGTTTTTCTTTCGCGTCGGCAAAGACGCGCTCAATGGTCTGCGAACGCAGCGCGTAGGTTTTCTTGCCAAGAGACGAATGCCGAAAGTCCTCCGCTCGTTCTATGTAGTCGTGCCAGGCATGGCGCGTTACGATCTTTGTACACTGCTGATCTTCAGTGCAGCGTTCACGGACAGGACAGGTTTTGCAAATGTAACTTTTGCTTTTTTACTCCCGGTTGCCCTCGCGATTGGTGGTGGCATAGCTCAAAATCTAGCTTTGCGAACAGAGGATGCAGTCGTAATACTCATCATAGACATATTCATACCATGGCAGGTTCCCATTCTTCGTCATCGGGCGTTTATAGGGCAGCGACGGGATTCTCCCGCTGTCGAAGACCTGTTTGCAGATCCAGGGCGTTTTGTAGCCCGCATCGGCGGTGATGACCTGCGCCTCGGGACAGTGCTCGACCAGACGCTCAAACACAGTGTCAAAGGCGACGCTGTCGTGGACATTGCCGGGCGTGACCTCCGTTTCCAGCACATAGCCCCGCCTGTCGCAGACAGTATGCGCCTCATAGGCGAAGCATTTCCGGTGCTCGCCCTTCTGAAATACGCCGCTGTCCGGATCGGTCATCGATTCTGTTACCGTTTTCTGCTTTGAATGTGCGGACGGCGTATCGTCATCGTCGTCGTTCTTCTTTTTCAGGTGCTTTTTCCCGTGCGCCGCTCGATCCGCTTCGATCTCTGCGTCCATCTGCTCCTGATACCGCTTCGCCGCCACGGGGATTTCCTTCTTCGCGCGCTTCTTCAAGTTCGCGTTCGCCTTGATATGCGTTCCGTCCACAAACACCACCTCCGGCGACAGATATCCCGCCCGGGCCACTTCCTCCAGTATCCAGCGGAATACGCCCTCGATCACTTCCGCAGTAAAGCGATGGCAGAACGCATAGCTGATCGTCGCAAAGTGCGGAAGACTCTGCGACATCGTATAGCCCAGAAACCAGCGATACGCCACGTTCACTTCCGCATCCCGCATGGTCTGACGCAGCGATCGGATTCCGAACAGATGCTGGATCAGTACCAGCTTGAACAGCACCATCGGATCGCAGCTCGGCCGACCGTTGTCCTCGCAGTACAAATCCTCGACCATCTCATATATGTTATGTGCGTAAAATCCACCGCCGCGTCGATTTTCCGCAGCAGATGCTCCTGCGGCACCAGCATATCCGTGCACAGCATTTCGATTGCCTGCCGCTGTTCCGTTTCTTTCTTCAGCATTTTCATCACTGCCTCTATTATATCAAAAAAGACCGCTTTTTGCGGCCTTTTTGACAGGCTGTGCCTTCGGTAGTACACCGAAGGCAGTTTAAAAAAAACGGGTGGGAAAGGGGTCAGGATTTGACTGCGCCGGTGGTCAGGCCGTTGATGATCTGCTTCTGTGCCAGCAGGTAGAAAACCAGAATGGGCAGCGAGCTGAGCAGGAAGGCCGCGAAGGCCAGTGTGTAATTGGTGGAGTACTTATTTTTAAAATTGTACTCAAACAGCGGCAGCGTCCACATGTCCTGACTGGCATTGAGCATCAGAAGGGGCAGCTGGAAGTCGTTCCAGATCCACAGCGCGTCCATGATCATCACGGCGGACACGATGGGCTTCATCATGGGGTAGATGATCGTAAAGAACGTGCGGCCCACGCCCGCGCCGTCGATAAAGGCGGCTTCGTCCAGCTCCTTGGGAATGCTGTTAACGTAGCTGACGGTCAACAGGCAGCCTTCGGACAGGGCAAAGACCCAGTACAGCAGGATCAGGCCGTAACTGTTCATGGCATTGAGGTAGCTCATCAGCTTGATCTGGGGCACCATGACCACGGTAAAGGGAACGAAGGCGCCGGAGATGAACAGAATGTAAATCAGCCGATAGTACTTTTTCTTGAAATTCCGGGCAATGGCATAGGAGACCAGCGGTACAAAAACGCCGATGCCCAGCAGCGAAAACAGCGTGATAAACAGGGAATTGAACACGAAGTTGCCAAAATACGCCTTGTGGATGACCTCGTCAAAATTGCCCAGATACAGGGTAGAGGGCAGGCCGAAGAAATTGGCGGACATCTCGTCCGGCGTTTTCAGGGCTGTGACCACCGTGATATACATGGGGAACAGGATCAGCACCACGCCGATGGTCAGGAACAGGTAGGTCAGTGCGTTCAGGATCCTTTTGCTTTTTTTCATCTTCAATCACGCTCCTGAACCAGTTTGATCTGTACCAATGCCACCAACATGATGACGATAAAGATCATGATGGATTCCGCCGAGGAATAGGCAAACTTCATATCCGTAAAGGCGTGTTTGTAGATCGAAACGGCGATCGTTGTGGTGGCGTTGGCCGGGCCGCCGTTGGTGGTGGCCTTCACATAGTCGAATACCATCAGGCCGGAACGGATGCTCATCAGCGCCGCAACGCCGATGGTGGGCTTGACCAACGGCAGTGTAATGCTCCAGAACGCCTGACGGCGGGTCGCACCGTCAATGGTAGCCGCTTCGTACAGATCGGAGGAAATGGACTGCATTCCGGCCAGAATCAGCACCGTGGGCACGGCCGTTTCCTTCCAGACCTGAATGAGCATGATGGCCCACATGGCCAGATTGCGATTGGAGAGCGGGTTTTTGGACAGAAGCGCGATGCCCATCGCCTTGCCCACCATGGGCACTACGTGGTAATAGATCTGATTGAAGATCAAGCCGATGGTAATGGAGGACATCACCGCAGGGAAAAAGTAAGTCACCCGCCAGAAGCTGTGCAGCTTCAGCTTCTGGTTCAGCAGGACAGCCAGCAGCGTGGCCAGTGCCGTCACCAGAAGGGTCATCACGATCGTATACCAGAAGGTGCGTCCAACCGCCGCCATGGTCAACTTATCCTGAAAAGCGCTGAGATAGTTCTGCAGCCCGATAAACTGATAGGTCGGGCTGATGCCGTTCCAGTCCGTCAGCGAATAATAAATGCCGCTGACAACGGGGAACGCAAAAAAGATCAGATACAGCAAAACCGCCGGCACCGTAAAAAGGAAATAGGCCGACTGTTTCATGCGTTTTCCGAGGTTCATCGTTCTTCCCCCCTCCAAAGATCATCCGTAAAAGGAAAACGCCGGAAGGGAGCCCTTCCGGCGCTTTTTCCCGTTCGTTACTGAGCGGCAAACAGGCTCTGCAGCGTATCAAGGAAGGCGGGAACGTCTTCATCGATCAGCAGCTGCTGGCAGGCGCTGGTCACATAATCCACGGTGCCGGTCACCCACATCTGATCGGGCCACAGGCCGATGTTGTCGGCGCTGTCAAAGCAGCTCAGGATCGGCTTGGTCTCTTCCACAGCGGAAACAACGCCCTTGATGTAGGAAGCGGAGCCGTCCATGTCGGCATAGTACTGCGCGTTGTCCTCCCGGGCCATGAACTGAAGGAACTTCAGCGCGGCTTCGGGGTTGGCGCAGGTGGAGCTGATGCACAGGCCCAGGTCATTCTGGTAGCCGATGCGCATATGGTTGCCGGTCTTGGCGGGCAGCGGGAAGGAGGAGAACTCGAAATCGGGATTCAGCGCCTTCACAGAAGGAACGATCCAGATGCCCTGAATAATCATGGCCGCTTCGCCGTTGGCGAAAGCGTCCAGCGCCTGGTCGTAGTTGGTGCCCATGGTGTCTTCCTGAGCGTAGCTGTTCAGCTCCAGGAATTCCTTGGCGGACTCTTCAAATCCGGCGTAGTCGGTCACAGTGGCTTCGCCGTTGTAGATGGCGCTGTTGACGGTCTCATAATCGTCCACGCAGTTCAGGGCGACCATGGACCACACCGTGCTGGCTTGCCAGTCCATGTTATGCATCACGAAGGGGGTAATACCGGCGGCCTTCAGCTTTTCGCACACGGCGATCAGCTCTTCATAGGTGGTGGGCACTTCGATGCCGTTTTCTTCGAAAATCTTCTTGTTATAGAAAACGCCGGCGGCGTTCATGGAGATGGGCAGGATGTAGGACTTTCCTTCATACAGGGTATCCTTCAGCATCCCTTCGTCGATGGTGGAGAAAACGTCCTTATCGGTCAGATCCAGCAGCATACCGTTCTTGGCCATTTCCTGATAACGGGGATCAGTGGCGTAGTAGGTCAGCATTTCGGGCAGCTTGTTGGTAGCCGCACGGGTCTGCAGCACCGTGGTGGAGTCGGGGACCTGCGTCTGCTCCACGTCGATGTCGGGATTTTCGGCCTCGAACTTATCAATCAGCGTGTTCAGAATATCAACCACTTCAGGCTTGATATTGAAGAACTCCAGATGAACCTTGTCGCTGCTCTCGGCCAGCGCAGAAACGCTTCCGAGCATCAGCATGGCGCAAAGAACCAAAGCCAATACCTTTTTCATGGGTTTTGTCCTCCCAATGATTATTTGAACTCCCGAAGGAGGAAGTTCCTTACCTTTTGCGCTACCAGCGCCTGAGCTGCGGCCGTCTCGTAGCAGTGATGCACGCCCGGGATCAGCTGAAGCTCCGCCCGGCTGCCCAGTTTGTCCTTCAGACGGATGCTGTGGTAAACCGGCGAATCGCCGTCCAGCTCGCCGTGGATCAGCAGCGCGGGTACGTTCAGTCCGCAGGCGATGCGGTATCCATCCAGATCGGACAGCTCATCCACCATCGCCTTGGAGACCCGGAAGCCTCCCAGATCGATCCAGCCGTTTTGCAGGAAATCCTGCAGCTGCGATCCTGTCAGCAGTTGGATCAGCTCATGATAGCAGGAAAATGCCGGACTCAGCAGCACCAGTCCCGCCGCGTTCGCCTTCTCCGCGGCCATGACCGCCGCCAGCGCGCCCAGCGAATGGCCGCCCACAAGAATCTTTTCAGGATCCACCTGCGGCAGCGTCCTGGCATATTCCATGACCGCCGCCGTATCTTCCGCCTCGGTGGAAGTAGTGGCTTCTTCCGGCAGACCGTCGCTTTCTCCGCTGCCGATGCAGTCATGACGAAGGCAGACGACGCCGTTTTTTTCCAGTTCCTTCGCAATGGCCATCAGCGGCCGTTCGTGGGCGCAGCCCGTCAGGCCGTGGCACAGCACCAGACAGGGGCAGTTTTCTTTTTCCGGCAAGTGCGCGATCCCGCGAAGGGTCTTTCCTCTGACTGTCAGAGAAAAAGACGTCTGCATTCCAACCACCTCTTACAGCAAACGTTTGAACAAGGTTATTATAGGCCTCTTTTCTCCGCCGTGTCAACCTTCCTTTTTGGGGATCGACCCCCGTTGCAGGGGGAGGGGGTGGTGTGGTATGATGGAGGGAGAAAAGAATGGGGGAGGGAATAAGCGTTGAAAAGAAGGCGGAGACGGGGACTTTCCTTTGGCAGCGTGGTAATGATCGTTTAGACCGTGGCCGTGCTGGCGGGGTTCGGGACGATGATCCCCCGGTTCACCGGCAGCGAAAGCTTTGACCAGAACGCGGCGCAGCTGGCCGTGGCGCTGGATCAGACCATCGTGAATTTCTCCTCCAATTTGGGAGCCATCGCTTCCCAGAAGGAAACAACGCCGCCCGCGCCCCTGTGGGCGACGGCCACCCCCATGCCCACCGCCACGCCGGTTCCTACGGCGGTGCCCAAGGCAAGCTTTCGGCTGTGCGCCACGGGAATGCTGAATTGGAGCGCATCCATTCAGAAATCCGTGCAGACGGACAGCGGCTATCAGTACGCCGACGTGCTCAGCCCGCTGCTTTCCCAGCTGAACGCCGATGTGACCGTAGCGACCCTGCGCAATTCCCTGATCGCCGATGAAAAAATCTCCGACGGCAACGCGGACGCTTCGCTGGCGGCCGCGCTGTTCCAGAGCGGCTTTCGTGCGTTGAATCTGGGACATCTCAACACATTGGATTACGGTCTGGACGGCCTGTGGAAGACCCAGAGCACCCTGACCGACGCGGGGGTTCTGCCCTTCGGAGCGTACCCGTCCGCCCAGCGGCGCAGCACGCTGACGCTGACCAACGCGGGCGGCGTGAAGCTGGCCCTGCTGAGCTATCAGAGCGGCGTCAGTTCCGAGGGCCGGAAGGCCGTGTCTGCCGACGACCGGGCCTACGCCGTAGGCGAGCTGGAGCTGTCCGTCATTCAGGAAGAAATCACCGCCGCCCGGAACGCGGGCGCGCAGGTGGTGCTGGTGTCCCTCTGCTGGGGCAAGGAAAGCGCCACAAAACCCACCAACGAGCAAAAAGAACTGGCGCAGGCCATCGCCGACGCGGGCGCGGATATTCTGCTGGGCGTGAACCCCAAGGCCGTCCAGACGGTGGAGATTCTCACCGCCGACCGGGGCGACGGCCGCTATCACCCGGTGCTGTGCGCGTACAGTCTGGGCAGCCTGCTGACCTCCGAACGGCAGCAGCGCACCAATCTGGCGGGCGTGCTGCTCCACGCGACGGTGGAATATGACCCCGCCACCGACACCGTGGCCTTCGACGGGCTGACCTACACGCCTACCTACAACTGGCGCACCAAGGAAAACGGCGTTTACCGCTACCGGGTCTACCCCAGCAATCTGGTCGAATATCCGGCGGACGTGAACAAGGATCAGCTGAACATCATGGCCAAGTGCCGGAAGATCATTCAGGAGGTGATGGCAGACAGCGGGTTTACGGAACAATAATATTATAATAGGAAAAGAAGGAATCTGAAATGAAACTGCTGGCCGTGGGAAACAGCTTTTCGCAGGATGCCTGTACCTTTCTTCATCAGACGGCGCAGGCGCAGGGACTCGATCTGGAAGTGACCAACCTGTATATCGGCGGCTGCTCGCTGGAAATGCATTACCAGAACCTGCTTTCCGGCAAGGCCGACTATCAGTGCCAACAGAACGGCCATTTTGACGGACGGATGATCTCGCTGCCGGAAGCCCTTGCCATGGAGCCGTGGGACGTGATCGTCACCCAGCAGGCCAGCCATTTCAGCGGTTGGATGGACAGCTACGAGCCTTTTCTGACGGAGCTGCTGGCGGCTTTCCGCAAGGCCTGTCCGCAGGCGCGGCTCTATCTGCACGAAACATGGGCTTACGAACGGGGCAGCGATCACGGGGCCTTTTTCCGCTACCATTGCGACCAAATGGAAATGTATGACCGGCTCCGCTACTGCTACCGTACCATGGCCCGTCAGCACGGCCTTTCGCTGATCCCCAGCGGCGATGTGATCCAGCGGGCGCGCACGAAGGAGCCTTTCCGGGTGCAGGACGGCGGACGTTCCCTGTGCCGGGACGGCTTCCACATGAGTCTGAGTTATGGCCGCTACCTGCTGGCCTGCGTGTGGGTGGGGCGGCTGTTTCACGTATCTGTGGCGGACAATCCCTTTATTCCCGACGGCGACGAGGCCGTAGAGCCCGCTTTACTGGCGCTGCTGCGGCAGACGGCGGACGAAGTGCTGGCGGAGCAGCGCAGTCAGGAATAAGGCGCTTTCCGTTTTCCGCTGCACCCCTCCGGGTGATTTTTTCGAACTTACGGAAAAATTTTGCTCGGGGTATGGACAAAAAAACAGTCCTTTGCTATAATGTAAAGTGCTGTTGTGCCAATATAGCTCAGTCGGTAGAGCAGCGGTTTCGTAAACCGCAGGTCAAGGGTTCGAGTCCCTTTATTGGCTCCATTTTTTCGGGGTGTAGCGCAGCTTGGTAGCGCGTTTGCTTCGG
>OGYO01002184.1_pt1 | contig 10534 bp, 13 predicted proteins | sample 1576561 | NCBI WGS metagenome assembly OGYO01 (sample SAMEA3541507, study PRJEB24748) | human gut metagenome | biome: human gut; feature: human-associated habitat; material: faeces | place: China | collected 2012 | reverse complement strand
AGAGGCACCGTCACACGGACTGCCTATCAATATGTATGATACAAAGTCAGCAGGAGCGGAAAGCTATCGCATGTTAGCAAAAGAAGTTATGGAAAGGAAGAATGTATAAAAGTATGGCAACAAAAAAACGTGGTCTGGGACAGGGAATTGATTCATTGATTCCAAATAAAGTAAATGCAAATAAAGAAACTGAGACGGTAAAAGTAAATGCTGGTTCTGAAAAAAATGAGACAGATGGAATCTTTGTTAATATCAATAAAGTGGAACCAAACAGAGAACAGCCTAGAAAAAACTTTGATGAGGATTCATTGGTGGATTTATCAGAATCCATTAAGCAGGTGGGAGTGCTTCAGCCGTTACTTGTATTGGATAAAAAGGATTATTATGAAATTATTGCTGGGGAAAGACGTTGGAGAGCCGCAAAAAAGGCAAATTTAAAAGAAATTCCGGCAGTTATAAGAAAATACAGTGAAGAACAGGTTGCCGAAATTGCTTTGATTGAAAATTTGCAGCGTGAAAATCTAAATCCGATTGAAGATGGAATCATCATCAAATGGACTCCAACGGAATCATCGAATTGACTCTAATGGAACCATGTGCCAGACGTTCCTCCAGAGTCAGCTTCATGAGCTCCTTGGTAGGAGGGCTCATATCCTTAAAGCCCTGGCCGAAGGGAACCACGGTAAAGCCCATGCCCTCCAGGTTTTGTACCATCTGGACAGCTCCCCAGCGGTCGAAGGCAATCTCACGGATGTTGTATTTTTCCCCCAGGCGTTCGATGAATTTTTCGATGTAGCCGTAGTGGACGACGTTACCCTCTGTGGTTTGCAGGAAGCCCTGTCTCTCCCAGACATCGTATGGCACGTGATCACGACGAACTCGGAGCTCAAGCGTATCCTCCGGTACCCAGAAGTATGGGAGAATGGCGTATTTGTCATCCTCATCCTGGGACGGAAATACCAGCACAAAGGCGGTGATATCCGTAGTGGAAGAGAGGTCCAGCCCACCATAGCAGACACGTCCTTCTAGCTCATCTGGATTTACTGCAAAGGAGCAGGCATCCCATTTCTCCATTGGCATCCAGCGGACTGCCTGCTTCACCCATTGATTTAAACGAAGCTGTCGGAAGGAGTTCTCTTCTCCAGGATTTTGCTTGGCTGACTCACAGGCGGCCTTCACCTTATCAATACCGACTGTAATACCAAGAGAGGGATTTGCTTTCTTCCAGACCTTCGGATCCGTCCAATCATCAGATTCGTCTGCACCATAAATCACCGGATAGAAGGTAGGATCAATCTTCCTGCCTTCCAGGATGTCCTTGGCTTTCTGATGGGTTTCATAACAGATGCTATTGGTGTCTGTTCCAGCAGTGGTGATGAGAAAATACAGTGGCTGCATCCTGGCATCTCCGGAGCCCTTGGTCATAACATCAAAGAGCTTTCGGTTGGGCTGAGTGTGGAGCTCATCAAAGACAACACCGTGGATGTTAAAGCCGTGTTTGGAGTAGGCTTCTGCAGATAGTACCTGATAGAAGCTGTTGGTTGGTGTGTAGATGATGCGCTTCTGAGAAGCAAGAATCTTCACACGCTTGTTGAGCGCCGGACACATACGTACCATATCTGCGGCAACATCAAAAACAATGGTTGCCTGCTGACGGTCAGCGGCACAGCCGTAAACCTCAGCACGCTCCTCACCATCACCGCAGGTAAGAAGCAGAGCCACGGCAGCTGCAAGTTCAGATTTCCCCATCTTTTTAGGAATTTCCACATAGGCGGTATTGAATTGGCGGTATCCATTTGGTTTCAGTGTGCCGAAGAGATCACGGATGATCTGCTCCTGCCAGTCAATCAGCTCGAAGGGCTTACCGGCCCAGGTGCCCTTGGTGTGGCAAAGGCATTCGATAAAGCTCACAGCATAATCCGCAGCATCCACATCATAATGAGAGTCCTTTGCTTTGAATTTGGTCGGTTTATATTTCTTTAATTTACGCACATGCTTCACCTCCGGGCATAAAAATAAGTCGTTACCGTATTGGCACGACCATCATCAATAAATATCGTATAACGAGGAACACACCCTTGAGGGTGGTCCTTTGGGAACGTTCTTAGTTGTATTCCTTCATCAGAATGGCAAGTGCCATTTCGGTTTCTTCGTCGACCGGCTCGATATCCGGGCCTCTGTCGTAGTTGTAGGCGATCTCACCGTTTCTCTTCAGCATGAGCTTTGAAATCCTACCGCCGTCAATGCCGTAGTCCTCGCTCGGTTCTTCATAATGCTTCACCCAGTAATGAAAAATGCTGTTTTCAATCTTGATGCTTCCTTCTGCCCACATGGTTTTGCCCTCCTTAGTTCAGCTTGAAAAGGTATCCGTGTGCCTTTTCATACTCATCGCTCATGAAGGCTTTGTGCTGGCTGTTGATCTCAATCAGGCCCGCCAAGGTGCATCCGGCTTTCTGGAAAAGCCATGCGGTTTCAACTGCGCTGCTCCAGGTGGAAGAGAAGGTGAAGGCTTCAATGCCATATTTCTTCATGCAGGCTACCAGGCCTTCGACTGCGTCATCGCTGATGGTGTCGTTCAGGTCGATGTACTCGTTGCCGTAGTCCTTGGCGGTTTCATACGCGCTCCAGATGCGCTGCTCTGTGCTGCTTAAGCCACCAATTTTTGCGGTTGCCTGCTTGTAAATGGCTCTTGCTGCATCCTGCTCAGCCGTGTTAGTTGCTGTGGCGTAAGCCTTTTTTGCTTCCTGGATTCCTCTGTAAGCTTCTTCAAAAATGTTCATCATGGTGTGTGCCTCCTTGTTTTCTTTTGGTAGTACATATATCACTCTGAAAGCACATAATAGCAAGCGGATTAAGGACGATATATGTACCAAAGATCGGCTGCTATATGGAGGAGAAAACTGTGTATATTACAGCTTCTTCACTCGGTCAATACCATAGATTACATTCAGTCCGGAGCCATTATCCCAGTCCACCAGGAGGCTGCCGGTATCATCCACACCGGTTACCGTTCCCTGGGTGCCGATGGGCGGTGCCTGAGCATCGTCCATCTCTACAAGCTCCACTCTGGTTCCGATGGGATAGCGGAGGCGCAGGCGTTCAACCTGCGCGCTGTTAGCGAATAACATGGCCTTCACCTCCTGCGTAGGAGCTGTTGCCGCAAAGATATCGGCAGAGGATCCTGCGGCTTTGCTTGTACTTGTCTCCGATGAAGCCGAGGCGAAGAAGAAAGCAGCGGAAGGCGTATTTTTCGTTATCTATCGGCTTTGCCTTTGCTGTGATACGCTTCTGTTCCTTACTCATCTTGCAAAGGGCAGAAAGGAAAGCAGTGTAGGCGGTGATGGCATCGAAGTCCGGCATGCTAGGCCACCAAGGGAAGCTGACCTGATCGTCGCGTTCCTCAATCGGGAAGGCTTCGACCTCCAGGGCCTTCTTGATGAGGTCTGACTTGCTCTCCAGAAGCTTTCGCAGATTTTCCAGGTTAACCTTGTCAGCCGGGAAGGAAATCACCAGGCCAGTGTCCTTTGCAGCCACTGAAATGTCTGCTTCTGCAGTGACGGGTGCTTCTGGTGTTTCAGTGGCCGGTGCCTCATCTAACTCTGCAGTAAAACCTGCAGTAGCAGTCTGTTCAAGGATTGCCTTGATGGTGCTTTTCTCTGTTCGCTCGTCGTAGCTTACGGTGCCATCCTTGCTGATGGTAATGTCTGCAACCTCGTAGGCGGCGCTTGGCATTCCCTTATAAACTTGTTTGCATCCGGTTACCTGTGAAATAATTCCTACCAGCTCTTTTCTGGCGCTTCCTGTTACGTTAAATCTGATCTCCATAGTGGAATCCTCCTTTGTTTTGGTAGTACATATATCACTCTGAAGGCACATATTATCAAGCGATTCAGAGCGAATATATGTACCAAAGATCCGCCGGGAAATAGCAGTAAATCGTGTGTATTATGCCTGCATGGATTCTTCGGAGATAGCGACTTCATCGTATTGGTAAGTCAGACCATCACGGATAACAGAAACGCCATCGGAAGTGCCTACCTGCTCGATGTAGCGCTTCACGATGACGTCTGCATATTTCTCATCTAATTCAATTGTGTGGCAGATGCGGCCGGTCTGTTCGCAGGCAATCAGCGTGCTGCCGGAGCCTCCGAAGGGATCAAGCACGATGCAGTTTGTAAGACTTGAATTCATGATCGGGTAGGCAATCAATGCTACCGGCTTCATGGTTGGGTGATCAGCATTTTTCTTAGGCTTTTCAAATTCCCAGATCGTGGTTTCCTTGCGACCGGAGTACCATTGATGCTTGCCATTTTTCTTCCAGCCAAAGAGGCAAGGCTCATGCTGCCATTGATATGGTGAGCGGCCCAGCACCAGGGAGGGCTTCTTCCAGATACAACAGCCGGAAAGATAGAAGCCTGCATCAGAGAATGCTTTTCTAAAATTCAGGCCTTCTGTATCTGCATGGAACACATAGATGGATGCGTCATCGGCCATGACTGCTTCCATATTGGTGAAGGCATCCAGCAAGAACTGATAGAAAGAGTCATTATCCATATTGTCATTCTGGATCTTACCAGCGGAGCCTTCATAGTTCACATTGTAAGGCGGATCCGTGACCACCAGGTTTGCCTTCTTGCCAGCCATTAGCATTTCATAGCTTTCCGGTTTGGTGCTGTCGCCGCAAAAAAGTCGATGCGGACCAAGGCACCAGAGATCACCGGACTTGGTTATGGTAGGCTTTGCAAGCTCAGCATCGATGTCAAAATCATCTTCCTTGATGCCATCCTTCACATCCTCCTTAAACAGGTCGTCAAGCTCAGCAGGTTCAAAACCAGTGAGAGAGACATCGAAGTCAGCACCTTGCAGGTCGGCGATTAACAGTGCTAATTTGTCGTTATCCCATTCACCACTGATTTTGTTGAGTGCAACATTCAGTGCCTTTTCGTGTTCCTCATCAAGCTCAACAACGACGCAGTCAACCTCCGTCATGCCCATGTCCTGGAGAACCTTTAAGCGCTGATGCCCGCCAACCACGCGACCAGTAGTGGCATTCCAGATGACGGGTTCCACATATCCGAACTGCTCGATGGAGCGTTTCAGCTTTTCATATTCGGGATCGCCGGGCCTTAAATCCTTACGGGGATTGTAATCAGCAGGAAGTAGCTCAGCGACATTTTTCTTTTCGATTAGCATGGCGCATTCCTCCTGAGTAATTTCTGTAGGCCCTTGTAGGCGGCATCAATATCACCGGCCTTAGCTTGACCACGAAGTGTGCTGAACTGCTGAAAGCTCAGCTGCTTTCGATAGCTTTTCAGCAGATTCATAAATTCACGATAATCCATATCAGTTTCCTTTCCTTGCACGGAGCAGGCGTTCCATCGCATCATCCATAGGCGTTTCGCCCTTGTACTCCGTTGCGCAATTTTCTTTTACGATTTGATAGATTTCCATCCAGAGACGGTTTGTCTGGCTCATAAAATTCTGGCTCATGGCTACGTAGGGAGATTGCATGGCATTTCCCGTTGTAGGGTGCTTGGCGAGAAAACCGTAGTCTGTGATTGCTTCCTCACACTGAATCCATCTGGCAACACTCATGGCATAGCGTTCCAGAAGCTGGGGTGAAACAAGCGACGCACACCTGCGCTCTGCCAGCCATTCCCAGGTTGCCTTATATACTTCTTCAGCCACCAGTGGCTTACCGTCTTTCTGTGTGGCGGATAAGAGCTTAGATGGCTTGGGCATCGCCTGACCTTCTAAATCTGCAGCTTGATTTTCAAACTCGATGACAGTCAGCTTTCGCTTGCCCGGATTACCCTCAGTGATTTTGTCAGCTAAGGGCTTTTTCTTGGCTCCGGCACCGATACGAGCGCCGCCACGGTTAGTTCCGTCCTTAGCCAAAATGACTCACCTCCTTGTCCGGGGCCTATTACCCCGTTTGAAAACGCGTTTTTGTGCGTGAGACCCCACGCCCGTTCCACGGCAGCTACGCCGTAGAGATTCAGACCGCCCCTGGGGGAGCTGATGCACAAAGAAAATGCATCCGCTTTATGTGTTGTGCCAGCGGTCACCGCGTTCTGCATGAATGCGTGCATGGCAGGCCTTGCACAAGGCTTTCAGGTTCTCACGGTCATGGGTTCCGCCCTGAGATAGCGGAAGCATGTGATGAATCTCCTCGGTTGGTGTATAAACACCCTTCGCAAGGCACTCTTCACAAAGCGGATGAGCAGCGGCATAGCTGTCACGGATTCGCTTCCAGGCACGACCGTAGCGACGCTTGGTGGCGGGATCTCTATCATAATGTTCGTAGCGCCTGGCTTCCTCCTTGGCGTGCTCCTCACAGAAGCGACCGTCCGTGAGATTAGGACAGCCTGGATAAGAACAGGGACGCTTCGGTTTTCTCGGCATCAGTTTCACCTCCTTGCGGTATAAGAAAAGCCCTGCAGGAAGTAGATCCTACAAGGCTTCTGTGATTTTCTTTTTTGCTAGTCTAATACTATCAGAAGTTGATGGTGTCATTCTATGTCTTTTCGTGCCCATCTTCGTTTGACTCAGGAATTTTTACTTCCTGCAGAGCCCGGCTGTGGAGCTTGTGGATGTAGCGAAGCTCGTAGTTCATATCCACGGCGATCTTTTCCCAGGATTCACAGCAGATGTAGCGCTTTGCCAGAAGATCCTGATATTCAGGATTGGAAACGGACTGGATTGCATGAGTGATTTCTTTCTTCAAATTCACCAGCTTTTCCATATCTTCTGTAATCTGTTCCTCCAGGTCGATGATCTTCATGACACATTCCTCCAGACGGGAGTTACCACGGTTTGGGCTCTTAGGCATATCCGAATAAGTAGCGGTGCAGCGGGTAGCCAGATCGTTTAGGGAGTCAATCATCTGGGTTTTTGTGATAATGCGCTGATCCAGGTTACGGGCCTGGGATAAATATTCTTTTGCATTCATAGCGTACCTCCGAATAATGAAATTCCCTCGGATTGACCTATGTTGTCGTAGATTGTCATAGATTTGCTTTTACCGCATCAATTAATGCGTTTTGTGTGACTTCCTTTAGGGACAGCGCCTTTAAGATGCGTTCATCAATAGTGCCTTTGGTAATGATGTGTTCTATCACCACGGTTCCGAAGGTCTGGCCCTGTCTCCAGAGACGAGCGTTGGTCTGCTGATATAACTCCAAAGACCAGGTCAGCCCGAACCAGATAAGTGTTGATCCACCAGCCTGAAGATTCAGTCCGTGACCTGCAGAGGCAGGATGGATGACAGCAACAGGAATATCGCCATTGTTCCAATCAGTGATATCCTTGCTGGATTTTATCTCCCGGACATCAAAGCGCTTCTTGATTCGTTGCAGGTCGTGCTTGAACCAGTAAGCTACCAGGAGCGGTTTGCCATTGGCGGCTTCGATAAGATCCTCTAAGGCATCCAGCTTCCGATCATGGAACTCGATGATATTACCGTCATCATCATAAATAGCACCGTTGGCCAGCTGGGAGAGTTTACCGGTAAGAGAAGCCGCGTTGGCAGCAGTGATCTCTCCTTCCGGGAGTTCCAATATAAAGTCTGCCTTGAGTTCCTCGTATCGCTGAGTTTCTTCCTCAGACAGCTGCACTTCGTATTGCGATGTGATTAACTCTGGCATCTGCAGGTGATCGGTAGATTTCATGGAAATCGTAATATCCGATATTCTCCGGTAGATGGCATCCTCTGCATAAGGCATTGGTTTGTAGGAGTAGATGATTTCGCCGTTTCGCTTGTCCGGGATAAAGTAGTTGTTACGGTAGTGGGTGATGAAGCGACCGAGACGCTCTCCAAAATCCAGAAGCTTGAATTCGGCCCACAGGTCCATAAGACCATTGGAAGAAGGTGTGCCGGTAAGACCGATGATTCGCTTTACTTTAGGTCTAACCTTCATCAGAGATTGAAATCGCTTGGACTTGTGATTCTTGAAGGAAGAGAGCTCATCAATGATGACCATATCGTAATCAAAGTCAAAGCCACTGGAATCAATCAGCCAGCCAAGGTTCTCACGGTTAATGATGGTGATGTCGGCTCCGGACAAAAGCGCCATGAGTCGTTCCTTCGGTGTCCCCACACAGACGGCGTAGGTCAGATGCTGCAGGTGCTCCCATTTTGCAATTTCCGCAGGCCAGGTATCACGGGCGACCCTTAAAGGAGCAACCACCAGGATACGATGTGCCTCGAAGCTGTCAAACAGCAGGTCCGCGATGGCAGTCAGGGAAATGACCGTCTTGCCAAGACCCATATCGAGGAGAACTGCAGCTATAGGATGCGTTTCGATATAGTCGATGGCATAGGCCTGATAATTATGGGGTGAGAAGTTCATGAAGCATCCCTCCAATCTGTTCCACACCATCAATCACATAGACCTGAAAGCCAAGTGAACGTAGCAGCTTGTGTCTGGCTAACTGAAGCGGGCGAGGTTTTTTCCCAGGAGCCTTCAGCTCTACGAAGGCGATGATCCCATCAGGTAATAAGACGAGACGGTCCGGCATTCCCGCAAAGCTCGGAGACACGAATTTTACAGCGATGCCTCCATGCTGCTTTACCATCCGGGTTAACTTGTTTTCTATCTGTTTTTCTAACATTGTCATTCTCCAATCAGTGAATAATTTTCTGATGTGCAAGGTGTATCAATGGTATTTACATAACTTTTCTATATATGATTTTTTATAGCCTATAGAAAAGTTTATACAGAGACATTGATACACCTTGTCGTTAGGTTCAATCAGTCTAAAAATTCCTCATCAAAATCGTCCTCAGTCCGCAGGCGTAGTCCCTTAAAATAGCGCTTTCGACTCAAGGTGACACGCTCGTATCCGGCATTTTCCATAGCAAAGTAGAAGTCCGCCGTAGAGCGTACATACTCATTGCAATCGATGCAGTGATTGCGGTAGGCCTGATATAGGTTAGAGGAGTTTTCTTTATACTCATCACCTATGATGCACTTATCCTCTAAGAAATGTCCGAACCAGTCATTCTGGCTACGGTAATCATCGATGGCATTCTGCACGCAGGCCGGAACCGGGATGTGGTAGTCCGCATCGATAACCTTCTTGCTGCCTTCGATGATCCAGGAGAGGATCGCGCCGCCAGCATTGTCATAGAGATACTCACTGTAATTCTTGATGTCGCTGCTACCGGTGATCTTGGCATTAAAAGGAATAACGATGAGTCGCCTCCAGATACCATCATCGGATGCACTGACGCGAGGCAGGTGGTTGGTATACAGCACCAGTGTGTGGCAGGGCTTGAAGGAAAAAGGATCCTTGTACTTCTTCTCAGCAAAGACATCATCGGTAGAGCAGAGCTGCTTGACGGTAGAGTCATTAAGCCTTGCACCTTCCTGCATCTCGGCAGCAATAAGAAGTCGCTTACCCTTGACCTCGGCCATTTCCGGTTTGATGTTTCTGCGACAACCTACGGTCAGGGTATCCGCAGAAATGTTCCCGGAGTAAAGGCCCAGCACGCGAGAGATGGCATTCCAGAAGGTAGACTTACCGTTGCGGCCATCACCATAGGCGATGATCAGTGCCTCCACGTAAACCTTACCGATGGCAGCAAGGCCGCAGATCATCTGTACATAATCGATGAGCTCCTGATTGTGCTGGAAGATGAGATTTAAGCTGTCCAGCCAAATCTGCATGCCTTTCTGGTTTGGTGAAACGCTGGTAATCTTGGTGATAAAGTCCTCCGGCGAATGCTCCCTGGCTCCGGACATACCCTGACGAAGATCAAAGGTTGCCTCTGGGGTACAGAGCGCAAAGCAGTCTGCGTCCAGGTCACGAGGAGAAATCTCCAGCATCGGATGGGATTCCTTCAAAGTAGAAGTCACATTCTTAGAATCACGGCGCTTGATGGCAAATGCTTGATAAGCCTTGGCCGCCAAAAGTTCTCGATAGACTTCCAGCTGCTGATCGTTCATAAGCTGTTCTGCCTTGGCCTTTGATGTGCTGTCGAGGATATTTTGTGCACCGCAATTCTTCATCTTATCCAGTGCTTCCATGAGATCTCGATTTGCTTCCTTCAGCTGTCTGCGGGTAAGCTCATGAGCCACGGCCTGAGCACCCGGCTCTGATTCCTGCCAGTAGTGGTCAGAGTAGCGGATAAAGTGGGTGGCAGGAGAATAGCGAAGCTCGTTTGAAAAGTACTTCGCCAATACCTCGGCCTGTCCTACATCGGAGTAATCCTCCGGTTTGTAACAGGAAGGATCGTTGTAGAGCTCCGGTGCAACATAGCCATCCTGTTGCTGAACACGAGCGTAAAAGCGCTGCGCACTGTGCCAGATGTTGGCAAGTTCAGCGGCATCCAGTGGCGGATCGCATTTATCTGCTTCTTCCAGAAATGCCTGATAAGCCGTGTCACCGTCACCATATTTCTTGATGACCTTTCCGGCAAAACGAGACATGGTTGCATTACGACTGCCTTCGGGAATCGTTGCGCCATCATATTGACCTTCCGGCATATCCTCATCGAAAATATCCTCATTGAGATATTCAGTTAGATTCA
>OGYO01002183.1_pt1 | contig 10535 bp, 9 predicted proteins | sample 1576561 | NCBI WGS metagenome assembly OGYO01 (sample SAMEA3541507, study PRJEB24748) | human gut metagenome | biome: human gut; feature: human-associated habitat; material: faeces | place: China | collected 2012 | reverse complement strand
TCGTAACAAGGTAGCCGTACCGGAAGGTGCGGCTGGAACACCTCCTTTCTGGAGAAGCAAAACCTGGAACAAGACTGGAAAAGACCAAGCTCTCTCTTGGTACTACACGCTTCGTTCAATATAAAAAAGAAGGAAAACAACCCGCCGCAGGCACGATTTGAAGAATAGTCCTATAGCTCAGTAGGTTAGAGCGCTACACTGATAATGTAGAGGTCGGCAGTTCAAATCTGCCTGGGACTACCAGGCCGGAGGTCAGGTAGTAAAAGGGGGGATTAGCTCAGCTGGCTAGAGCACCTGCTTTGCAAGCAGGGGGTCAACGGTTCGAATCCGTTATTCTCCACTCAAAAAGGAGAGGACATTGACATGATGGAAGCAGAAGTTGAATGAAAAGTTCAACTACGAGCAAAGAAGAAAACTCAAAGAATCTGCAACGCAACAGCGGACGCGCGCAAGCAAGTCCGCGAAGCAAACGAGATCGCCGTCCGGAAGTTCCGACCGCAAGGGAGGGATGGAGGACACGAGGCAAAGTCTTGGAAAAGAGTTTTCGGCGAAGAATCGTTAAAGGAAAGGAGAGAAGGGCGCATGAAGGATGCCTAGGCTCTCGGAGGCGAAGAAGGACGTGATAAGCTGCGAAAAGTTACGGTAAGGCGCAAATAGCCGTAGACCCGTAAATATCCGAATGGGGCAACCCGGCCAGCAATGGTCATACCGCCAAGCGGTAAGCCAACGCGGGGAACTGAAACATCTAAGTACCCGCAGGAAAAGAAAATAACAATGATTCCGCCAGTAGTGGCGAGCGAACGCGGAACAGCCCAAACCACTCGTGTTACGGCACGAGTGGGGTAGAAGGATCCACGCCACGGCAAGAAATAAGTTAGCAGAATACGATGGAAATCGTAGCCAAAGACGGTGACAGCCCGGTATGCGAAAACAGACAGGAACCGACAATCAGATAATCGTACTGCATATCACCATTTACTATTCTGCTCATCTTGTGAGAAAAGTTGCATAGGCATCGCATATTTCTGCACAATTACCCATCCGCTGTATCACGCCATGCTCAAGCCATACCGCCTTTTGGCACAGCTTTTTCACCTGATCTGCAGAATGGCTTACAAACACCAATGTCGTTCCGTTGCTGAGCAGTTTGCCCATGCGGTCCTCGCATTTTGCCTGAAAGGCCGCGTCGCCCACTGAGAGAACCTCATCTACAATTAGTATCTCGCTTGATACAATGGTCGCCACCGAAAATCCCAAGCGGGCCACCATACCAGAGGAGAAGTTTTTGACAGGTACATCCAGAAAGTCGTGCAATTCGGAAAAATCCACAATCTCATCAAAATGCCTATTCATGAATTTCCGATCAAAATGCGGCAATTACGGCAGCGGCTGCAACGACGGATAACCCGGTGCGTCAGGGATATATCAATATGACGGGAACCTTCTGGGATACGATTGTTGTCTGTACGATTACGGGACTTGCGATTGCCTCTTCCGGTGTCCTTGGCATGACCGATGCTGCCGGGAATATGCTGACCGGTTCGGATGTTACAATTGCGGCATTTGAGACGGTTCTGGGATCAGCCGGGGGCTGGCTTGTGACAATCGGGATTACATTGTTTGCGTTTTCTACAATACTCGGCTGGGAGTATCACGGGGAAAAAGCATTTGAATATCTGCTGGGAACGCACCGGTTTAATATGGTATACCGCCTTGTTTTTTCCTTTGTTGTGTATTTCGGATGTACACAGACACTGAATCTGGTATGGAGTTTTTCGGATATTGCCAATGCGCTGATGGCAATCCCGAATCTGATCTGTATGCTCCTGCTCAGTGGTGAAATTGCAAAGGATATTCGGGAGTTTCAGAAAGAAATTCATAAATATAATTAAAAAATGTAAGGTTATTCTTTGCTATCAGCCCGAAGCGTAGTATAATGTAGTTATCTGAATTTTATAGACATGGAGGTTAGGAAATTATGCAGATGGAACAGCTACGCAAAGATATGATGGCAGCGATGAAAGCGCGCGACAAGGAACGGAAGGATGCAATTTCGTCTCTGGTCTCGGCAGTGAAGAAAAATGCCATTGATGCCGGATGCAGAGATGACATTCCGGAGGATATGGTCAATGCCACAATCATGAAGGAATTAAAGACCGTTCAGGAACAGATCGATTCCTGCCCGGCAGACCGTACCGATTTGCTGGAGGAGTACAGAAAACGTTATGACATTATGAAAGAATATGCACCGAAGATGCTTTCGAAAGAGGAAGTGACTGCGATTGTTAAGGAAAAGTTTGCAGATGTGATTGCAACGAAGAACAAGGGACAGATCATGAAGACGATTATGCCGGAGCTGAAAGGAAAGGCAGACGGAAAGGTGATCAATGAAGTTGTTACAGAGATGTGCAACGCATAAAGGAGAAGAAACATGAGATTGTATATGCCGACGAAGGTATTTTTTGGCAGCGGTTGTGTTTCGGAAAACGGTGCAGAGTTAAAAGCATTAGGAAGCAGAGCCATGATTGTGACGGGAAAACATTCCAGCCGCATCAATGGTTCGCTTGCAGCAGTTGAACAGGCATTGCAGGCAAACGGGCAGACCTATGTGATTTTTGATGAGATCGAAGAGAATCCTTCTGTGGAGACCGTGGCTGTGGCAGCGGGCATTGCAGTAAAAGAACAGGTGGATTTCTTTGTGGCTGTGGGAGGCGGTTCTCCGATGGATGCGTCCAAGGCGATTTCGCTTCTGGCAGCGAATCCATCGGCAATCGATCATGCAGAGGAGCGTCTTTATCATCCGGAGCCGATGCAGGGCTATCCGGTTGCAGCAGTCCCGACCACATCCGGTACGGGATCGGAAGTGACGCCTTATGCGATTCTGACACGGCACGATTTACATACCAAGCAGTCAATCGCACACAAATGGTTTGCGGATCTGGCATTTGTGGATGCCGGATATTTAAAGACTTCTTCTTATGAGAATATGGTCAGCACCTGTGTGGATGCGCTGGCACATCTGATTGAGTCATATCTGAATACAAATGCAAATGCATATAACCGGATATATTCAGCGGAAGGTCTTCGGATCTGGGGCAGTGCAAAGGAATACCTGCTTTCTTCCGGGATTAAGATTCCGGATGAAGGATACGAAACATTCATGCATGCATCGGTTGTGGCAGGTATGGCGATTGCACATACCGGTACCAGTATTCCACACGGATTAAGTTATCCGGTCACATATGAGCTTGGCATTCCGCATGGAAAGGCAGTCGGATTTTTCCTGCCGGGATTTTTGCGTTTTTACAATAATCAGAAGCGGGTGGCAGAGGTGCTTGAGCTGCTTGGGTTTGAGAACCGGGCTGAATTTATCGCCTATCTGGACAAGCTGCTGGGCAAACCACAGATCCCGGAGGAACTGTGGGAGGAGGATGTGCAGAAACTGTTGCAGAATCCTGCCAAGTTAAAGAACTATCCGTTTGAGATGACGGAAGAAATTCTGAAAAAATATCTAAACAAATGAGAACCCGTTTGAGGAGGAAACTTATATGATACAAAAGTTGATTGAAAAGTTAAATAAGAAGAGATTAAAAGAACGAATTTCTTCTGCAATTGTGATGGTGGCCCTGATTGTTAGCATTTCCGGTGTTGTGGGAGCCGTATCCGGAATTGTGGTCAGCAACCGCTATAATTATGCATTGAAAAATTATGGTTTTTCACAGGGTGATATCGGCAAGATGATGATTACGTTTGCCGATACGAGAAGTTATCTGCGTGCTGCGATCGGATATCAGGATGAAAACCTTGTGAACAGCTGCGCAGAAAATTATGAGAAGAAGAAGGAATCCTGTCAGCAGTATACCAAAGAGGTAAAAAATACGGTTTCATCTGCGGATGAGGAGAAAATTTATAATAGTATCACAGAAAAACTGAACGATTATTTTGACACCTGTGATGCTGTACTGGAAAAAGGAAAGAATACACAGGATATTGATGCGCGCCATGAAGCACAGCAGATGGCACAGGATCAGGTGGCACCGATCTATGAGGAGATTTATCAGGATATGGTGAAACTGATGGATGCAAATACCGAGCATGGAGATAAGTTAGAGAAAATTCTTACAATGGTAGAATTGATCACACTTATTGCAATTATTGCGGTTATTGCACTTGCAATTTTTGCAGCCCGCCGGATCGGCAGAGTGCTTGCACAGAATATTGTTGATCCTTTGGATCAGCTGGGTGCCCGTTTTGATACATTTGCAAAGGGGGATCTCTCCAGCGAATTCCCGGAGATGACATCAGAGGATGAAATTTCCGAGATGGTAATTGTTGCGCGCGAGATGGCAAAGAATCTGGCCGCTGTTATTCAGGATGTCAACCACCGTATGGATCTGATGGCTCACAACGATTATACCGGTGTATCCAAAATCCCGGAGAAATATATGGGTGAGTTTGCGGCAATGAATGATGCAATCCATGTCATGAACACCGATATGAATGAGACGATGCACCGGATTGAGGAGGCTGCTTCCCAGGTATCTGCAGGTTCTACCAATCTGGCAGAGGGATCACAGACACTGGCAGAGGGATCTACAGATCAGGCAGGTGCAGTGGAAGAACTTCTGGCATCCTTTGCCAATATCACAGAAGGGGTTGAGCACACACATGAGAGTGCACAGGCTTCTTACGAATTATCTGTAAAATATGCACAGGAAGCAGATAAGACACAGAAGGAAATGAATGCAGTTACCGAAGCAATGAAGAGAATCAGCGATATGTCCAAGCAGATTGAGACAATCATCGGACAGATCGAGGAGATCGCGGAGCAGACGAACCTGCTTGCCCTGAACGCATCCATTGAGGCTGCACGTGCAGGAGAAGCCGGCAAGGGCTTTGCCGTAGTTGCATCCCAGATCGGAAAACTTGCGGATGAGAGTGCACAGTCTGCAGTCAATACCCGTGAGCTGATTATGAACTCTATTCAGGAAATCGAAAACGGCAATCAGGCAGTTGATGTGACTTCACAGACGATTATTTCTCTTGTAGAGGGAATCAATGAAGTGGCAAAGAAATCCCAGGAACTGGCACAGCTTTCCGAGACACAGGCAGAGCAGATCAAGCAGGCAGAGTCCGGTGTAAACCAGATTTCCGAGGTTGTACAGAGCAACGCGGCAATCGCAGAGGAATCTTCCGCAACCAGTCAGGAGCTTTCTGCAGAGTCTGATTCTCTGAATGATCTGGTGCAGCAGTTTAAGTTAAAATAGTGATACAAAATAAAGGCATAAGAGAGGAACAATCTGGAAAATGGATACATCGATTTTTATCGGAACATGGTGGTCACTGGTGCCGCCTCTTCTGGCAATCATACTGGCACTTGTCACCAAGGAAGTATACAGTTCCCTGTTTATTGGAGTGGCGGTCGGAGCACTGTTATATACCGGATTTCATCCGTGGAATGCATTCAATGCCCTGTTTTCGATTATGAAAGACAGCATGAATCTGAATATTCTGATTTTTGATGTGCTGCTTGGAATGATTATTGTATTGATGTCAAAATCAGGAGGCTCAGCTGCTTATGGAAGATGGGCCGGCAGCAAGATCAGGTCAAAAAAGAGCGCAATGCTGGCAACCACAGGACTTGGAATGCTGATTTTTGTGGATGATTATTTCAATTGTCTGACCGTCGGATCTGTGATGCGTCCGGTAACTGACCGCTACAAAGTATCCCGCGCAAAACTGGCATATATCATTGATGCGACCGCTGCGCCGGTCTGCATCATTGCGCCGATTTCCAGCTGGGCGGCAGCCGTCAATTCGTATGTTCCGAAAGATGCCGGGATTACGGGATTTCAGCTGTTTCTGCGAACAATTCCGTACAATCTCTATGCGATTCTGACGATTGTCATGGTATTGTTTGTGATTATTGCAGGTTTTGATTTCGGACTCATGAAAAAACATGAGGAGAATGCTGCAAAAGGAGATCTGTTTACCAGCGGCGGGGAAGAGTTTGAAAAGGTTAAGGAAGAAGATATTTCTTCCAACGGAAAAGTGATTGATCTGCTTCTTCCGGTGATTGTTCTGATCGGTTCTGCAATTGGTGCCATGATCTATACCGGATTTCTGGGCGGTGCGACCGATGTGGTCAGTGCATTTGCAGGATGTGATGCGGAGACCAGCCTGATTTTTGCAACCATGGTCACGGTCTTTGTCATGCTGTTTTTGTATCTTCCGCGAAAGGTGGTTACGTTTAAAGGATTCATGGAGAGTTTTGTGGAAGGCTTTAAGCTGATGATCCCGGCGATCGGAATACTGATATTTGCCTGGACTTTAAAGGGGATGGGAGATGCTCTGCAGATTGGTACATTTGTGGAATCCATCGTTGGAACGAGTGCTTCTGCAAGCCTGTTCCTTCCGGCTGTTTTGTTTGTTGTTGCAGTGTTCCTTGCGTTTTCTACCGGAACAAGCTGGGGAACATTTGCGATTCTTGTTCCGATTGCAATCGCCATGTTTCCGGGGGCAGATCATCTGGAAATGATGATCATTGCGGTTTCCGCAGTGCTGGCAGGTGCCGTCTGCGGGGATCATATTTCACCGATTTCGGATACAACGGTTATGTCTTCGGCCGGCGCGCAGAGTAACCATATCAACCATGTGACAACGCAGATGCAGTATGCAGCGGTTGTTGCTGTGGTATGTATCATTGGCTATATCATTGCAGGACTGGTACAGATCTGGTGGGTAGCACTGGGCATCAGCCTTGTGCTTCTGCTTGCCGTTCTTACTTTCATAAAAAAGAGGTCGGGGAGCAACCGCGAAAAGACAGCAGGTATATAAGAATCAGGACAGAAGCCCAAAAACAAAGAAAGGAGCAGGCGAGGAAACCTGCTCCTTCTTAGTTACTTAAAGGAAATTGAGTAACTGAGTAGTTAATTAGATAATTGTTTAATAAAATTGAACTACATACTCATTTGCGTACGTGCATGCTATATTTAAATAACACCATTCAATACTTACATTATACCGTGTTATCCGGATTTTGCAATACCTATTTTGAAATTTTTGGAATTAATCCTTTATTTTCGCTATTCCGGAAGCGGAAGGAAGTCCGGCTTTCTGCCGGTAAAGACTGTAAAGTACCGGAAGCCTGCATGCCGCAGAATCTGAGGGAGACGGTCAAACGCATATGCAACGTGCTCCGGCGCATGGGCATCGGCTCCGAGTGTCAGAATCTCTCCCCCGAGTTCGTGATAGCGTAAAAGAACAGCTTCGGTCGGGTTTGGATGTCCCAGCCCGTATTTGAATCCTGCCGTGTTGACTTCGATCCCTTTTCCCATGGAAATGAGTTTACGCAGAATCTCATCAATGATATCGGCATAGGCCTCATATGTATAGAAACGGTTGCGGTCCGGACCGTAGCGGACAACATAATCGAGATGACCGTATACATCGAAGTCGGAATAGGTGTTCAGGTTTTCCAGAATGGATTCGAAGTACTCGCGGTAAGCAGTTTTTTCGGAGCGTCCTTCATAGTATTTCGGGTAATAGGGATCGATTCCGTGAACAACGTGGGAGGAACCGATGACAAAATCAAACGGATGTCCGGTCACTGCTTTGCGGTTGATTTCCGTGATGTGGGGCTGCAGACCGACTTCGATTCCAAGACGAATGGAAAGACGGTCACGGCAGGTGTCCTGAAAACTGCGGACTTCTTTTATATAGGAATCAAAATCCAGAAGAAACAGATTGGGATCATCCGGGTAATCATAATCAAAATGATCGGTAAAACAGATGCCATCCAGGTTCTGCCGTACAGCGGCCTGGATCATGTCAGGCATCAATGCGTCACTGTCTCCGCTGTGATGCGTGTGCATATGTGTATCCCAAAGCATAAGAGCCTCCTTTTTTCTGTGTGGTTGATTTTGGAAAAAGTCTTTTCGTAAGATTATACTATATTTCAGGGGAAATAGATACCTTTAGTGAAAAAATTAACAAAGACGGAGAAAAGACTTGAACTTTCGGAAATAATTGGGTAAAATAAAGGAAGCTTGGGACGCAAGTCCCATGAGACTATTTATTTACAATTCTAGGAGGAATTAAGAATGGCAGTAAGAGTAGCAATCAACGGATTCGGCCGTATCGGTCGTCTTGCTTTCAGACAGATGTTCGGAGCAGAAGGATACGAAGTAGTAGCAATCAACGACTTAACAAGCCCAAAGATGTTAGCACACTTATTAAAGTATGATAGCTCACAGGGTAAGTACGAGCATGCAGATGAAGTTTCTGCAAGCGATGATTCTATCACAGTATGTGGTAAGGAAATCAAGATCTACGCTTTCCCAGATGCAAACAATTGCCCATGGGGTGAGTTAAAGGTTGACGTTGTATTAGAGTGCTCTGGATTCTATACAAGCAAGGAGAAGGCTCAGGCTCATATCAATGCCGGAGCTCGTAAGGTAGTTATCTCTGCACCAGCAGGAAACGACCTTCCTACAATCGTTTACAATACAAACCACGAGACATTAAAGGCAAGTGACACAATCATTTCTGCAGCTTCTTGTACAACAAACTGCTTAGCTCCAATGGCAGATGCTCTTAACAAGTTCGCTCCAATCCAGTCTGGTATCATGGTAACAATCCATGCTTACACTGGTGATCAGATGACTCTTGATGGACCACAGCGTAAGGGTGATTTAAGAAGATCCCGTGCAGCTGCAGTTAATATCGTTCCAAACAGCACAGGTGCTGCAAAGGCTATCGGTCTTGTAATCCCAGAGCTGAACGGAAAGTTAATCGGATCTGCACAGCGTGTACCAACCCCTACAGGATCTACTACAATTCTTACAGCAGTTGTTAAGAAGGCTGGCGTTACTAAGGAAGACATCAACGCAGCTATGAAGGCAGCAGCTAATGAGTCCTTCGGATACAATGAGGACGAGATCGTATCTTCTGATATCGTTGGTATGAGATTCGGTTCTTTATTCGATGCTACTCAGACAATGGTTAACCCAATCGGTGATGATCTGTATGAGGTTCAGGTTGTTTCTTGGTATGATAACGAGAACAGCTACACATCTCAGATGGTTCGTACAATCAAGTACTTCTCTGAGTTAGCATAATCTATCTTAGTTTATGTGAAAGGGTCCGGCCTGTAGGGCCGGACCTTTTTTCATTATGACAAATAAGAAGAAAAGGAAAGGATTCCGCTGTTTTATGCAGCTGCGGAGTATGAAACAACCGGCTGGAAAGTCATTTCCTTTTCTTCGGGTTTAAAATTGCCGAAAAGGCAGAACGGAGAATAAAAACATGGCATTAAATAAGAAAACAGTTGATGATATCAACGCAAAGGGCAAGAGAGTCCTTGTAAGATGTGACTTCAATGTACCACTGAAAGCTGGCGAGATCACAGATGATACCCGTATCAAAGCTGCTCTTCCTACAATTAAGAAGTTATTAAACGATGGTGGAAAGGTAATCCTTTGCTCCCATCTTGGAAAAGTAAAGAACGGACCAAACGAAGGAGAGTCCCTTGCACCGGTTGCCAAGAGACTTGAGGAGCTTCTCGGACAGAAAGTAAACTTCGTATCTGATTACAACGTAACAGGCGAGGCAGCTACAAAGGCTGTTGAGGAAATGAAAGAGGGAGAAGTTGTATTACTTCAGAATACCCGTTTTCGTGGCGCTGAGGAGACAAAGAACGGTGAGCAGTTCTCTAAGGAACTTGCCGATCTTGCAGACATCTATGTATGTGATGCATTCGGTTCGTCCCACAGAGCACACGCTTCTGTAGCCGGTGTTACAAAGTTCATCACTGCAAAGGGTGGACAGAATGTTGTTGGTTACCTGATGGAGAAGGAGATCGCCTTCTTAGGAAATGCTGTTGAGAATCCGGTACGTCCATTCGTAGCAATCCTCGGTGGTGCTAAGGTAGCAGACAAACTCAACGTTATCAACAACCTGCTTGAGAAGTGTGATACCCTTATCATCGGTGGTGGTATGGCTTACACATTCATCAAGGCTCAGGGATATGAGATCGGACTTTCTCTCTGCGATGATGAGAAGCTTGATTACTGTAAGGAAATGATGGCTAAGGCTGAGAAGATGGGCAAGAAGATCCTTCTTCCTGTAGATGCTGTTACCATCAAGGATTTCCCGGATCCAATCGACGGACCTGTAGAGACAGAAGTATGTGATATCACAGCTATGCCGGCAGACCGTGAGGGATGCGATATCGGACCTAAGTCCGCAGAGATGTTTGCAGATGCTGTTAAGACAGCTAAGACTGTTGTATGGAACGGACCGATGGGTGTATTCGAGAACCCGACACTTGCAGCTGGTACACTTGCAGTAGCTAAGGCTCTTGCAGAGACCGATGCAACAACAATCATCGGTGGTGGAGATTCCGCTGCAGCTGTTAACCAGATGGGTTATGCTGATAAGATGAGCCATATTTCTACCGGTGGTGGAGCTTCCCTTGAATTCTTAGAGGGTAAGGAACTGCCAGGCGTAGTAGCAGCAGGCGCTGCTTCCTGACG
>OGYO01002181.1_pt1 | contig 10547 bp, 6 predicted proteins | sample 1576561 | NCBI WGS metagenome assembly OGYO01 (sample SAMEA3541507, study PRJEB24748) | human gut metagenome | biome: human gut; feature: human-associated habitat; material: faeces | place: China | collected 2012 | reverse complement strand
TTATTCAGGATTGTCTGGAAAAACGAAGGATGATTTTGCTGACCGACCAGGGCCTGAAAAACACCAAAAGCGGCGCGTTCTGGACCGTCGTCACCAACCTGGTGGTCATGGCGGCATGGGCATCCTTTACCTGCTGATGGGGGGCTTTATGGGCACCCTGACGGACGGCGCGCCCCTGCCGGGGGCGGCGCTGCCGGCAGTCCTGACCGTGGGGTTCGTCCTGCTGTCCTTTGTGACCCACCTGCAGCAGTACCGGGCCACCTACGGCCTGGTGTACGGTGAGGTCAAGACCACCCGCCTGCGCCTGGCGGAGCGGCTGCGGAAGTTGCCCCTGGGCTACTTCGGTAAGCGGGACCTGGCGGACTTAACTGAAACCATCATGGGGGACGTAAACCGGATGGAGCACGTGTGGAGCCATGTGCTGGGATACCTGTACGGGGCCTACATCTCCACTGCCATCATCGCCCTGTGCCTGCTCTTCTACGACTGGCGGCTGATGATCGCCTGCCTTTGGGGTGTGCCGGTGGCCTTTGGGCTGCTGTTCGGCAGCCGGAAAATCGCCGCCCAAAACTCCGAAGTGACAAAAAAAGCCGCCCTTCGGGTCTCAGACGGCATCCAGGAGGCGTTGGAGAATGTCCGGTTGAAAACGCCGACGACAACGCCAAACTGATAGCCATGTACAAAGCGCAGAGCAAACTGCGCGGCGAGGGCAGGCTGGAAATGCTGAGCCGTTCGCTTTTAAGACCCTCGTTCGTTTCGGAGTGCATATCGCTTTTCGGCTCGCTGACGCACGCGGGAGCGACGCCCGAAACGCTGCACATCACCGCCGAGAGTACGCTGAACGGTTCGCCGAAGCTGAAAGACTTAGCGCTGATATTTGCCGAGTACAACGCCGCCCTAGAGGAAGCGGGACTGCGCGGAAGCGTTACCGAGTCGGCTGCGGCGGCGAAGCTTGCTCGGGAGAATAGATTTTTTGCGGGCGAGAACGTGTTTTTTGAAGCGTTCACGCGCTTTTCGGCGGACGAATTTGAGCTGGTAAAGAGCGTGCTGAGCTGCTGCCAAAGCGCGGTGTTCTCACTAGTATGCGGCGAAAGCGATGGCGGCTCTGACCCATTTGCGGAAACTGTGCGCACGCGCGCGAAGATAGAGGATGCGGCGCGGGACTGCGATCTGCGGGTAAAGCTTACGCCATGCGGCGGCTGCGGACGATCGCCCGCGCTGGAGCACATAAACGGCAGTCTTTGGAAATACCGTCCCGAAAAGCGCGCTTCGCAGGGGGTGGTGAAACTTGTGAGCGCCGCCGACCCTTACGAGGAAGCGGAGTACGTCTGCGCCGAGATACACAGGCTGACGCGCGAAGAGGGGCTGCGGTACGCGGACATCGCGGTGATATGCGGCGGGCTGGAGGAAAATTCGCAGCTGCTGAGCGGCGCGGCGGAGCGGTACGAACTGCCCTACTACATCGACACAAAGACCTCGGCGCTGACATCTGTGCCCGCGAAATACCTTATGAGCCTGCTTGAGGCGGCGCTTACGCGCGAGTACCGCACGGAAGATCTGCTGAGGGTGGCGAAGTCGCCGCTTTCGACGATATTTGATTACGAAGCCAACTATCTGGAAGAATTTTGCATAAAATGGAGCGTGGACGGCAATATGTGGAAAACGCCTTTTGCCGAAGCCACGCAGAACCCCGCCATTGAAAAAACGCGCGCCGCGCTCATCACGCCGCTGGAGAAATTCCGCGCCGCCTGCAAGGACGCTACGGCGGCTGAGATATGCCGCGCGCTTTTCGAGCTGTTGGACGAGATGGAGATGTCGAAGCAGATATACTCGGCGGTAAAGGCGGCATCGGACGAAAACGAGCTGGAGGTAACGCGCGCTTTCAAGCAGATATGGCTCGGCATAGTCGGCGCGATAAAGGCAATATACGAGAACATGGGCGGCGAGAAGATAAGCCTGCGAGCATTTTCGGAGCTGATACGGCTGATGCTGGACGGCATAAAGATAGCCGCGCCGCCGCAGAGGTCGGACTGTGTACGGTTCGCGGACGCAGAAAGATCGCGCATATCGGGAGTAAAAGCGCTTTTCATCATCGGAGCGAACGACGGCGTTTTTCCGCACGGGGCGAGCGCTTCGGGGCTGCTGAACGAGGCGGAAACTGCGGCGCTGGCTAAGGACGGCGCGGAGCTTGACTTTTCCCCCGCCGTACAGCTTGACAGCGAGCGGATGAACGTTTACGAAGCCGTTACCGCGCCGAGCGAGCGGCTGTACATCTGCTGCCACAATGCGGACAGAACGGGCACGGCATGTGCAAAGTCGCAGCTTTTCGCTATGACGGCGGAGCTTTTTGAGGACGACATTTCGGTGAACGCTTCGGCGCTGGGGCAGGAGTTTTACTGCGCGACGTACCGCAGTGCGTTTTACAGTTGTTTACAACACTCAAAAGACAAAACGCAGGCGGCGGCGAACGTGCGGCTTTCGCTGAAAGGCTCGGCGGAGTACAGCGAGCGGCTGGAGTACGCGGCTATGGCGGCAGCGCAGAGGACGGACAAAATATCGCAGCAGACGGCGAAAACGCTGTTTTTCCCGAAAGACCTGAACATCTCGGCAACGCGCGTTTCAGACTACTACAAGTGCCCGTTCTCGTACTTCTGCAAGCACGGGCTGAAGCTTTTTGGCACGGACAAGGTGCAGATGGACGCGAGATACTTCGGCAACATAGCGCACGAATGTCTGGAAAAAATAATGAGCCGCGAGGAAAACGGCAAGAGAGTTTACGACGAAAACTTTACGAAAAAGACGGACGAACAGCTCGCGGCGGAGGTTTCGGCATGCGCGGACGAATACATCGAGCGAGAAATGGGCGGAGCTTTCGGCAAAACGCTGACCTTCAAATTTGCGGTCGAGCGGCTGAAAAGATCTGTGACGTACATGGCGGCGTATTTCCGCGAGGAGATGAAACGTTCGCTTTTCCTGCCGATAGCTTTTGAGTACGACCTCACCGATGAGAACGGCAGGTCGGCGCTGGCGATACAGCTAGCAGACACGCGCATACAGATACGCGGAAAGATAGACCGCGCTGATATTTACAAGTCTGACGCGGGCACATGGCTGAGGATAGTGGACTACAAAACGGGCAGGCAGAGCTTCCGTGCGGAAGAGGTATACCACGGGCTGGATCTGCAAATGCTGATATACCTGCTGGCGGCCTCGACAGGTCTGCGCGGCGAATACGGCGAACTTCGGCCCGCGGGCATAATGTACTCGCACATACGCTTTGTGAAAGCGGAAATGACGCCTTACGAGCTTGAAAAAGCGGAAGCCGAGGGAAAGCTTGCGGAGAAAACATCGCTGGCGAGGGCGCGCGAATACAAGCCGGACGGACTAATGCTCGGCGACGAGATAATGCCCGCGCTGAACACGGACAACGAGGGCATCTTCACTATATACCGACTGACGGCGAAAGGCGCGGTGCATGGAGCTTCGACCGCGAAGCCTGTAAGCGAAGAGCGGCTGAAAGCTATGGAGCGGTTTGCGCTGAACAAGGTCAACGAGATGGCGGAGAAGATACACGGCGGCGAGATAAAGGCAGACCCGCTTGAAACAGGCGGCGTGCTGCCCTGCACATACTGCGATTACAAGTCGATGTGCCCCGAGCCTGACCCGAAAAATCCGCGCGCGGTAAGCCCTGCGGACAAGGAAAAGCTGGAGAGCGCGCTAGAGGAGATAGAAAAAGAGATCGGCAATGGCGGCAAGGAGGAGAACTGATGGCGGTAAAATGGACTGACGAGCAGCAGCGGGCGATAGAAACTACCGACCGCGGAGTGGTAGTGCCTGCGGCTGCGGGAAGCGGAAAAACTGCCGTACTGATAGAGCGCACGGTACGCCTGCTGGCAGACAGCAGCACCGACTGCCCTGCCGAGCGGCTGCTGGCGGTAACATTCACAAAAGACGCGGCGAACCAAATGAAAACGAAGCTGCGCGGGGCGCTTACCGAGCGCACGGCTGCCGAGAGCGACCCCGAAGCGCGCCGCTGGCTGGAGCGGCAGTGCGAAATGCTCTCGCTAGCGAAGATAAGCACGATAAACTCGTTTTGTCTGGAACTGGTGAAGAGCCACCTGAACGAATTTGACTACCGCGCGGGGATACGCGTGGCGGACGACACGCAGACGGCTGTCATCACAGACGAAGCTATGGCGGCGGCTCTGGAGGAAACGCGCCGCGAAGACCCGCAGGGGGCTGAGCTGCTCATCGACGCGCTGACGAACAACAGCGACACCGAGCTTAGCAGACAGGTGTATGATTTTTACAAATTTTTATGTTCGCTGCCGTTTCCTGAAGACTGGATAGAGAAAACGCAGGCGGGCTTTACCGACGGCGAGAAGCTGCGGCGCGATGTGGAGATATTCATGTACGAGGTGCAAGGCGCGGTGGACAAAGCCGTGCGCTGCCAGCAGCAGGAGGCACAGCTATGCCTGAAACTGGGCAACAGCGAAAGCGCGCTGAAAGCCGCGGCGGCAGACCTCGACTCGCTTGAAAGCGTGCGGGCGGCGGTGAACGCGGGCGATTACGAGCTGCTTTACGACGCGCTGGAAGGGATAAAATTCGCGACTATGCGCAAGCCCTCGGAGAAAAATCTCACCACCGAAGAAGTTATCGCGCAGCAGGAAGTTTTCGAGCAGATAAAAAAGGTGCGCGAAACGATGAAGAACAGCATAAAACGGCTGACGACGAGCGTACACGCTATGGGGCGGGACATCGGCGCGGCTATGGCGCACGCGGGCGAGATATTCGCAGCGCTCTGCGGAGCGACCATGCGTTTTCAGCGGATACTGAACGATATAAAGCTGGAGCGCGGGGTAGCTGACTTTTCGGACATCGAGCGAATGGCTATGCGGCTGCTGGTAACGAACGAAAGTGGGCAGGCGCGGAGAACGCCGCTGGCGGAGGAGATAGTGCGCAGCGGGGCGTACAAGGTCATACTCATCGACGAATACCAAGACGTGAACAACTTGCAGGAAACGATATTCCGCGCGCTTTCGACCTCGCAGGACATGGCGGCGCTGGGCAGCAACATTTTCGTGGTAGGCGACGTGAAGCAGGCGATATACCGCTTCAGACTATCGAACCCGCGGCTGTTTTTAAAAGCTGCCGAGCAGGCTGACGCAGACGAAACGGGCGCGCTCTGCAAGATACGGCTAACGAGGAACTTCCGCAGCCGCGCGGGGGTCATCGACTTTGTAAACAGCGTTTTCCGCGCGCTTATGAGCGAAGAGCTTGGCGAATTGGAGTACACGGAGGACGAGGAACTGCGGTGCGGCGCGCATTACGGCGGCGAGGACAAGCCTACCGAGCTTATGCTGATACGCACGGCTGAGCAGGAGAACGAGGAGCTGAAATACTACATTTTCGGCGAGGAGGAGCTTTGCATAGCGCGGAGGATACGGCAGATGATCGAGAGCGGCGAGCAGGTATGGAAAGGCGACGAAGCGCGCGCCTGCACGGCGGGAGATTTCTGCGTACTATCGCGCGGAAAAGAGGGTTGCCGCAGGATAGCCGCGGCGCTGGAGTACGTCGGGCTGAAAGCGCAGAGCGAGCAGACGGACGGCTACATGGGCGCGAAAGAGATAATCACAATGGTGAACCTGCTGAAAATAATCGACGACCCGATGAAAGACCTGCCGATGGCGGGGGTGATGATGTCGCCGATATTCAGCTTCACGGCGGAGGAAACGGCGAAGCTGCGCCTGCTCAGCCGCGCGGACGACAAGCCCTTGCGCCTTTACCAAATGATACTCGCCGCCTCAAAGACCGAGAGCGCGGACGCGAAAGAAGCGGAGCGGATAGAGCTGAACAACGAGGTGCTGGAGGAGAAGTGCCGCCGCGCCGCCGCGCTGATAAAGCGGCTGAGGTCATACTCGGTAAGCATGAGCCTTGAAGCGCTGATCTCGGCGATATACGACGAAACGGGATTTTTCGCGGTAGCGAGCATTTACGAAAACAGCGCGCAGCGGCGTGCAAATCTGCGACTGCTGACGCAGAGAGCAGCGGAGTACGAGAAAGACTCTACAGGCGGCATAGCGGGATTTCTGCGATTTCTCGACAGCCTTTCGGCGGCGGGCGGCGACTTCGCGCAGGCGCTTACGGTGACGGCGGACGGCAGCTGCGTAGAGGTCAAGACGATACACAGCTCGAAGGGTCTGGAGTACCCGTTCGTATTTCTCACGAACATCGACAGATCGTTTAACAGATCTGACCTTTCGCAGAAGATACTGCTGAACGAGCGGCTGGGCGCGGGCATAAACTATATGCGGCACGACAAGCTGCTGAAAGTACGCACCATCGCACACGCTGCGCTGGAATCGATAACCGAGGGCGAACAGCTAAGCGAGGAACTGCGCCTGCTTTACGTTGCGCTGACGCGTGCGAAAGAGCGGCTTTTCATACCCATAACGATAAAGCACAACAAGAATTCGCAGTACGACACGCCTACGGTGCTGAGCAACTTGGCGCTTTCGATAATGCGCGAAGGCGGCGTTTCGGCGAAGCTGCTGCGCGGCTGCAAGAGCTATCAAGAATGGATGGCGGCTGTTATAATGATCTCAGACCGCAACCGTCCGCTTTTGGAAGAGCTAGAACTCGGCGACATTGCGGGCGATCTTTCTATGGGCAGCGGGGTGCGGCTGAAAGCGGTATGGGGCGAATATTCTGCCGACAGCGGCGATGCGCCTGCGCAAAAGCGCTTTGAAACGCCCGAGGGCGACCCTGCCGCGGCGGCAGCTCTGCGCGAAAAGTACGAATTTGTATACCCGAACGCCACGGCAATGGCGGCGGCGAAGCGCACCGTTACCGAGATAGTGAGCGAACTGCGGCGAGCTAAGGAGGGCGACGCCGACCCGATGTTTTACCCGCAGCTAGGCACGCTTGACGAGGAAGCGAAGCGGCTGACGGCGGCGGAAAAGGGAACGTACACCCACCTTTTCATGGAGCTGGCGGACTACGAGAACGCCGAAAAGAGCGTTAGCGTCGAGCTGGAGCGGCTGGTGGAGAAAGGCATTTTCAGCGAGCGCGAGAGCAAGGGCGTTTACAAAGGGGCGGTGCAGAAATATTTCGAGAGCGATTTTTACCGCCGCGTGAAAGCTTCGGAGGACGTGCGGCGCGAGATGCAGTTTATGGTGCGCGCGGACGACGCGGGGCTTGACAAACAGTTTCCCGAGCTGATAGCGCCCGACGGAATGTTACAAGGCGTTTGCGACTGCATTTTCAAGGACGGTGAGGGGTATATACTCGTTGATTACAAGACGGACAATTTCGCGGAGATCTCAGAAGCGCTGAGGTACAAAGTGCAGCTAAAGCTGTACAAGGCGGCGCTCGACCTGATACTTCCGCTGCCGGTAAAGGCCTGCTACATCTACTCGTTCAGGCTTTCGCAGGGCATCGAGATAAGTTTATAAAAGCAAAAACCGCAGGGCGAAAAAGCTCTGCGGTTTCTTTATGCTTTGATATGTTAGGTCTTATTTCCTGCGAACTGGGTCTGATAAAGCTTGTAGTAACAGCCGCCGAGGGCTATAAGCTCATCGTGGCTGCCCATCTCGGCTACCCTGCCGCCGTCTATAACGACTATCTTGTCCGCGTCGCGGATAGTGGAAAGGCGGTGGGCGATTATCAGCGAGGTGCGGTTTTTCATAAGCGCTACCATCGCGGACTGAATGTGCATCTCGGTGCGGGTATCTACGCTGGAAGTCGCCTCGTCAAGGATAAGTATAGGCGGCTCGGCGAGCACGGCGCGGGCTATCGCAAGAAGCTGGCGCTGACCCTGCGAGAGGTTAGAGCCGCCCTCGCTGAGCTGAGCAGCGTAGCCCTCGGGCAGGCGCTCTATAAACTCATCAGCGTTGGCGTGAGCGGCGGCGGCTTTAACTTCCTCGGGGGAAGCGTTTTCTTTGCCGTAGCGGATATTATCCTCGATAGTGCCCGAGAAAAGCACGGTATCCTGCAAAACTATCGCTATCGAGCGGCGCAGCTCTGCCATGCGAATATCCGTTATCGGCACGCCGTCTACCGTAATGCTGCCGCTGTCGATGTCGTAAAAGCGGGTGAGCAGGTTCACTACGGTGGTCTTGCCCGAGCCGGTAGCGCCGACTATCGCGATCTTCTGACCGCGCTTTACATCAAGATCAAGACCTTTGAGGACGGTCTTGCCCTCTTCGTAGCCGAAAACTACGTCCTTAAAGCAAATATCGCCCTTGACGTTTTTGGCGGTGAAGTAGGAAGTGCCGTTATCAGTTTCGTGCTCCGCCTCCATTACCTCAAAGATACGCTCTGCGCCTGCGATAGCGGTCTGGATATTTGCGTACTGGTTCGCTATCTCGTTTATCGGGCGTGAGAACTGCTTTGAGTAGAGAATGAAAGCCTGTATAGTGCCGACGGTTATCATGCCGCGCATGGTGAACCAGCCGCCGAAAGCAGCTATCAGCACGAAGCCAAAGTTTGAGATACAGTTCATCAGCGGCCCCATAACGCCGCCGCATATCTGGGCGCGTATACCGCAGCGGCGAAGCTCGTCGTTCATCGAGCTGAATTCATCTATCGCGTCCTGCTCCTTAGAGTAGGCGACTACCGTGCGGTAGCCCGTAACCATTTCCTCAACGTGGCCGTTTATCCTGCCGAGCAATATTTGCTGCTGCATGAAGTATTTGCGCATGAATTTCGTCATAACGCTTGAAACGATTATCGTGAGGAAAATGGTGGAAAGCGAGATAAGGGTGAGCAGCGGCGAGTAGACCATCATTATCGCGAACGAGCCGAGCACCGTCAGCACGCCTGAAATGATCGAGCCTATAGACTGCGAGATGGTGGTGGAGATATTCTCGACATCGTTTGTCATGCGGCTCATGAGGTCGCCGTGGCGGTGGGTGTCGAAGTACTTTATCGGCAGGTGCACGAGGTTATCGAAAAGGTCGCGGCGCATGGTCTTTACCGTGTACTGCGAAAGCTTCGCCGAAAGTATGCCCTGCAAATAGGTGAACACTGAGGAAGCGGCGTAGACTACGCCGAGCAGAACGAGCGACCTGCCCAGTCCGCCGAGATCAACGTTCAGCCGCTTTTCAGTTATCGTGATGAAGTCTATCGCGCGCTGCTGGATAGACGGCGCAGCAAGATTCAGCCCCGTGATGATGAGCATTACGGCCATCAGCGCGAAGAATATGTACTTGCTCCTGCCTATATAGCGCAGCAGCTTGGCGAGAGTTTTTTTACCGTTTTTCGGCTTCTCACCGTTTATGCGGGAATGTCTTCCCGGAGGACCTCCCGGCCCACCCGGTCCTTTAGGCCCCATTGGCGGCATTGGCGGCATTATTCCTCACCTCCTGCATTTCTCATCTGCGAATTACAGATGTCTTTATAAACACCGCAGCTCTGCAAAAGCTGCTCGTGCGTACCCCCGGCTATGCGCGCCTGGCCTACTGCGTGGCGCGCAGCCAGCTCCAGCGCTCGCTCCCGGAGTTTCGCAAGCTGGCCGGGAGCTACGGCCTGACCAAATAAATTTCGCAGACAAAAACGGCGTCCCCGAGCCCTCGGGGACGCCGTTTTTGCGCGGATGGTGTCAGGCGTACATGGCGTTGGTGTTCATATAGTCATAGATGACCTTGCCATGGTGTTGCTCCTGCTTTTGAATGTCGTTGAGCACGCTGCGCGCGTTGGCATCATTGAATTCGAACACGCACGTGTCGTACAGGTGCGAGGCGTGCTTTTCCATCGTGAGCACGTCCGAGCAGAGGTAGCAGTCGTTTTGCTTTTGCGGCGAGTCTGCGCTGCTGTATGCGGCCGTGAACGTGCTTGGCACAGTCGCGGAGTCCGCGGGCTTGCAGACCGTGCCCTGCATCATCTGCGCGATCGCGTCGAGATGCTGCTGCTCGACCTGAGCGAGCTGTTCAAACAGGTTTTTGAGCTGCGGGTCGTTGGCGCTGGCGGCGTGGCGGCTGTATTTGTCCACGCACAGCTGCTCCTGATCCTTGAGATCCTTGAGCAGGCCGGCTTCTTTTTGCGTTGGTTGCATTCCGATCACCTCACAGGCAGTATGCCCGGGCGTGCGTGTGCGCATACACCGGCGGGAAAAATACAGTGGCGTGCGCGTGAAAAATCGGGTATAATGAGCTGACCTTATCGAAAAGAGAGATGCAGCCATGGCAAAGATCTATGATATCACGGACTTTTCCGCACCGGAGCTGGACGTGTACGCCCGCCTGACGGAAAACCAGCTCGTCAACCGCGCCGACCCGGCAAACGCCCTCTTCATCGCCGAGAGCCCGCTCGTGATCGGCCGTGCGCTTGATGCGGGGTGCGAGCCGGTGTCGTTTTTGATGGAGCGCCGCCACATAGAAGGGAAGGCAGGCGAGATCCTTGCGCGCTGCCCGGACGATATCCCGGTCTACGCGGCCGAGCTCGAGGTGCTCACGCAGCTGACGGGCTTTCACCTCACGCGCGGCATGCTCTGCGCCATGCGCCGCCCGCGCTCGCCGTTTTTGCAGTCGCGTCACTGACCGATATGC
>OGYO01002179.1_pt1 | contig 10550 bp, 9 predicted proteins | sample 1576561 | NCBI WGS metagenome assembly OGYO01 (sample SAMEA3541507, study PRJEB24748) | human gut metagenome | biome: human gut; feature: human-associated habitat; material: faeces | place: China | collected 2012 | reverse complement strand
CCGATCTGCACCGGATCGGAGGTTTTGACCTCCTTGCAGGCATCCAAAAGGGCTGGTCCCTGGATGAGGCCACGTTCCAGATCCTCGGCGAGGAAATCGGCTGGAACATCAAGATCGTGTCCGCCGAAGAGGAAGACAAGGAGCTGCTGCAGCAGTTCGACATCAACCTGGACGAAGAGGAACTGCAGGAGGACGAGGATTTGAAGCCGCGTCCGCCGGTCGTCACCGTCATGGGCCATGTCGACCACGGTAAGACCCGACTGCTCGACACCATCCGCCGCACCAACGTCATCGAAGGCGAAGCCGGCGGCATCACCCAGCGCATCGGCGCATACCAGGTGACCGTCAACCTTGAGGGCGAGCCGCGCAAGATCACGTTCCTTGATACCCCGGGCCACGAAGCCTTCACCGCAATGCGTGCCCGTGGCGCCGAACTCACCGACGTCGCGATCCTCGTGGTCGCCGCCGACGACGGCGTCATGCCGCAGACCGTGGAAGCCATCAACCACGCCCAGGCCGCGCATGTGCCGATCGTGGTGGCCGTCAACAAGATCGATAAGCCGGGCGCCAACCCGGACAAGGTCCGCGGCCAGCTTACCGAATACGGTCTGGTTCCGGAAGAATACGGCGGCAACACCATGTTCGTCGACATCTCCGCGAAGCAGGGCACCAACGTCGACAAGCTGCTCGAAGCGGTGCTGCTCACTGCCGACGCCGAGCTCGACCTGCGCGCCAACCCGGATATGGACGCCCGTGGCGCCACCGTCGAAGCCCGACTTGACAAGGGCCGTGGCGCCGTGGCTACCGTGCTGGTGCAGTCCGGTACCCTCCACATCGGCGATGCCATCGTTGCCGGCACCTCCTACGGTCGTGTCCGCGCCATGCTCGACGAAAACGGCAACCACATGCAGGAAGCCGGTCCGTCCACCCCGGTGCAGGTGCTGGGTCTGACCTCCGTGCCGACCGCAGGCGACCTGTTCCTGGTGGCCTCCGACGACCGTACCGCACGTCAGATCGCCGAGAAGCGTCAGGCCACCGAGCGTGCGGCCCAGCTGGCCAAGCGCCGCAAGGTCGTTTCCCTCGAAAGCCTCAAGGAGCAGTTCGCCAAGTCCGAGGTGGATATGCTCAACATCGTCATCAAGGGCGATTCCTCCGGTTCCGTCGAGGCTCTGGAAGATTCCTTGATGAAGATCGAGGTGTCCGACGAGGTCGGCATCCAGGTGATCCACCGCGGCGTCGGCGCCATCACCCAGAACGACGTCAACCTGGCCACCGTCGACAAGGCCGTCATCATCGGCTTCAACGTCCGTCCGAACCGCCAGGTGGCGGATCTGGCCGAACGCGAAGGTGTGGAGATCAAGTACTACTCGATCATCTACAAGGCCATCGAGGACATCGAAGCATCCCTCAAGGGCATGCTCAAGCCGGAATACGAAGAGGTCGTCACCTCCCACTCCGAGATCCGCGAGATCTTCCGCTCCTCCAAGTTCGGCAACATCGCCGGCGTCATGGTTCAGGACGGCGAAGTCAAGCGTGGTACGAAGTGCCGTATCCTGCGCAACGGCATCGCCACCGTCAACGACCTCGAGATCTCCTCGCTGCGTCGTTTCAAGGACGACGTCAACTCCGTCAAGGAAGGCTACGAGGCTGGCATCAACCTCGGCACCTTCAACGACATCGAGATCGGCGATATCATCGAGACCTTCGAAATGCAGGAAATCGAGCGTAAGTAGCTGAGTGCTTCGAGCTTCGTATCGATAACCAGGTAAGGAACGCCCACAGCCGGTTCACGACTGCGGGCGTTCCGTGATACAACAAGAACTTTTCACCAAAAGGACAGCAATGGCAGGAACCAATCCCCGCGCCGCGCGCATCGCGGCGTTGATTCAGCGTGTGATCGCATCGTCCATGGAGGCGCAGCTGCACGACAAGCGACTGGCCAACGTGACCATCACCGAAGTGCGCGTCACCAACGATCTGCAGATCGCGAAAGTCTACTGGACCCAGCTCGGCCATGAAGGACACGAGCAGGGCGAACGCCGCCGCGCGCAGCAGGCCCTGAACCAGGCCAAAGGACGCCTGCGTTCCCTGGTAGGCACCAAGGCCGGACTGCGACTCACCCCGCAACTGGAATTCATCTTCGACGAAGTGCCGGGCGAGGCCCATGAGATCGAGGACATCCTCGCGCTCGCACACAAGCGCGACGAAGAACTCGCCAAGTCCCGCGCCAACGCGCAATACGCCGGCGACGCCGATCCGTACAAGCACGACGAGCCCGATGATGACGACTTCGACGATGATGACGATGTCGAGGTCGAGGATTGGGACGATGACGACGAAGCCTGACAACTCCGGTCTGCTGGTCATCGACAAGCCGCAGGGCGTCACCAGCCACGATGTGGTCGCGGCGGTGCGTGGCGCCCTGCACATGAAACGCGTCGGCCATGCCGGCACGCTCGACCCGATGGCCACCGGCGTGCTGGTGGTCGGCTTCGGCAACGCCACACGTCTGCTCAACTACATCGTCGACCACGACAAAACCTATCTGGCCACCATCAGACTCGGCCAGCGCACCACCACGGACGACGCCGACGGCGAACTGCTGCCGGAGGAGGGAACTATCGCCGAATTCCCTTCACGACAGACCGTTGAAGACGTCATCGCCCATCATTTCACCGGGCGCATCGAGCAGGTGCCGAACTCCTATTCAGCCATCAAAATCAACGGCCAGCGTGCCTATGATCTGGCCCGAGAAGGCAAGGACGTGGAACTCAAGGCCCGTCCGGTGACCATCTCGGAATTCAGCGTTTCGGCAGTGCGATACGGCTATGCTTCGACCACATGCGCGGGATCACCGCTTGCCGATGCCATCGAAATCGCCCCGGAGGAATCCTGGCATGCCGAAACCGACGGGCAAAACGAACCGAACATGCAGCCAGTCATGGAACTCGACGTGACTGTGACCTGCTCGGCCGGCACCTACATCCGCGCACTCGGCCGCGATCTGGGCTCCGAACTCGGTCTCGGCGGCCATCTGACCATGCTGCGCCGCATCCGCGTCGGGCGTTTCTCGGTGGACATGCCGAACGTCATGACCGCCCATACGGAAGCTAAGACCTTCACCAACCGCGAAGGCATCGAAGTGACACGCAACCGTGCGGTGCTTGACGATGCCGAGCATGCCGTTGACCACGCACTCGACCTGGTCGCCAGCGCGGCCGCTTCCATGGACATGCTTCCCGTCACCGAACAGGAGGCGACGGACCTGCGGTTCGGCCGTAGAATCGCCCACGACATCCATACGACCATGGCCGCGTACGTTCCCGAAACCAACGATCTGGTGGCGATCGTGGAACGCGCCAAACGTGGCGAGACCAAGCCGGTCGCGGTCTTCAACTGAAACAATCAAGACCGGCCGGCACGCAATACGAACACGACAAACACACGGACAATACGCAAAGAAGGACACATGAAGACGATCACGCTTACCCCCGATGCCAGCGGCATGGTGGATTGGCCGACCCTGAGCAACGACAAGAAGTCCGTGGTGACCATCGGCTCATTCGACGGCATGCATCAGGGACATCAGGCGGTCATCCGCCGTGTGGCCGAACTCGCCGAACAGGAGCAGGCGTTCTCCGTGGTGGTGCTGTTCGACCCGCGTCCCGCGCTGGTGCACGCTTACGCCGCCAAACATGACGGTCAGGAACCGCCCGCAGGCACGCCTGACACGCAGGCGCTGACCAGTGTGGACGAACGGCTGCGCGCCATCGACGCCATCGGCGTGGACTACACGCTCATCGTGCGCTACACCATGGCATTCTCCGCGAAATCATACCGCTTCTTCCTTGGCCAGATGGTCGGCAAACTCGGCATGCGCACGCTGGTGCTCGGCTCCGACGCCGCCATGGGTGCGAACCGCGCCGGAAACGTGAAGGCCATTGAGAATCTGGCGCTCGCCACCGGCGTGTTCCAGCTGGAGGTCGTGGACGATTTCGGTCCGGGGCTGACCCGAGTGCCGGTCAATGCGAAGCCGGTGATGCCGTCCGAACCCGGCGAGCCTTCCGACCCTCTGGAGGGGGCTTCCAAGGCCGAACGACGCGCATGGAGCAAGAAGCATCAGGCCAAGGAAGTGCGCACGTGGAGCTCCACCAATGTGCGCTATCTGCTGAGCCAAGGCCGTATCAAGGACGCAGACGCGATACTCGGCCACGCGCATGCCGTGGAAGGCACCGTGGTGCATGGCGAGGAACGCGGCCGCACCATCGGATTCCCGACCGCCAATCTGAGCGAGAACGTCGCCGGATACCTGCCGGTGGACGGCGTGTACGCCGGCTGGCTGGTCGATTTGGGGGAGAAGTCCGCCGACGGTGGCGAAGAAGCCGGGGAGAAGCCGGCCGACGGCGTATCGCAGCAGTATGATGCTTCGTCCGTCAACGCGCGCGTGGCCATGCAGTCGCCACACCGCTGGCCGGCGGCCATCTCCATCGGCACCAAGCCGACGTTCAACGAGGACGGTGACGCCGAACGCGTGGTGGAAGCCTACGCCATCACCGATGACTGGTTGGACCTGTACGGCCATCAGGCGCGCGTGGAATTCGCTGGATTCCTGCGCCCGCAGATCAAATTCGATTCGGCCGACGATCTGGTGGTCGAGCTGAAACGCAACGTCGAGGAGACGAAGCGTCTCACCGCTTGAGACGGATCGGTTCGATTGATTTGATTGGTTCGATTGACGCGAATCATTGACGCCATCCGTGTTTTGTTACCCAAACGGGCTTTCCCGGGTTGCAAAATGCGGATGGCGATGCCGTTTGGGCATCGGCGACCTATCGCAGAATCGCGGCCAACGCGTCCTGCAACGTATCCGCCTGCACCACGCCCATTCCCGGCACGGCGACGTTCTTGCGCAGCGTCGGCACAACGGCGGTGGTGAAACCAAGACGCGCCGCCTCACGAAGCCGATATTCCAGTCTCGGCACCGGGCGCACCTGCCCGGTCAACGAAATCTCGCCGATCGCGCACGTCGTACGGGGAATCGGTTTCGATTTCGCAGCGCTCGCCAACGCGGCCACAATCGCCAGATCGCAACCCGGCTCACGCGCCTGACCGCCGGCGATTGTGGAAATGTACAGGTCGTTGGCCAGCAGATTGATGCCACCGTGACGATATAACACCGCCACCAGCATGGCGATACGGTTGGAGTCCACACCGTTCGCCGCACGACGTGGCGTCGGCAGCACCGACCTGGTGACCAGCGCCTGCACTTCAATCGGCAGACTGCGATGCCCATCCAACGTGAACGTCACGCACGTGCCATCCACCTGCGTCGCCGCAGAACCATTGCCGGTTGATAGGAACAGACCGGACGGATCGGTCACCTCCTCAATGCCCTCGCCGCTCATATCGAAACAGCCGACCTCATCGGTCGGTCCGAAACGGTTCTTCACTGCACGCAGCATACGCAACGCGGTTTCGGCATCGCCTTCGAACTGACAGACCACATCCACCAGATGCTCCAACGTACGCGGACCTGCGATCGAACCATCCTTGGTGACATGACCCACCAAAAGCACTGGAATATCAAGGGTTTTGGCGGTGTCAATCAGCGCGCTCGCCACTTCGCGCACCTGCGTGGATCCGCCGGAGATGCCATCGACGTCCTGCGAGACGATGGTCTGCGCCGAATCGACGATGGCCAACGCCGGCTTGAACTGTTCGATAAGCCCCAACACCGTGGACAGATCCGTGGTGGAGGCGAGTAGTAGATTCGGCTCCATGGCGCCGATGCGCGACGCGCGCATGCGGACCTGCGCCTGCGATTCCTCGCCGGAAATATACAGTACGGTATTGCGCTCGGTGGCGAACGCCGTCAGCCTCGCCACATTGCCGGCGGTTTCCAGCAGCAATGTCGATTTGCCGATGCCCGGCTCTCCTGCGATCAGCGTGACCGATCCCGGCACGATGCCACCGCCGAGCACGCGGTCGAATTCCGAAAATCCTGTGGCGATTCTGGAGATGTTCTCCGTGCCTATGTCGGTGATCGGCCTCGCCGCGGACGATGCGACCGGATGCGATTGCGTGCGCGAGGTCCGTCCCGGAGCCGCGGTACGCGAGCCTGCCGCGGGACGGGCTTCATGGAATTCCTCAATGGTGCCCCATTGACCGCATTCGGGGCAGCGGCCGAGCCACTTCGGGCCGCTCCAGCCGCATTCGGAACAGAGGAATTGCGAGGACGTCTTTGCCATATCGCCGACAATACGGAGGTTTTGGGACAAGACGTTCGCGGGTGGCGTACTCGTTGCACAGACATTGCGCTGAAAACCGTTTCGGGAACTGGATTCCATGACTTTGAGGGGATGGTTGCGCGTCTTATGGCTGTGAAAGAATGACAAGCATGTCTGATACGCAGAATTCCTCTTCGCATGGCAAATTGATTGCCGCCGTCGTAGCAGCCGCGCTTGTGGTTGTGCTTGCTCTGATTTCCGCATTTGTGTGGCCTGGTTGGGCCTTGAACAAGAACGGACAGGCCGGACAGGCCGGTCAGACGAGCCAACAGGCTTCCACTTCGAACGGTACGGACGGCGACAAGACGGAGCCCACCAAACCGTCGATCGATGCCGTGGCATTGCCCGACGGGGCCAGCGAGCTGCTCAAGGCCATGCCGGATTCCGTATTGAATTACGCGCGTACCAAGGCTGACGCCAGCACGACGTGGTCCAGCACCTCTCCCGTCGAGGAATACGCGTTGACGTATTCCACCGGCAAGAAAGGACAGGACGTCACGCTGGAAGTGGGCCAGTGGAACGACGGCGACAAGGCGAAATCCCAGTACGACACGCTGGCTGAAGCCATGACCGGCAAGGAGCTGGGAAGCGGCAACGTGAAGGTCTCCGGCAAGACGACCGGCGCCTACAGCGCCAAAGCCGATCCGGACGACGATACCAAGGCCGTTGCCGTGTGGCGCAACGATACGGTGGTTTTCTATGCCACCGGCGCGAAGAACGACATCCAGCGTTTCTACCAGCAGTTCCCCCTGTAACGTCGACGGAATCGTCTCGATGGCGAATCGCGGCCGGCTGATGGAATATCACGCGGAAAACGAAACGTGATTTTCCACCATATGAATGCCTGCGCGCGTATTCGTCCCCGAAGCAGTGTAGTATTGGGCAAGTTGCAAACTTTTACCCTTTGAGTTTAAGGAACGGAGGCTGAGATGGGCTCGGTCATCAAGAAGCGCCGCAAGCGCATGAGCAAGAAGAAGCATCGTAAACTGCTTCGTAAGACTCGCCACCAGCGCAAGTAGTCTTCAGGCGCGTGTGAAGCGTCCGCTCAAACAAAATCCCGCGATTCCTTTCGGAGTCGCGGGATTTTTGCTATCTGCGCGGCGGTGTCGGCCGGTATATTCCACACCAGCCGACACGCCTGCCTGTCAAGATCTCACTTGTTGGGGTTGTCCATCACGCGCGGGCCGTTCGGATCGCCGACGATGACCTGGTCCACCATGTTCAGGAACAGGCCGTGCTCGACCACGCCGACCGTGGTGATGAGGTCCTGCGCGAGTTCCTGCGGGTGGTCGATGCGCTCGAGGTGCAGATCCACCACATAGTTGTTCTCATCGGTGCGCACCGGCTCGCCGTTCGCGTCGAGACGCAGCACCGGCTTGTAGCCCTTGGCCTCAAACTTCTTGACGACCTGGCCTGCGCCGAACGGAATCACCTCGACCGGCAGCGGGAACTTGCCGATGGTGTCCACGACCTTGGACTCGTCCACGATCCACACGATCTTGTTGGAGTTGGTGGCCACGATCTTCTCCCACAGGAGAGCCGCACCGCCGCCCTTGATGCCGTTGAAGTTCTTGTCCACCTCGTCGGCGCCGTCGATGGTCACGTCGATATGGTCGACGTCATCGATGTTGACGATCTTGATGCCGTAGCCTTCGGCCTGCTCCTGGGTGCGGCGGGAGGTGGTGACGCCCGTGAACTCGAGGCCTTCCTCCTTGACGCGACGACCGAGCTCGTCGACCAGGAAACGCACGGTCGAGCCGGTGCCCAGACCTGCGATCATGCCGTTCTGAATCAGCTTTGCAGCCTCGATGCCGGCCGCCTTCTTCAGCGCGTCCTGCTGTGCCTTGTCCATGATCCTCCTTCGATATGGGGTTAAGACCGTCTCCATACTATCGGATGCGTTGATTTTCAAGGCGCGAATGGTCGGTTGCGGGAGCAGGTGTCTGTTTTGGACTGCGGAAAAGTTTTCACGGAATGTTTCACGGTCCTGCGTGAGGTGGCGTGCAAAAAAGCCGCGCATGAAATGACATGTGGGGAGCGGCTTGCGTAAAGCGGCTCCCCACATGTCTCGCTCAGCTATGTTTGACCGCGAACGGCGCCTCGTCCAATACCAGCGTGCCGTCACCCATCACATAGCCTTCCACGGCGATATACCCACGGATGAGACGTGGATTGCCGTCGAAGGTCGGGCTGGATTCCGGTGGGGGAGTGAACCGCACCGTACCCGACACCGACAGGCCCGATGGGCTTGGACGATGCGGCAGTTTCGGCAGATCCTGCGATTGCGATGAAGCTGCCTGTTCCGGTGCCGATTCTTCGTCGTCTTGCGATTCGCTGTGCGATTCGTTCGCATTCTGCGGTACGGCCGTGCTGTCCGTGTCCGTGCCGTCCGCGTTGCCCGTCACCGGCTTGTCGTTCTCGTCGCCTTCACGGGGAAAATAGTCGGGTTTGACCAGCATCTGCGCATAGGATTGATGCGGTTCACCGGATTCGTCCGTTTTCCCGGATTCGTCCGGTTCTCCGGATTCGTCCGGTTCGGCTGGACCGCCCGCGTCCGGGAAGCTGGATTCGGGTATGACCTTCGTCGCTTCGGTCTCAAGCATTGTGGTGGTTTCCGCCGGTTCGGTCTCGAGCACGGTCGTTTCCACCGCATCATCTGCGTCGTCATCGGTTGTCTGTCCGAAATCCGCAAGGTCGTGGGAAACGCCTTCCGGCTCCGCCAGCATGCTGGCGATCGAACGCGGCTTCGTGCTGTTGCTGGAATTGGCGGTATCGGCACTGGAATCGCCGGTGCCGGTCGTGGCGGAATCGCCTTGTCCGCGTCCCATGTGGTATTCGGCGGCGCTGATCGCACCATCCATCAGCATCCTCGCATCCTCGGGAACATCGGTGCCACGCGAATACTCGGAAGCCAGCAGCGACTGCCATCCTTCCAACGGCAGATAGCCTTCGCGCACATGCGAACGGCAATCGCCCGCATACGTGCGTGCCAGCTCGTCCACTTTCTCGTTGCCCGCGTTGCCGGCATGACCCTTGACCCACACGAATCGCACCGACCCCGCCCTATGTGCGATCTCATTGTCGATGGCGCGGATCAAATCGGCGTTCTTCACCGGTTTCTTCTGCGAATTCTTCCAGCCGTTGCGCTTCCAACCCTGCACCCACTTGGTGGAGCAGTTGATCGCATACTGCGAGTCGGTCTCGATCACCAGGTCTTCGGAACCGGGATGCGCTCGCAACGCCTCCAGCACGGCGCATAATTCGCCGATCTGGTTGGTGCCGTTCGTCGCGCCGCCGGCATCGCAATCGCCGGCATGCTCGTGCCCCGGCTTGCCGCCTGCCGCGGGCTCGTGGTCGGCCCAGGCCCAACCCATCGGACCATTCGGATTGCCAAGCGCGGAACCGTCTGTTGAAACCGTAATCGTCATGCTTCTACCCTACGAAAGCCGCGCGACTCGCCGTTTGCCCGTCATACCGCATGGCAACGGCATATGCGATTAGTCGCCGAGACACAGCATGACGGAGGCGCGGAACATGCCGTCGCTGTGCTCGAAGTTCATGCCTCCATTGAAAAGCTTACAGCAGAGCTTTCGAGCGTTAAGTCCAAAATCAACACTAACACTAACGGCAGCAGCGACAGCAACGGAGAATGCTGCTGCGGCTCGGATGATTCCTCCACCGAGTTCGCCGAGGATTCGTTCGACAATCGAAGCGGTGATGCCGCAAATGAGTATGAATGCAGCCGCGAAGATTTTCATGCCGTTGACGGCACAATTAAGTGCCCGAGCTGCGGCCGGCAGATTGATAAGCTTTCCGCTTTCTGCCCGTGCTGCGGCAATAAGCTTCCCGCCGACGACTCCTCAAAACCCGATTGTTCGGCAAAGCGTTATTGCGCTGCATGCGGTTCCGAGTTGAATTCCGCTGCTGCATTTTGCCCGCACTGCGGAGCAAAAAATTGACGATTTTGATATATTGCCGCATTGCTGTTGACACGGCCTTATGCATCGGTTATAATTAAGTTTGTTTAATATTGCGTTGACGAAGAGGAGTAGCATTCTGTCGGCAAAAGAGATTTTTCCCCTCGGCTGAAAGGGAAAATTGCAGGGACAGTGTGTGAAGGTCGCTTCTGAGCATTCGGGGGTAGCAACCCGAACGGCACGCCCCGTTACGGCGATTCAAGTGGAACGCATTCGTTCGGCATTCTGTGCTGCGATTTTCTGTTTTTGATGATTGCCCGCACCGACCGGCCACCCACGGCATAAG
>OGYO01002177.1_pt1 | contig 10556 bp, 9 predicted proteins | sample 1576561 | NCBI WGS metagenome assembly OGYO01 (sample SAMEA3541507, study PRJEB24748) | human gut metagenome | biome: human gut; feature: human-associated habitat; material: faeces | place: China | collected 2012 | reverse complement strand
GGTTGGAAGAGAATTTTTGGGAGATCGGCAGCGGCCCCTGCGGTCCCTGCTCCGAGATTCATGTCGATCTGGGTGAAGAACGCGGCTGCGGCAAACCGACTTGTGCTGTAGGCTGCGATTGTGACCGTTTCCTGGAAATCTGGAATCTGGTATTCACTCAATATAATCAAAATGAAGATGGTACTTATACGCCGCTGGCTAACAAAAATATTGATACCGGTGCCGGTCTCGAACGTTTGGCTTCCGTGCTGCAGGGCAAACCGTCTAATTTTGAAACGGATCTGATTTTCCCGATCATTGAATATGCATCTGAAGTAGCGGCTGTAGAATATGGCAGAGAAAGAAAAACCGATATTTCTTTGAAGGTAATTGCCGACCATGCCCGCAGTATGACTTTTATGATCGCCGACGGTATCCTGCCTTCCAATGAAGGCCGCGGTTATGTTTTACGTCGCATTCTGCGCCGTGCTGTACGTCACGGACGTTTGATCGGCATCGACAAAATGTTTTTGGCCGGTGCTGTGGATGTGGTTATTGAAATGTACGGTCATGTTTATCCAAACCTGGTCGAAAAACGCGAATATATCCAAAAAGTTATCGAAATGGAAGAAACAAGCTTCCTGCGTACTCTGCGTCAGGGCAGTGAACTGCTGAGCGACGAGATAGCTAAATTAGAGGCGGCAGGCGCTACGGTACTGGATGGAGCTACAGCTTTTAAACTGAACGATACCTTTGGCTTTCCGTGGGAACTGACTGCTGAAATCTTGGAAGAAAACGGAATGACGATGGATAAAGCTGGTTTTGACGCGGCGCTGGAGGTTCAGCGTAAAATGGCGCGTGAAGCCCGTGATGATAAAGCAGGCCGTCCGGTTATTTATAATACCCGCGGTATTGATATTGCTTCCTTAAAGGTTGATGAAGCTGCAGATACAGGTAAAATCGTTATGCTGTACCCTGCGCATGACGCACAGCCGATCGAAAATGCAGAAGATGGTAAAGACGTTGCCGTTATTCTTGATGTTACTGCCTTTCATGCTGAAGGCGGCGGCCAGTTAGGTGATTTGGGCCGTATCACTGCTCCTACAGGTGTGATTGAAGTTGAAAATACCAAAAAACTGCCGGACGGCGCTACGATCCAGATTGGGCGTGTAGTTGAAGGTACGGTCAATGTGGGCGATGCGGTAACTTACGAAGTAAACAGCTGCCGCAAAAGCGATATTGCCCGTAATCATACGGCAACGCATTTGCTGCACGCAGCTTTGAAATCTGTCTTAGGCGGTCATGTCAATCAGGCAGGCAGTTATGTAGGTCCGGACCGTCTGCGTTTCGACTTTTCGCATTTCTCGCCGGTAACAGAAGAAGAACTGAGCCGCGTCGAAGCTATTGTTAATGAAGAGATTTTGGCAGCCAAGGGTGTGACCATTGAAGAACTGCCGATTGAAGAAGCTAAAAAACGTGGTGCGATGGCGCTGTTTGGCGAAAAATATGGCGATATCGTGCGTGTCGTTACTGTACCGGGTTTCTCTATGGAATTCTGCGGCGGTGTTCATGTGACTAATACCGCTCAGATCGGTATGTTTAAAATAATTTCCGAGTCCAGCACCGGTGCTGGCGTTCGCCGTATCGAAGCTGTGACAGGACATGGCGCTGTGGCTCATGTCAACGAAATGGAAGCTATGGTAAAAGGCCTGGCTGCAAGCTTGAAATGCCGTGTAACTGATGTGCCTGCACGTTTGACAGCTCTGCAGGGCGAACTGAAAGCTGTTGAGCAAAAAGCTGCCGAGCTGGCCGATAAGATCGCTAAAGCTCAGGTCAGTGACGTTGACAGTCAGATTCGCGACATCAAAGGTATCAAAGCTTTAGTGCAGCAGGTCAGTGTCGATGATATCGAAGCACTGCGTAATCTGGGTGACCAGATGCGTGATAAGGTCGGCGGCGTCGTTGTGCTGGCTTCAGTATTTGCCGAAGGCAAGATCAGTATTCTGACTATGGCTACGAAAGATGCTGTCGCTAAAGGTATCCATGCCGGCAACATTGTCAAAGAGGTTGCCAGGATCTGCGGCGGCGGCGGCGGCGGACGTCCTGATATGGCACAGGCAGGCGGTAAAGATGCTTCTAAATTAGGTGAAGCGTTGGAAACAGCCTGGGGCGTTATCGAAACACAGGTAAAATAATAAATTGTGTAAAAAAACTTAAAGGCCGAGAGTGTTCTCGGCCTTTATTTATACAAGTTCACAGTTATTTTATATTTTTTTGTCTCAAGGTATGCTACAATAATAGTGTATCTATATCAAACGGTTGTTCAACAAGGGAATTTTGTATCAAGGAGGGATCAACGATGACTCAGGTATCGCAGGAAACAATGATGTTCAAGCGCAACAATGAAAATAAAGACGTCTCTCAAACAATCAGCGAGGTGTGCAAAGCGCTGGAAGAAAAAGGCTATAATCCTATTGACCAGCTCGTAGGTTATCTGCTCAGCGGCGATCCTACATATATTACCAGTCATGATGACGCACGCACGAAGCTGCGTCGTTTTGAACGTTATGAGCTTATTGAAGAACTGGTAGTAAAATATTTGGAAAAAAACACAAAATAAGACGGGGAGAGCTGCTTACATGAGAAGTATGTCTCTGGATGTCGGCACGCGGACTATCGGCGTAGCCGCCAGTGATCTGATGGGGATGATCGCCAACGGGGTGGAAACAATCCGTCGTACCAGTGAAGAACGTGATCTGCAGCGTATCGGCGAGCTTATCGCTGAATATGAAGTAGATACGATGGTGGTAGGTTATCCTAAGAATATGAACGGCAGTGTAGGCGAACGTGCGCAGAGCTGCGAGGATTTTGCCAGAGTGATTGGCGAAAGGTTCCCGCAGCTTAAAATCGTCTTATGGGACGAGCGTCTTTCGACAGTTGCCGCTGAAAAAATTTTGATAGATGCCGACCTGCGCCGCAGCAAACGCAAAAAAGTTATCGACATGATGGCGGCTGTGGTGATTCTGCAAAATTATCTGGATAGTCCACAAAGTAAAAGGACGGAATGAAAGTATGGCGAAAAAAATATTTATCGGCTTTGTTGCGCTGGTTCTGGTTGCTTTCGTGCTGCTGTTCCAGTTCGGAGGCCGTGCTGCCGAAGAGCTCACTAAAAAGCTTCTGGCAGAGCAGACTGCGCTGCATGGGACTTTAAAAGCCGAAGAGATTCAGGCTAACTGGTCGGGTGATGTTATTTTCAAAAATGTCGTCTGGGTAGGGCCGGATGGCAAAACGATTGCCGAAATACCCCTGGCTACGGTATCTGTCAATTTATTTGACGCTTTGCTGAAAGGCGGTACCGGAGCTTCTGTTGGTGATGTGGTGATCGATAAGCCCAGTTTTTTTGTGTCTTATAATAAAAAAGACGGTTTGAACATTGTCAATTATATCAATTTTCAGGTTGAAGAAGAGCAGAAGAACAATGAGCTGCTGACTGTAAAAAAGGCGGCTGCAGCAACGCAGTTCCGCGGTTTGATGGAAATCAAGGACGCGAAGGTGAACCTGCTGCTGGAGAACAAGCCGCTGGATTTTGATAAAGTACAGTTCCAGGGAAATTTTAAACAATATCCAAAAATCAAATACGGTCTGCGTGTTAAAGACGGTAAAAGCGATATTATCGCTGACATCCAAAATGATTCAGGCACGACGGCAGTTGTGGCAGAGGTAAAGAAAATGCCGCTGCAGAATATCCTGAATGTTTTGCCGCAGGCTGCTGATGTGGTGATCACTGAAGGCAATCTGCCTGACGTAAAAATCAGGGCTGATAAAGCCGATGATAAATGGACTTTGAATATCGACGGTACGATCGACGGTTTGAAAGGCTCTTTGATCAATTATCCTGTAACGAAAGGCAGCGGCAAGTTTTCGGCTGATACCGAGGCTTTGAAGTTTGCCGGACTGAATCTGGAGTTAGCCGGACAGACGGTGGTCATAGACGGCAATGTTTATTATGCTGAAAAGCCGGAGGCAAAACAGACATATGCTTTGACTGTTAATGCGCCGAGCTTTGTGATAGAAGCTTTGAGCCCGGGCCTGGGCTTGAAGGATGCGGTTACCGCTTTGGGCAAGGTCAAGGGTACTATCGACAAACCTGAGGCTGAAGGCACCTTCGGACTTGATAAGCTGGCCTACGATCCGCTTTATATTACCGCGCTCAGCGGCAAGTTTCTGTATAAAGACGGAAAGCTTAATATCGGTGATGCTATTGGTAATGTTTATGCTGGTCAGGTCAATGTCAATGGTCAGATTGATACTAAAACCAAAGACTTCAAACTGGAAGTACAGGGTATAGACCTCGACAGCTCCGTAGTTACGGAAACGCAGGTCGACGGTCCGCTGTCATTTAAAATGCTGGCGATAGGAACTGCTGATGCAGGCAGTGCCACAGGTGCGGGCAGCTTCCGCATCGAGGAAGGCAAGTACATGATGCTGCCGTTCCGTTCCATCAAAGGTTCGATCACCAGACAGCAGGGAAAATTTGCTTTTTCCAATATCAAGATCGCTACCGCTGTCGGCAGCTTTGATACTAATATCATAGTTAAAGATAACGGTAAGCTTGGATTTGATCTGGATAAAGGTTTTTTAGCTGCACAGCTTGGTGAAAAATGATAAATTGACAGCATTACTGTAAATGATATAAAATGTATATAATTTAGAAACGAGGTGTCGTAATGGACCAAACAGAAAATAAAGAAAATATGGAAGCTATGGAAGAAGAACAAATCGTAGTTATTACTGACGATGAAGGCAACGAATTATATTTTCGTGAAGAAATGGTAGTACCTGTAGGCAAGAAAAATTTCGCTATTTTAGCGCAGATCAATTTGGAAGACTGCGAATGTGAAGATGAAGATTGTCACTGCCATGAACATGAGGAAGACGAAGAAGAAAATGTGATTATCGCCCGTATTGAGTTTGATGAAAACGGCGAAGAAGTTTATTTAGCTCCTACAGACGAAGAGTTTGATGAAGTAAAAGCTGCTTACGAAAAACTCATGGAAGACTGGGACGAAGAATAACAACTGCTAGTGCCGGACATACTGTCCGGCACTTTTTGAGCTTTATTATCTCTGGTGTGAAGGGAATGGAAAAATGAGGAAGGTACTGCCATTTTTTTTAGGCATCTTTCTGGTAGTTGTAGTAGGTGCTTACTGGGTATTGAACTACACTGGCAGCAATAAAGATCTGGCGACTGGAAGCCCGTATCTGATTACGGTTGAGCCGGGGATGACTACTGCGGATATCGCAAATCTTCTGCATAAGCAGAAATTGGTGAAAACTCCGGAAGCATTTCGACTGGAAGCCAAATTCCGTGGATTGGAACGCGATCTGCAGGCCGGGCGTTATGAAATAACAGCCGGGATGTCTAACAGTGAGATCGTTGAAGTTCTGTCAAAGGGACAGGTGCAGCGGGTGAGGTTTACGGTTCCAGAAGGCTTTACCGTAGTTAAAACTGCGAAAAAAATTGAGGCTGAAGGTCTTGGTTCTGCTGAAAAGTTCATCGAAGCCGCGCGTAATTATACTCCATATCCCTATATGGAAACCAGTGATCCTAATGTTATTTATAAGGCGGAAGGATTTATTTTTCCCTCTACCTATATGTTTGACATCGGTATGAATGAAAAAGATATGCTGGCCATGATGGTCAAGGAATTCAATACGCAGATGAACAAAGAAAATATTCCGGAAGAAGCAGAAAAACAGAAAATGTCGATCAGAGATCTGGTAAATATGGCAGCCCTGGTAGAGATGGAAGCTGTTTTTAAAGAAGAACAGCCGCGCATTGCCGGAGTTTTTCTGCGTCGCTTAGAGATTTATATGCCGATTCAGTCAGATACTACTATTCAGTATATTTTGGGGACTCAAAAAGAAGAAATTACAATTGCAGATACCAGGATCCAAAACCCTTATAACACTTATCAAAATCCAGGTTTGCCGCCGGGACCGATTTCCAGTCCTGGGATGAGTGCGATCAAGGCTGTTTTAAATCCTGAAAAAACGGAGTATTTATACTTTGTTGCTGAAAAAGACGGACATCACCGTTTTACGAAAACTTATGCCGAGCATTTGAAGGCAATCGAAGATATTCATGGACCACAATAAGGAAGTAATATGACGAGAATGAAAAATAAGCCGGAGCTTTTGGCGCCGGCAGGAAATATGGAAAAATGTAAAATAGCTTTGCGTTATGGCGCTGATGCCGTTTATTTGGGTGGTAAGATGTTTGGGCTGCGGGCTTTTGCCAATAATTTCAGTATTGAAGAAATTGCAGAAGCGGCTGCTTACGCGCACGGACTTGGCAAAAAGGTCTACTTGCGGTAATGTGACTGAAGACAGAAGAAACGGTATACCAGAGGGTTGTAACCCTTCTCCTCCAGAAGAGAAACCGTCAAAAACTCGCCCTTGGACTTACTCATCTTGCCGGACTTGTCATTCAGATGCTGTACATGGAACCAGTAATTTGTTTGCCGGTCTGTTACTAGTACTGGCTTCACAGGCTTTCGGAGTATTTCTGTTCGGATTGTTTACAACAGTCCGCTTGGCACTGAGCACCGCCTCCCTATGGGGGGTGATTTCTTTCTCCATATCGGGTATGAGTTTTCCGGTTATGGCAATGAATCCTGTATTACAGGCACTGGCCAATCTATTCCCGTTACGCCACTACTTCCTGATTTATGTAGATTTGGCACTTAACGGATATCCGCTGATTTACGCATGGCATTCAGTAGTCGCGTTGATGTTATTCATGCTGTTGCCTTTCTTTATACTGAAAAGACTGCGCACAGTACTATTACATTATGTATATATTCCCTAAAACGGCAAACAGGTATGAAAACATATAAACTCAAAGATATCATCTCACAAGGAACCAAGGACCTTTTCTACATCTGGTGGCAAGAGTTGAAAGCAGTTGTAAAGGATCAGGGTGTACTTATCTTCTTCATTCTGGTACCACTAGGCTATCCGCTTCTCTATACCTTTATATATACCAATGAAACAGTGCGTGAAGTCCCTGCTGCTGTAGTAGATAACAACCGTTCCAGCCTCAGCCGTGAATACCTGCGTCTGGTAGATGCAGGTGCCGACTTGGAAATAGTATCTCATTGCAGTGATATGGAAGAAGCAAAAACTTTATTGAAGAACGGCAAAGTGTATGGCATCATCTATATTCCTGAAAGCTTCAGCCGCGACATTACTAAAGGAGTTCAAACCCATGTCACCATCTACTGTGACATGAGCGGTATGCTATACTACAAAGCCATGCTGACAGCCAACACCAATGCCTCGCTGGTAATGAACAAACAGATAAAGATAGAACGCTCCGGCAACACAACCATCCGACAAGATGAAGTGAGCACGTCTCCCATAGCGTATGAGGATATTTCCATTTTCAATCCGCAGAACGGTTTTGCCAGCTTCCTGATACCCGCCGTACTGATACTGATTATCCAACAAACTTTACTGCTAGGAGTAGGTCTATCTGCCGGAACTGCTCGTGAGAACAACCGTTTTCGAGACCTTATCCCCATGAGCCGCCATTATCATGGCACGCTGCGCATTGTTTTAGGCAAATCACTGACTTACCTTATGATATATGCTGTCATGGCTACCTATATGCTCTGCCTTGTTCCCAAAATGTTCAGCCTGGTACAAATAGCTCAAGCCGGAACCCTAGCGGCATTCATGTTTCCCTATATACTGGCATGCATCTTTTTCGCGATGACTTGTTCTATCTTTATTCACCATCGGGAAGCCTGTATGATGATTTATGTATTTACCTCAGTACCGTTGCTATTTATCTCAGGCATTTCGTGGCCAGGTACTGCCATTCCTAAATTCTGGGAGGTGGTTTCGTGGCTGTTCCCTTCCACTTTCGGCATCAACGGCTTTGTACGCATCAACAATATGGGAGCCACACTGACCGATGTGCTGACAGAGTACCGGGTATTGTGGATACAAACAGGTGTTTATTTCCTTACCACCTGCATCGTATACCGTCGTCAGATTACCTTAAGCCGCAGACATGTATACGAAAGATTAAAAGAGATTAAGAAAAGACGCAGAACAAATGTCGTCTGAATTTGTTTATAAATTAAGAACTAAATGAATTATTTATGATGAAAAAACTTTTTATTCTGGCATGCGTATGCCTGCTGATTACTTCATGTAACAGCAACTCCAAAAACACTAACGATTCTGCAACCTCCACCGAAACAACGGATATGCACAATGCAGAAAACTCATTGGATTATGACGGTACTTACACCGGAACTTTTCCGGCTGCCGACTGTCCGGGTATCAACATGACCCTGACTATTAAAAAAGACAAGACTTTTGAGTTGATATCAGAATATATTGACCGGCAGGATGCTACTTTCAAAGAATATGGAACTTACTCTGTTGAAGGTAATATCATAACTTTAATTAATGGAGAGGATAAGCAATATTATAAAGTCGGTGAGAATACCCTGACCGCTCTCAATCAAGACAAACAGGCAATAACAGGAGAGTTAGCAGACCATTATATTCTACACAAAAAATAAACTTTACTTCATCTGTCATTTTCATGCCAAAGTGAAGGGTCCGCTTCAATCTATCACAGCCGGATTCTTCACTTTGTTTTTTTATCTGCCCACAATCTGTATTCACACTAATTAACTCCCATTCCTTTTGCTTATTACGATTTTTTCGTAGATTTGCGAAAACATCGTAATCAATTCATTTTCTTATGGAAAAGCTAACGATACAAGAAGAAGAAGTGATGCTTCATATTTGGAGCATGGGAGAATGTTTCGTGAAAGACATAGTTGCTAAATTTCCCGAACCCAAGCCGCCTTATACTACGGTGGCATCCATAGTGAACAACCTGAAAAGAAAAGGGTACGTTACGGCCAAACGATTCGGCAACACTTATCAATACACCCCAGTGGTTAAACAAAGCGAATACAAACGCACATTTGTAAGTGGTGTGGTCCGGAACTATTTTGCTGACTCATACAAGGAAATGGTATCTTTCTTCGCCAAAGAGCAAAAAATCTCCGCAGCCGACTTGAAAGACATTATCAACTTGATAGAGAAAGAAGAAGATAAATAATCCTGCTAAATTCACAAATACTATGATAACTACAGCACCCGAACTCATCTACATGCTGAAAGTAAATATAGGCATCGCCTTATTCTATGCTTTCTACAAGCTGTTCTGCTGTCGCGACACTTTCTTCCAGTGGCGTCGTATCGCACTGCTGAGTTTTCTTGCCCTCTCTTTTCTTTATCCGCTGATGGATATGCAAGCATGGGTGAAAGAACAACCTGCCATCAATGAACTGGCAGATTACTACGCACTGATGATGCTGACAGAAACAAATACTTCCACTGCCACAGTAGTCACAGCTCCTGTTGCTATTCCCACACCCGACCTGCTTGATATAATAAAGTTCGTCTATTGGATTGGAATCCTTTTATTATCCGCACGATTTATGATCCAACTAAGCAGTATTTTCCGCCTTGTCTTAAAAAGCAAGAGTATAAATGTAGACCAAATATCCATACGCAGTCTATCAGAACCTGCCAATCCATTCTCTTTCTGGCAATGGATTTTCATCTATCTGCCCGGACTGAAAGAAGATGAAAAACAAGAAATCCTGACGCACGAACAGACCCACGTCCGCCAATGGCATTCCATAGATGTCATTATCAGTGAAATAGTAAATATCATTTGCTGGATGAATCCTTTTGCATGGCTGCTGAAAACAGAGATCAGACTCAATTTGGAATACCTTGCCGATCATAAAGTAATGGAATCCGGCACAAATAAGAAAGCATATCAATATCACCTTTTGGGATTAGCCAACCAAAACAGACAAACCGGTTTATATAATAATTTCAACTTATCACACTTAAAAAACAGAATTAAAATGATGAACAAAAAACGAACGAAGAAAATAGCGAAAGCAAAGTATGCACTTTACATTCCGTTGGCAGCAATGCTGCTTGTTGTGAGCAACATCGAAATTGTTGCACGCGATATAGCAAACGTTGCGAAAGCCATACCAACGGTAAAGGCAAGTGTTAAACAGGAAAAGATGGTGGATTTATCGTCTGGCAACAAGGCAACAACAGTGCAGGAAAGCCCGAAAAACGTGCAGCCTACCGAAGCAATTGAAAGCACAGGCAATAAGGTGGAAGCATTGGCGGACAGTAAAAATGCTGAAATGGCGGCTCAAGAAGCAGAAAATACGACTGGAGTTGCAAACGAAGAGCCAACAGAGCAGAAACCAAAGAAAGCTCCGAAGAAAGTGTTTACCGTTGTTGAAGAAATGCCTACTTTCAATGGAAATCTTAACCAATGGCTGGCAGAAAATATGAAATATCCATCGGAGGCAGTTAAAAATAAGGAACAAGGACATGTTGTTGTGCAGTTTATCATATCAGAAGAAGGCGAAGTAATGGAACCTAAGATTATACCCCTTTAATGAGCCGTTTTTATGGTGAGAAGGATCAAGAAAGCCTGAGAGGAGTTC
>OGYO01002174.1_pt1 | contig 10571 bp, 8 predicted proteins | sample 1576561 | NCBI WGS metagenome assembly OGYO01 (sample SAMEA3541507, study PRJEB24748) | human gut metagenome | biome: human gut; feature: human-associated habitat; material: faeces | place: China | collected 2012 | reverse complement strand
CCCGGTCGGCGGAAACGGCAGCGTCTGCCAGAATTTATCCGGCGCATCCGGCGGAATCGGCAGTGCCGTGCCAGCCGCCTTGTGTCCGCGCAGCAGCCCCAGCGCCGCCTGATACATCAGCATCTGCTCAAACGCCAGCCGCCGCCGCGCCAGCCGCAGGTTCTCCACATTCAGCGGGAAGTGCGCCTGCCAGATGGCGAAATTCAGCTCACACAGCTGATGGCGGATGCGCAGGTCGTTCGGCAGCGTCTCCGGACAGCAGTCATCAACCTGTTCCAGCGCCTGCTGCATCATTTCGCGGAAGGACTTCGCCGGAATCCCCTTCACGGCGCGGTACACCGGCAGGATGCACGGCTCCGTCACCCGCTGCGCATTTTGGAGCACGGGTTTTCCCCGGCTCTGCCCCATACGCCCGAAGAGCATGACGGTCTGCCCGACCGGCAGATTCTGCATCATCCACGGTTGATTATACCACACCAGCGGCAGTTTTCCGCTGTCATCCCAGAGGTACGCCGTCACGCGCGTCAAGCCGTTGAAGCGGCTGAGTTTCGGTGCGTCCTGCACGACGCCCATCACCAGCACCTCGCCGCCGTTTGCGTCCGCGCAGGGAATCGGGTGTGTTCTGTCCTCGTAGCGCTGCGGAAGAAAATACAACAAATCGCGCAATGAGCAGACGCCCACTGCGCGAAGGGATTCCAGCCGGGTTGGGCCAATGCCCTTGATGGCGGAAAGCTCCATTTGCTTTTTACTCCACAGAAATCAGATAGTAATACAGCGGCTGACCACCCAGCAGGCAGTCCACGTCGCAGTTCGGATACTGCTCGGCGATTTCTGCCGCCACCTGCTCCGCGTCTTCCTTCGTCGTATCCGCGCCGTAGTAGACGGTAATCAGCTCCGCATCGTCGGTCACAACGGCCTTCATCATGTCCAGCACAACGTCATGCACGGAATTGCCGCAATACTCAATCTTGCCGTTGTGCATCCCGATGATGTCACCCTTGTGAATCTGCACGCCGTTGTACTCGCTGTCGCGCACCGCATACGTTACCGTACCGGTCTTGACGTGCTCCGCCGCTTCCGCCATGCGCTTGGCGTTCTCCTCGCCGGACACGTCGTCTTGGAACGCGACCGCCGCGGCAATGCCCATCGCCACGTTCTTCGTGGGGATGACGTGCACTTCCTTCTCCGCCAGTTCCGCCGCCTGATTCGCCGCGAAAATGACGTTGCCGTTGTTCGGGAACACGAACACACACTTGGCGTTGACCTGATTGATGGCGTTCAGAATGTCATCCACCGACGGGTTCATCGTCTGACCACCCTCGACCACCACATCCACCGTCAAATCACGGAAGATGCTGGAGAAGCCGTCGCCCAGCGACACTGCCACCATGCCAAATTCCTTCGCGGGTTCAGCAGGGGCTTCCACCGCTGCGGGCGCTTTCTCCGCTTCCAGCGCACGCTTGCGCGCCAGCATGTTGTCCACCTTCACATTCACCAGTTCGCCCAGCTCAATGCCATACTGGATAGCATTGCCGGGGTCGTTGGTGTGCACATGCACCTTCGTCTCGGTCAGGTCGCCCGTCACCTTGACGCAGTTGCCAATGCGGTTCAGGCGGCGGCGGAAGGAATCCACGTCGCCCTCGGTGCAGTCCTCGCGGAAGTTCACGATGTCGTACTCCGTGCAGTAGGCATAAGGCAGATCGCCGGACAGGTCGTGAATATCCTCTTCCACCTGACTATCGCCCGCCAGCAGTGCCGCCGGGTCAGCGATTTCCTCGCCGCGCATGACCGCCGCATAGCCGGTGTAAATCAGCATGAGACCGCGTCCGCCGGAGTCGACCACGCCCGCCGCTTTCAGGGGCGGCAGCATGTCAGGCGTGCGCTTCAAAATCGCCTCGCCGCTGGTCAGAATGACGTTCATCAGCCCATCGTAGTCATCGGGATTGCTCTCGGTGTACTTGATGGCGTCCTCCGCAATGACGCGCGCAACGGTCAGAATCGTGCCCTCCTTGGGCTTCATGACCGCCTTGTACGCCTTGTCAGAACCCGCCTTCAATGCCTGTGCGAACTGCACGGGGGTAATCTTCTCCACGCCCTTCAAGGACGTCGCGAAGCCGCGCAGCAGCTGGGACGTGATAACGCCAGAGTTGCCGCGCGCGCCCTTGAGCGCGCCCTTCGAGATGGCAGCCGCCGCCTCATCCGCGCGCAGGTACTCCTGCGCATTGACCTCACGGGTCGCGCTCTGCATGGTCAGGGACATATTCGTCCCCGTATCGCCGTCCGGGACAGGGAAAACGTTCAGCGCGTCCACCGCTTCCCGGTTCTTTTCGAGCAGTGCCGCACCCGCGACGACCATGTCGCGCAGCAGCAGCCCGTCAATGGTTTTATGCTGTATCAAAGGTAAATTCCTCCTACCTGCTTTCGGCGCCAGCTCCTTGGAACTGCTGCCGTGTGGCTTTCCTGCATTACACGCGGATACCTTCCACGGAGATGTTGACCTTGCGAACCTTCACGCCCGTCATGCTTTCCAGCTTGTAGCGCACGGTATCGACAATGGTCTTGCACACCTCGGCAATGGAGATGCCGTATTCCACGATGATGAACAGATCGACGTCCAGCATATCGCCAACACTGCGAATCTGCACGCCCTTGGAGAGGTTTTCCCTTCCCAGCCATTCGACGATGCCATCCTTGGCACGCTTGGAGGACATGGCAACGATGCCGTAGCATTCCAGCGCCGCGTATCCCACGACCTTGAGCAGGACATCCTCCGTAATATAGATTGTTCCGATGTCGTTCTTGATTTTGCAATCCATAGTAGTCGACCTCCTTCATCCAGGGGCTTCCCAGCTTTTGTCCTCGCGGACACGATAAATGCACCCATAGCTGGGTCAGAGTATAGTATACAGGATTTTAGCGGAAATGGCAAGACTTTTTCGGCCCGTTTCACAAAAATGCCGCCAGAAATTCCAGAAAAAGCGCCGACATGTGTCGATTTCGTGAACATTTCTTGCAGATTGTGTGATTTTCCCGCCTTTGCGATACCGCCTGACCAAAAATTTTCCCCTTGACAAGCGAGAAAAACCGTGCTATCATGCACCCATCAGGGCAATGAGGAGACGGGTCATCCGCTTCTGCGGCGCAGGCAGAGAGCTTCCGGGCGGTGTGAGGAAGCAGGCGGCGCATAGGGTGACGTACAGCTCCGAGCCATCCGCTGAAACCGCGTCTGCGCGGCGGGTAGGCGGCATCCGGTGCGCCGGTTACAGCGTGCGAGGAATGACTGTTCCTCCTTGAGGGCTGTTCGCAGCCAGACGGAAGTGGTACCGTGGCGTTTTGTCACCTTCCCCGGATTTTGTCCGGAGAAGGTGTTTTTTATTCTTATTCTCTGAAAGTAGTAAGGAGTGATTGGATTATGGCGCTTGATTCCCTGCGTTTCGCGCACCGCTTCGACCAGATCAGCGGCAGCGCCATTCGCGAAATCTTCAAGATGATTGCCAAGCCCGGCATGATTTCCTTCGCGGGCGGCAATCCGGCGGCATCGGCGCTGCCCGATACGGAATGCGCCGAAATCGCCCGCGACGTGCTGCAAAATGATGGCAAGCGCATTCTGCAATATGGCGCGACAGAGGGGTATCCGCCGCTGCTGGAAAGCCTGCACGCCTATGTGGAGCAGCAGCTTGGGTGCGCCGTGCCTGCGGTGCTGCCCGTCACCGGCTCTACGCAGGCAATGGATTTGCTCTGCAAAGCGCTGATTGACCCCGGCGACGTGATTCTGGTGGAGAACCCGTCGTTTCTGGGCAACATGCAGTGTATGCGGCTGTATCAGGCAACGCTGGTGCCGGTAGAGAGCGACGAGCACGGGATTATCCCGGAAAAGCTCGAAGAAGCGATGCGCCAGTATCACCCAAAGCTGCTTTACACCATCCCGACGTTCCAGAATCCGACGGGCATCACGCTCTCCGCCGACCGCCGCAAGCCCATTGCGGAACTCGCCGCGAAGTACCACGTCGTCGTGGCGGAAGACGACCCGTACCGCGGCCTGCGATATGCCGGAGAAGCGTGCCCCTCCATCAAATCCTTCGACAAGGATGGCTGGGTCGTTTTCCTTGGCTCGTTCAGCAAGATTATCAGCCCCGGTCTGCGTGTCGGATTCATGGCGGGTGACGCGGGCATCCTGCGCAAATGCACCGTCGGCAAGCAGTCCACCGACGTCCACACGGCAAACCTTACACAGGCAATTGTGGATCAGTACCTGCGGCGCGGTCTGCTGCCCGACCACATCAAGCGCATCTGCCGCAGCTACAAGGCGCAGCTGGATGCTATGCTGAGTGAACTTTCGACCTTTCCCGAAGGCACGACGTACACGCGCCCGGACGGCGGCTTGTTCATCTTCGTGACGCTGCCGGAGGGCATCGACGCAAAGGAGCTGCTGGAGCAAGCGGTAGAGCGCCACGTCGCCTACGTCCCCGGCACGCACTTCTTCTGCGACGGCGGACACGAGAACACGCTGCGCCTGAACTTCTCCAACTCCAGCATCGCGCAAATTCACGAGGGCATGAGCACCCTGCGGGAGATTTTCGCGCAGGCGCTGGCGAAATGACACTGTTTCCCCTACTACTTAATATATAGGAGGTTCCCCATGCACATTCTTGACGTTTTGAAAGAGCGCGGCTTCATCGCCCAGACCACCTTTGAGGACGAACTGTACAAGCAGCTCGAAGAACCGACCACCTTCTACGTCGGCTTCGATCCGACCGCCGATTCCCTCCACATCGGGCATTACATCCCGATTATGGCGATGGCGCACATGCAGCGCGCGGGGCATCGCCCGATTGCGCTGATGGGCGGCGGCACGGCGATGATCGGCGACCCGTCCGGCAAGACCGACATGCGCAAGATGATGACCGTCGAGACGATTGACCATAACGTCGAGTGCATCAAGCAGCAGATGAGCCGTTTCCTTGATTTTTCCGACGACAAGGCAATTATCGTCAACAACGCGGACTGGCTGCGCAACCTGAACTTCATCGAATTCATGCGCGACATCGGCGCGATGTTCTCCGTCAACAAGATGCTGACTGCCGACTGCTACAAGACGCGCATGGCGACCGACAACGGTCTGTCCTTCCTCGAATTCACCTACATGCTCATGCAGTCCTACGACTTCTTGGAGCTGTTCCACCGCTACGGCTGCCGGCTGGAAATGGGCGGCAATGACCAGTGGAGCAACATGCTTGGCGGCGCGGACCTGGTTCGCCGCAAGGACAGTGAAAAGGCGTTCGCCTGCACGTTCCAGCTGCTGCTGACCCACGACGGCAAGAAGATGGGCAAGACCGAGAAGGGCGCGCTGTGGCTTGACCCGAACAAGACCTCCCCGTTCGACTTCTACCAGTACTGGCGCAACGTTGATGACGCGGACGTGGAAAAGTGCCTTGGCTTGCTGACCTTCCTGCCGATGGACGAAGTGCGCCGTCTGGGCGCGCTGCAAGGCAGCGAAATCAACGAGGCGAAGAAGGTGCTGGCATTCGAAGTGACGAAGCTGGTGCACGGCGAAGAAGAGGCGCAGAAGGCCGCCGATGCCGCTGCCGCACTGTTCGCGGGCGGCGCGTCTGCCGCGAATGTCCCCTCCTTCACGCTGACGCGGGACGAATTCGCCGCCGACAGCCGCGTGACGACCATGCTGGTCAAGTCCGGGCTGTGCAAGAGCCAGAGCGACGCGCGCAATCAGGTGAAGGCGGGTGCAGTGCTGGTGGCGGACAAGAAGGTGGATGACCTGAACGCCACGCTGGCGGAGAGCGACGTCCCTGCAGATGGTCTGCTGATTCAGAAGGGCAAGAAGAACTTCCGCCGCCTGTTCCTCGCATGAGTGCCATGAACCCCTATCGGACGCTCCGGCAGTCTGCCAGCGACGAGTTCATCATCAACAAAAGCCGCTTCATCGGCTATGCCGCGCCGTGCGAAACGGAAGCGGAGGCGCTTGCGTTTCTGCAATCCATCCGCACAAAGCACAAGGACGCCACGCACAACTGTTATGCCTACATCATCGGGCAGAACGCGGGCATCATGCGCTATTCAGACGACGGCGAGCCGGGTGGCACGGCGGGACTGCCGATGATGGAGGTATTGAAGCATCAGGGCGTAGTCAACTGCTGCTGCGTGGTCACACGCTATTTCGGCGGCGTGCTGCTGGGCGCGGGCGGGCTGGTGCGCGCGTACACGCAGGGGGCAGTCGTCGCGCTCAAGGCGGCGCAAGTCGTCGAGATGCTGCCCTCGTGCCAGTACCTGTGCGAAGTCGCCTATCCGCTGTGGGACAAGGTGCAGTACGCGCTGAAAAGCCTGCCCGCGCAATTGCTGAGCAGTGAGTTCACGACCGCCGTCGGCTTCACGCTGCTGATTCGCCAGACGGACGCGCAATCTGTGCTGGACACGCTGACCCGCGTCACTGACGGGCGCATTGAGACGCTGCTGGAAGAAGAATCCTACCGTGCGTGGGACAGCGAAAGCAAATAACCGATTTTACCCGGAAATCGTTCTGATTCAGAACAGTTTTCGGGTTTTTGCTTGACCTTTTTCAGCATTCCTGCTATGATGTTTTCATAAATACTGGGACAAGGAGAAAGGCATATGACAAGGAAGCGTCCCGCGCAGGAGCTTCAGAAGGATGTGCTGGTTCGCGCAAGCGACATGGGGCAAGGGCGCTCGGATTACGAGGCGTTCCACACGCTGTCGCCCGCCATCCACCTGCGCGAAATCCATACGCATGATTTCTTTGAGCTGTATATTCACCTAAACGGCTTTCCCCGCCTGTATGTGGACAACAAAATCGTCACGCTCCAGCGCGGCAGCCTGATGATTTTCCCGCCATTCGTCATGCACGGCATAATCTCGCAGGACGCCATCCGCAACTACGAGCGAGTGGTGCTGTTCATCTCCTCCGGGATGCTGCACCAGCTGGGGCAGGGACTTCTGCCGCTGGAGCAGCGCCTTTTGGACTGCACGCGCCGCACCGGGTATCATTATCAGCTGGATGAAGCGGCGCTTTCGCTGTGTACAACGTGCATTGACCGTGTGGCGCAGAACACAGGCGATGAGCGTCCCGAATCGCGCTTGGCGGATTATGCCGCGATGACCGAGTTTCTGCTGCAAATCCTCCGCGTGACGCAGGAAGCACCGACGCCGCAGAGTACCCAGCCCTCGCCGGACACCATGCAGCGCGTGATGGCGTACATCAACGAGCATTACGCCCAGCCGCTGACGCTGGAGGAAATTGCGGACGCGTTCTTCATCAGCAAATCGTACCTGTCACACGAGTTTGTCCGCTACACGAACACGTCGGTGTACGAGTACATCCAGTTCCGGCGCATCTGCGGCGCGAAGCTGCTGATTGCCTCCGGCGTATCGCTGACGGAAGCTGCGTTTCAGAGCGGGTTCAATTCGTATTCTTCGTTTCTGCGCACTTTTCGCAAAACAGCAGGCATTTCGCCGACGGATTTCCAGCGAAATCTTGGCAAATAGCTTTTGCATTGTCGAATGCGGATAATTTTTTCCCAGATATATCTGCACGATTTGCATAGTAGCGTGGACAATTTGCATAGACGCGCCGCCCTTTCTCCGCTATAATGAGGGTAACTTCCGGATGAGGCAATGCAGCCGCCTCCTCCCGGACAATGTGTAAAGGTTCGGCTGAAAGAAAAAAGGAGGATCTCTATGAAACGTTTTTTCCCGTTGCTGCTCGCTGCCATCATCGGACTGCTGCCGCTGATGAGCGCCTGCGCTGAAGCGCCGCTGGATGGGTATCCCGGCATTGATGAGCTGCCCGCCATCGACACAATCAACAATCCGTTTGAGTTTTTCGACGTGAAGAATGACCCGAACGGCGACGGCATTGTGACCGACATCACCGAATGGGAAGCGCGCCGCACCGAAATCCGCGATTTGATCCAGCACTACTGGCTGGGCTACCGCTGGGAAACCGCGGCGGAGGACGTGTCTGGCAAGTACGAGATTGTCTACGAGGACAACACCGCGTCCTACGGCGGCTTCTATGGAATTTGGGGCGCTTGCGTCTTCAACCTCGGTGACGAGTTCCGCAAGTTGTCCGCTGCGCTGCTGGAAGGTGAAGTGACGGTGGGCGACAAGACGTTCGGCCCGGCATCCACCAAGGCGGAAGCCAAGCAGCTTGCCATCGAAGCGTGGAACGCGGGCTACTCCGTCCACTACATCGGCGAACCGCCGTGGGGCACGGAAGGCGACGCGGTGTTCGTGAACACCACCGGCGCGATTACCGAGGAAACCATCCCCGCCCGTGTGCGCCCCGTGTATCAGGCGGTCATTACCATCACGAATCCGGAAACGGGCGCAAAGGCGAGCTTCGCTGCGAAGCTGAATGTGCCCACGGATGCGCAGATTCTGGCGGCTTGGGGCGAAGAGAAGGATCAAGTACCGTTCGTGATTGATATCGGCGGTACCTCCGCATTCTCTGCTGCAAACTTGAACGGACAGGGCTACGGTCTGGTGACGTTCAAAGCCACTGACATTTACCCCGATGACTCCAATGCGGATGACGGCATTGACCGTGCTGGCGTGTACACCGCGCTCTACCCCTACGACGCGAACGACTACAAGCACGCATCCGGCGCACTGATGGCGTGGAGCTGGGCGGCCAGTCAGATTGTGACCGCCTTGGAAAACCCGGCAGAGGGCACGAGCCTGACGCTGGGCGAGCTGGTTCGCCTTGACCCGGCTAAGACCGTCATCACGGGTCATTCCCGCTACGGCAAGGCCGCCATGTTCACTGCGGCGTTTGACGACCGCATCAGCATCTGCGTGCCGAGCGAATGCGGCGGTTCGGGCATCCAGAGCTACCGCTACAAGGTGGAAGGCAAGATTTTCAACTTCAACACCTCCGCCTACGCCAAGGCTGACCGTGTATACGGCAAGACCGAAGTGCCGACCGTGTCCTACGGCAAGGGCAACAGCTGGTTCCCGGAGACGGCAGCTATGTTCGTCGCCCGCGACAACCAGATTCCGTTTGACCCGGTGGAAATCATCGCGCTGGTTGCGCCGCGCCCCTTCTTCACCGTGTCAGGCATTGACACCCACTGGCTGGGCAATGAAGGCGCTGTCGCCAGCATGGTTGCAGCAGAAGAGGTTTACGATTTCGTCGGCACGACGGAAATCGAGAAAAACAACATTGCTGTTCGTGCCCGCCAGAGTGACCACGTCTTCTACCCGCGTGACTTCTGCTTTGCGCTGGCGATTATGGATCGCGAATTCAAGCAGACGGACGACAAGCTGCTGCATGTGAAGGATCTGTTCCCGGAAGGCACTGGCATTTCCGGCATGTCCTACCCGGCGGCGGATTACGCAACCATCAGCGAACTGAACGACTACACTTTAGATACAAAAAAAGCGGCAGATAAGCTCTGCCGCAGGATGTCATTTCTTTATTTTTTCAATTTCATTTTTCGGATCATCAAACGTACATTGCTTTGTTTAGAAACGCAAAAAATTACTTCTTCAAATCTCAGAAAAAATCATGTATAATATAGGCAATATAATTTGAAGGAAATTTAATAGAAATTTTTATAATTTGAAGGGAGAATAAAATGAGATTAGAAAATAAAATTGCTCTTGTTACAGGTGGAGGACAAGGTATTGGCAAAGAAATTGCTAAAACATTAGCTTTAAATGGTGCTTTTGTTTTAATTAATTATATAGATTTAGGGAATAATCAAGAAATTGCTCAAATGGCAAAAAATGAAATTGAAAGTCTTGGAGGAAAATGTGAAATCTTACCTGCAAACGTAGCAAGTTATGATGAAACATTAGAGATGTTTAAAACAATTAAAAATGAATATGGAAGATTGGATATTTTAATTAATAATGCAGGAATTACAAAAGATGGCTTAATGTTACGCATGAAAGAAAATGATTTTGATACAGTTATTGATGTCAATTTAAAAGGAACATGGAATTGTATGAAACATGCGACAAAATTAATGATGAAACAAAAATATGGACGTATTATTTCCATGTCATCTGTTGTAGGCGTTATGGGAAATGCAGGACAAGTCAATTATGCTGCTAGTAAATCAGGAATTATTGGAATGACAATGTCTCTTGCTAGAGAAGTTGGAAGTCGTGGTATTACTGTTAATGCAGTAGCACCAGGTTTTATTCAAACAGCAATGACAGATGTTTTAAGTGATGAAATTAAAGAACAAATGAAAAGTCAAATTCCTTTAGGAACATTTGGAAGTGTTCAAGATATTGCAAATGCAGTTGTTTTTCTAGCAAGTGATGAAGCAAAGTACATTACTGGACAAACATTGCATGTTGATGGTGGCATGGCTATGTAAAGGAGAAGCATATGAAAAGAAGAGTTGTCGTAACAGGAATAGGTGCTTTAACACCTATTGGAAATAATGTAAATGATACATGGAAGGGTATTTTAAATCATCAATGTGGGATTGATTTGATTCAATCATTTGATACTTCAAATATGAAGGTAAAAGTAGCAGGTGAATTAAAGGACTTTGAAGCTACTGAATACTTAGATAAAAAAGATG
>OGYO01002167.1_pt1 | contig 10591 bp, 12 predicted proteins | sample 1576561 | NCBI WGS metagenome assembly OGYO01 (sample SAMEA3541507, study PRJEB24748) | human gut metagenome | biome: human gut; feature: human-associated habitat; material: faeces | place: China | collected 2012 | reverse complement strand
CATCGGCCTGCTGGCGTTCAATCTGCTCTTTGGCGTGGAAAAATTCGGTTTCCGCAAACCCTGCAAATGACCTGCCCATGCCGCTGTCAAAATTTCTTACCGCCTTGATTAGTCCGATCATGCCTTCCTGAATAAGATCTTCTGTTTCTCCTCCGATCAGATACATTGCGCGTGCCTTCTTGCGGACCATCATTTTATATTTCTCCATCAGATAATCTGTCACATCCCGATCCCCGGAGTGCAGTTTTTCAATCAACTGTTCATCCGTCAGCTTTTCATATTGTTCCATCCTTTAAAACACCCTTCAAACACTGCTTTACATCTTATTTTGCAAGTCTCTGTCTGACAATCTCATAAGCAAGAACTCCGCCTGCCACGGAAGCATTCAGAGAGGTAATCTCGCCTTTCATCGGAATTGACGCAACGAAATCACAATTTTCTTTTACTAATCGGCTGACTCCATCCCCTTCATTTCCGACAACAAGTCCGATCGGTCCTGTGAGATTCATATCATACATTGATTGTCCGTCCATATCGGCGCAGACAAACCAAATTCCTTTTTCTTTCAATTCTTCCATTGTCTTTACAAGATTTGTCACTTTTGCAACCGGAGTATAATTCAACGCCCCTGCCGAAGTTTTCGCTACGGTCGCCGTCAAACCAACCGCTCTCCTCTTCGGAATGATCACGCCATGAGCTCCGGCAATATTGGCTGTTCTTATAATTGCCCCCAAATTATGAGGATCTTCAATCCCATCTAATACGATCAGAAACGGATCTTCTCCCCTCTTTTCCGCAAGTTTAAGCATATCGTCAATCTCTGCATAATCATAAGCCGCAGCGTAAGCAATTACGCCCTGATGCCTTCCTGTCTGCGTAAGTTGAGATAATCTTTCTTTTCCGACAAAATTCAAGATTGTTCCATGCTTTTTTGCTTCCCTGACAATCGTGCGTACCGGACCATCCTGACATCCGTCCAACACAAACAGCTTATCGATCGTCCTTCCAGAGCGAAACGCTTCCAGTACTGCGTTTCGTCCTTCGATCACTAATGTATGTTCTTTTGTTTCTTCAATTTTTTCAATCGTTTTTCTCTCCATTTTCCAATTCCTTTTCCATACTTTCCAGTCCGATCGTTACAAGCTCAACAAGCCGTTTGTACTCCTTTTTCAAGTAAAGATAACCCACTAACGCCTCAAACCCTGTCGCTCTTCGATAATCGGTGATCGACTGATTTTTTGCAGCCGAAACGCTCCTTGTATTCCTTCCCCTTCGATATACCGCATGTTCTTCTTCTGTAAGATGTTCCTGAATTGCCCGCATCATAAAAGACTGAGCAGACGCCTGCACATACCTGCTTGTCTCTTCATGCAGTTTATGCCCCTGCCTGCCGCCTCTGCCTACCACTCTCATCTTAATAATAAGATCAAAGACACAATCTCCTATATAGGCTAAAACAATAGAGGAACTTGCTTTTGGGTCGGCCTGCTTCATTCCGGGAATCAGATCCATATAATACTCAAATCCATATCCTAAGCTTTTTTCCATTTTACTCCCTCTCGCGTATCTTCAAGAATAATCCCTTTTGCCAGGAGCTCGTCTCTGATCTGATCTGCCAGAGCAAAATTACGATCTTTCCTTGCAGCCTGACGTTTTTCTATCATCTCTTCGATTTCCGAATCTAACATTTCCTCTTCTTTTATAACGATAATACCCAAAACATCTGTCAGCAGACATAATCTGTCAAGCAGGTTTTGCAAATATTCCTTTGAGCTTGCTCCGTCGGCAGTCGTGTTCATATATTTGACAAGATCAAAAATAGCCGCTATCGCATCGGCAGTATTGAAATCATCATCCATTGCCCTTTCAAAAGCTTCTACATATTCTGATGATTTCTCAAACAATCTCTTCTCCGACTCTGTCATTTTCTCTTCTGACGTGTTTGAAATAAGGAATTTCAAGTTATCTGCCGCAGTAAGGATTCTCTCCAAAGAATTTTTTGCTGCTTCCATCAACTCTGCACTAAAATTAAGCGGACTTCTGTAGTGTGCACTCAACATAAAAAATCTCAAGATCTGAAGGTCATACTTTTCTCCGATCTCTCTTACTGTAAAAAAGTTACCGAGTGATTTTGACATCTTTTTATTATCAATATTAAGAAATCCATTGTGCATCCAATATTTTGCAAATTCTTTTCCGTTCGCGGCTTCGCTTTGAGCAATCTCGTTTTCATGATGCGGAAATATCAAATCCTCTCCGCCGGCATGAATATCAATTTGTTCTCCGAGGTATTTTTTAGACATCTCCGAGCATTCAATATGCCATCCCGGACGGCCCTCACTCCACGGAGATTCCCAGGCAGGTTCTCCCTCCTTTTTCGGTTTCCAAAGCACAAAATCAAGCGGATCTTCTTTTTCGTCTTCTCCTGTAACGAGAAGCGATCTTCCTCCCGACCTCAAATCATCCAGATTCTTATGCGAAAGCTTTCCGTAACCTTCAAACTTTCTTGTACGGTAATAAACCGTTCCGTTTTTTTCATAGGCGTATCCTTTTTCAATCAATGTGGAAATCATTTCCACCATGCCGCAGATTTCTTCTGTTGCAAGCGGATTTTTCGTGGCCGGTTTTACATTCATTGCTTCCATGTCTTTTTTACATTCCGCAATATATCTTTTCGATATCTCATCAGCAGAAACGCCTTCTTCAATCGCTTTTTTAATAATTTTATCATCTACGTCTGTAAAGTTTGATACAAAATTCACTTCAAATCCTTTATATTCAAAATAACGGCGTACTGTATCAAATGCGATCATCGGTCTTGCATTTCCGATATGGATAAAATTATAAACCGTAGGACCGCACACATACATTTTTACTTTGCCTTCTTCCAATGGCACAAATTCTTCTTTTCTTTTTGATAATGTATTATAAATCTTCATCATAATCTCCTTTCTTTTCCACACATCTTATCTCTTTCACAAGACGTTTCAATTCCTTATGCAATCTTAAATTTTCTTCCTGAAGCCTCTTAATATCCGACAATACCGGATCCGGGAGATGAATTTGATCCATATCGGATCTCGGAACTTTTTTATTATCCATTTTAACGATACGCCCCGGCACACCTACTACCGTACAGTTCGGGGGCACCTCTTCTAAAACAACTGATCCCGCCCCAATCTTTGAATTTTCTCCGATCGTAAAAGAACCTAATATCTTTGCTCCCGCGCTTACCATCACATTATCTTCCAATGTTGGATGGCGCTTTCCTTGTTCTTTTCCGGTTCCGCCAAGCGTTACCCCTTGATAAAGAGTTACGTTATCGCCGATCACCGTTGTCTCACCGATGATAACTCCACTCCCGTGATCAATAAACAAGCCGCGTCCGATTTTAGCTCCCGGATGAATCTCAATCCCTGTTTTTCGCGCCGCTCTTTGTGAAATCCATCTCGCCCAAAAATAATGTTTTTTTAAATATAATTTATGAGCCACTCTGTATCTGAGTATTACACGAAAACTTGGATAAAGCAACACTTCCATATTTGATTTTATCGCGGGATCCCGTTCCCGCACAACTCGTATTTCTTCTTTAATATAAGATACAATACCCATTCTGTTCTCCCACAAAATATTTTTTACTTTTACCGGTTAAATAAAAACTTCGTCTCAGATCAGAGACGAAGTTTTTCCGCGGTTCCACTCTATTAAAAGATTTTTCTTTCACTCAACAGCCTGTAACGTATGCTAAACGAATCAGGCTACTTTTCATTCACCCGATCAGCTCCCGGACGCACTTCACAAACCATCTTTGTACAGGAATGCTTTCAGCCTCCGACATTCCCTCTCTGCGAACTTTCACAATCTGTTACTCTTTCCGTTCTCTGCTTTTTATTCTTCGACATATAATTTATATTATGCAAATTCCACATTTTTGTCAATACCGCTTTTCTTTCAAAGGCAATCAAAATCGCCGTTGCTTCTTTTTCTTTTGAGCACTTTTCCTCTCAGACAACCTCATTGAAATATACTCTTGTCAGTTTTTCTATTTTCTCTAACTCTTCACCAAGCTCAGCTGTACAGATCACGCCCTCTCTTTCACGCAGTTCTTCCAAATCGATCCTTCCAAACAAATATTCTGTCAAATCCGCTATCGGAAATACTCCTTGTGAATCTTCGGTCTCCTGTACATGTATTTCTTTCTCGCCCTGTACGCTTGTCAATTTCCATACACAGCTGTTTTTATACAAAATAGAGTCAAGCACAGCAAAAGAACATTCAAGAGTTTCTGTTTCATCGACGATCATTGCTTTTAAAAATTCAGGCAAACAAACAATTCTTGCCATAATCATAGACCGCATTTTACAACTTTTTTTATTTAAAGGAGCATAAATTCTCAGCGATTGCTGTACTCTGTTTTCATTTTGATCCACTTTCCGGATATTGCTTTTATCCAACAGCATCTGCATCGACCGTTCAAATTCCCCTTCAAATTGATTCAGATACAACGGCTCTCGTACTTCAAGTCCTTCTTCTAAGGCGTAGGCATAAAACCCTTTCAACACACCGTTTTCCCGCATAAGTCTAACCCCGCCCTTTTCACTTTGCCGCTCCAATATCATCGTCTGATAATAGGCTGTATCTCGCTGAGCATATACTTGCCACGAATCCGAAAAATGTTCCTCAAAAAAATCTGCCATCTCTTCTGCGTCCCACAATCCCGCATCTGAAAATTCAAGCGTTCCTTCTTTCTGCGGCTCACTTTCACGATTTCTAGCATCTGCTGTCTCATCTTTTTTGACTTCTTGCATGCATTGGTCATAAATATATCTAAAATCATAAGGTCTGTAAATCGCTTCTGCCGCAGGCATTAAAAATGTAAACGGCACTTTTTCCGAATGCATCCGTTCCAAAACAGTATTTAGCAGCGCCCGCATATATCCTCGACTGCGATATTCTTTTTTCGTTGCAACAGCGACAATATATTCTGACGGAAAGCTTTTATCCTCCAGCCGGATCCGATATGGATTCAACTGAAGCATTGAACAAATTCTCCCATCCTCTTCCACAACGTAAATTTGATTTTTTGCCGCTTTAATATAGTAATAATAGTCTAGGAATGCCTTCGTATCTTCCGGAAATATTTCTTCCCACAATTTTCGTGTCGCAATATGTTCGCTCTGCTCTAATTTACGGATGATCATTTACTCGTTCCTCCCGATGCGCGAACAACATCCTCCGCACATTCCACAATCCGAAGAGACATCCGTACTGCTGTAATTTGTATATTTCTCGATCGCACAAATCGCCTGAGAAGAAATCCCTTCTCCGTCCCCTGTAAACCCAAGTCCTTCCTCCGTTGTCGCTTTGACATTGACCTGATCGATCTCAATACAGAGTGCATCTGCAATATTTTGACGCATTGTATCAATATACGGGCGCATCTTCGGACGTTGAGCAATGATCGTCGCATCGATATTTTCAATCATATACCTATTCTCATCCAAAAGCCCTCCTACATGTTTCAGAAGCCGAATGCTGGAAATCCCTTTATATTCCGGATCGGTATCCGGAAAATGTTTCCCGATATCACCTAATGCCGCAGCTCCTAAAAGCGCATCCATAATCGCATGCACGAGCACATCTGCATCCGAATGGCCCAAAAGACCTTTTTCATACGGAATTTCCACGCCTCCCAAAATCATCTTTCTATCTTCCGCCAATCTGTGAACGTCATATCCCATACCTACTCGCATGCTCATCTCTCCTCATAATCATTTTCTATCTCTGTTTCCGTCTCTTCAATAAATTCTTCCATTGCCAATTCAGGCTCCTGATTTTTTCCACCTTCTTTTATCATTTCATCTTCTGCATCTTCCTCGTTTTTGTCATTTGGCTTTTCTGCCTCTTTTTTCACTTTATCATCCGATTGTTCTGTCTCCGATCCTGCCTTATAGCCTGATTTTTCCGTTTCTCCTTCTGCTTTATCATCTAACTTTTCTGCCTCTTTTTCGATGTTATTACCGGACTGTGCTGTTTCCTTATCTGTTTTCCCCTGCTCTGCTTCTTTTTTCATTTCCTCATTCGGACCAATTTCCGGCAAAACATTTTTTCTTCTTTTTCGATCCGCCTGATCTTTTCCCGCATCGAATGCCTCTTTATCTTCCTCTTCAATCCTATGATCTTCTTTTTTCAGATCAAACATTTTTTTCACATAATAAATAGCATAGGCTAAACCGATCAATATAAAGATTACAGACATCACACACATAAAAACCATATTATTCGGTTTTTCATTTACCATTTCAATCAACATCCTTATCCCAAGCCAAGCTAAATATCCTCCTAAAACAATCCGAAAGGTATACCATGCCTTTTTATTCATTTTCCTCTTCCTCCGTAATTATTATGTGCTTTATTGTAACATATTTTTCTTTTTTCTTAAAGCAACTCGTGACATACTCCCACCGCCTAAAGAGGTGAGGACTTCTCACGAATCTGTGGAAATTCTTTTTCAGAAGTCTGTGGCTGCACTTTTATGAACATTTATAAATTTACTGATTTCAGACTTCGGATGTGCTTTAAAAAGAATATGATCTTTCATCATTTCGACTGCTTATATAATATCATATCTTTGTGTACTTATGAATAATATATAACTCAATTCCTTCCCCTCTTTAGAAGTAGAGGATTCCTTGTAAAAGGTAGGTTAAAAAACATATACCTGCACCTTTTTAAAATTAATGGAAAACAGATTTCCGAAAATGAACATAGAAACTGGATTTTACTCTTACATTTACCTTAAAAATTAAAAAATTTAAAAATAAAAATTTTTTTAAAAAAAGTGTCGAGCCGAGAACGGACTGCTCCGCCTCCAGTGCCTGCGGGGCCTGCCGCTGAAGCAGTTCCTCATCCATAGATGTTCACATCCTTCCTGGAAATGATGGTCAGGCGCACTTAGGCTTCCTTGACCTCGATTTTGAGTTCTGCATTGATCTCATAGCCGAGCTTGCACTTGACGGTGTAAACGCCGACCGACTTGATCGGCTCGTCCAGAACGATCTTCCGCTTGTCCAGCTGGATCCCGGCCTGCTTCGCAAGCGCCTCGGAAACCTCCGTGTTCGTGACCGAGCCGAACAGGCGGCCCGCTCCGCCGCCCTTCGCGGTGACGACGACGGTCATATCCTTCATGCGGTTGCGCAGATCGAGCGCTTCCGCGCGCTCCTTGGCCTGCCGCTCCTGCGTGGCCTTGTCGTTCATGCGCATGGTGTTGATGTTGTCTGCGGTCGCTTCCTGCGCAAGCTTGCGCGGCAGCAGGAAGTTGCGCGCGTAGCCGTCGGATACCTCGATCATCTGGCCGCGCTTGCCCTGACCTCTTACATCCTGTGTTAAAATAACCTTCATGTTGATAACTCCTTTCAAAGAGAATTGTCTGGTGCCGCTTATGCTGAAAGCGGAGGCCGGATATACCGTGCGCTGCTGTCCGGCGCTGGGCGCATATTGATGCCGGATACAATGCCCATGGCGAAAAACATTGTGACGAGCGAACTGCCGCCGTAGGAAAAGAACGGCAGCGTCAGGCCGATGACCGGCACAAGGCCGATGCACACGCCGATGTTGATGAACACCTGCGCCGTCAGCATGCCAGCGATACCGACGCAGATGAGCCGGTTCATATAGTTGCCGGATTTGATGCCGACATAGATGATACGGATGATGATGGCCGTCAGCAGAATGAGAACTGCCATGCAGCCGAGCATACCGAGCTCCTCGCCAATAGAGGAGAAGATCAGGTCGGTATGCTGCGCGGGGATCGTGCCGCTCTGCACCATCGTCCCGTGGTACAGTCCCTGTCCTGTGATGCCGCCGTTCTGCAGCGCGCGCAGGCTGCGGTTCATCTGATAGCGCTGATCCTGCGTGATCTGGCAGTGCTCCTGGAATATGATCCGGGACCGGCCACTGCTGGGGCACGGGCCAAACGGATTTACCGCCAAATACATGTTATACCAGGCCGATTATTTCGCCGAAAAACCGGACAGCCGCTTGGCTCCGCTGGCAGACAATACCAAACACCCTTTCAATGAGTATCTCGGATGTGCGGTAAGTTTCGGTCTATTGGGAATCCTGCTCCTGGGCGGTCTTTTCATCGCTATGTTGCTCATATCTCCGAAAAAAACTCCATACAAAAAAACGGGTTTGACCTCGATTGCGGCAATAGCTGTTCTTGCCTTGTTCAGCTACCCGTTGCATTATACGATCATGCTCTGTTTCCTAACGCTCGATCTGTTCCTGGTGACCGGAAAGGAAAAAACGCCCGAACGCAGGATTCCGATCCGGATAATTCGGTTATCGGTAATTCCTTTCGCCCTTTTCTCGATCTCCACAACTGTCAGGCGGATTAAATCGGAAATACATTGGAACAAATCGAAGCAAACGATCCTCGCAGAAGCAAATTCCAGAGGATACGACGATTTGTATTCCGATTTAGGCGGCGAACCGTTGTTTTTATATAATTACGGAGCCGTGCTCAACCGTATCGGAAAATACAGACAAAGCCGCCTGATTTTAACCGAATGCGAAAAGCAATTCAATGACTGCGACTTACAAATAATCCAAGCGGACAACTATTTCCGGATCGGAAATTACAAACAGGCCGAAATACATGCAAAACTGGCTTCAAATATGTGCCCTAACCGTTTTGTTCCATTATATCAACTGGTTGAAATTTACGACAAAACCGCAAGGGAAGAAGAAGCCGTCTCATTGGCCCGGCACATGATCGATATGAAAGTAAAAGTTCCTTCGGAAACCGTATCTCTGATACGATACCGGATAGGAAAATTACTCGAAAAGGGAGAGTAAACACCTTCCAAAAACATACATTCCTATACAGCTCCGTACGCCGAATTTTCAAATTATAGAAATTCCTATTAACAACGTCCGTTTTCTTTGGAAAACCGCCGGATAAACTATATCTTGGCAACCAAACCTAACACCTTTGAAACCCTACATACGCTTTACCTTCGCCTTTTTATCGCTTCTGTCGGCAGGTACCGCGCTCGCCCAAACCAAAACGGGATCACTGCACGGCGTAGTGGTCGATTCGGCGCAGCGTGTCCCGCTGATCGGAGCGACCGTAACCGTCGCTTCGCCTTTCGACACGGTCACCGTAATCACCGACAGGCAAGGAGCTTTCTCGATCGGACGAATACGCGATACGCTCGTCCGCACCCGAATCTCATACATCGGCTACCGGGATTTTTCGAGCCGGGTACGGATCGGGCCGAAAGGCACGCGGATGGATACGGTGGCGCTCGGAACGGCCGATTACCAGCTCGAAGCGGCCGTCGTACAGGGCGAACGCCCGCTGATGGGGCAGCGCGGCGACACGCTGATTTACCACGCCGAAGCGATACGAGTGCTGCCCGGCGACGAGAGTATGCAGTTGGTGCTGCGGATGCCCGGCATGGAAGTCAAAGACGGAAAGATCACCGTGATGGGGAAAGTCGTCGAACGCACCTACGTCGACGGCAGGCCGCTGTTCGGAGAAAATTCCGAATCGGCGCTGCAATACCTCGAAGCCCGCGACGTGATCGATATCCAGGTATACGAAGAGCTGGTCGAAGAGGAAAAAATCAAGAACAACGCGAACGGGAAAAAACGCACGGTCATGAACCTCATAACCCGCAGCAAACCCGAAAAGAGCATCAACGTCCGCGTCGAGGGCGGCTACGGAACCGACCTGGACAAAGGGGCCGACGGTCGGCACGGAGAGCGTTACCGGGCCGGCGGGACATACCGCTATTTCTCGGAAAAACGAAGCATGGGCGTACGCGCAGGAACCAACAACAGCAGCCAGGGGTCGGGCTACAATAAAAACACCTACGCCTCGGCCGACTTTTCGAAGCGCTGGGGGAAAGAATTTTTCATCGACGGCAATTACAGCTACAACAACGATTTCAACCGCTCGCAGTCGATCTCCCGGCAGGTTTATTTTCCGACTGAGGATTACCAGTCGCGCACTTACGACGATACGTCCAGAACCGAAAACGGATCGCAGAACCACCACGTCTCGTTGCACATGCGCTACAATACGAAAAACGACTTTCTGTTTTTCGCCCCGAACGCCCGTTTCTCGCGCAGCGTCTCCCGGAGTTACCGCGGCGCGCTGAACATGCTCGACGGCGAAACGCTGAACCAGGTCGCCACCTCGCAACGCAGCGACGGCGACAGTTACAACATCTCCGAAAACCTGGCCTGGTCGCATGCGTTCAAAGAAGGGAAGCACGGATTCAGCCTGTCCGCGGACGGCACGCTGAGCAAAAACAACGACGACGGCTGGCAGGTCGATTCGCTCTCTTCAACCAGCGACCGCACCTACTTGGAAAACACGGCCGAAGGTCACAACCGTTCCGTTTCGGGCGGCATCGGCTACTTCTACCGTTTCAAGGAAAAATACTCGGTCGGGATCAATTATCACATTTCCTATGAAAACAGCCGGTCGAAACGGCTTGCCGTCGACCGTTTCACCGGGCAGGTCGACACCTCGCTGACCTACGACTACTCGCGCAACTATACGACCCAGAACTACACC
>OGYO01002162.1_pt1 | contig 10599 bp, 10 predicted proteins | sample 1576561 | NCBI WGS metagenome assembly OGYO01 (sample SAMEA3541507, study PRJEB24748) | human gut metagenome | biome: human gut; feature: human-associated habitat; material: faeces | place: China | collected 2012 | reverse complement strand
CGGGCATGTCTGCACATGCCCGCGACCGCGCAGCGGTGGCTTTGAGACTATTATAACGCGACACCGCAAAGCGGCTGCAACAAAACAACGCCATGCCGTTGTTTTGCGCGTTTCAACAGCCACAAAGCCCATGCGCGCCAGCGCATCCGGGCATGTCTGCACATGCCCGCGACCGCGCAGCGGTGGCTTTGAGACTATTATAGCATATTTATCAAAATTTAAAAGAGGATTTTGTACATAAGTTCTACAAATTTTTCTGAATTTTTCCTATGAATCTGCACCAATCGTGCTGTCCGGCTCCATGGCCTCCCCCTCATAGGGCACCATTTTCCCGATATCCGCCAGCATGCGCACCCGCAGCGTCAAGGTCACCGCACCGTCTGCTTCCTCAGCAGAGGGCGTTTCTTCCAGCAGCTCATAGTCGCCAAATTCCGCCCGGATGGCGTCCAGAATGCGTGAGCGCGCGATATCCTCCGCCAGCCCGGGCGTCAAATCAAAGGGCACGGCTGCGGCCTGCCGCACCTGCGTTTCCTCCACAAGCGCAGGCAGATGGAATCCGAAAGGGGCCGCCGGGCGGCGCAGCACGCGCTGGGACGCGTTTTCCGGCACATCAAGCTGTGCATAAAGCGAAAGTTCACCCCAGGGAAGGTACAGCTTGTAATAGCTTTTGCTCACGGCTTGGGGCAGTACAGGCTCCACATGCAGCGGCTGGGTATATACATAGCTTTTTTCCACCTCCGCCAGCACCTCGGCCTGAGCATGGGAATAAAGCGGACGTTCATACTGGCTCAGCGTCATACCGCTGACAAGCACCTGGCCCTGGGCCACATACTGGCCCGGCACCACGCGGGGATAGCCGTCCACCAGCTCCAGCCGCCGTATGATGCCGTCGCTCTTTGCCACTACGTTGGTGACCTCCGTGCCGATGGGCTCCGGCACCTTCTCCCGCTGTGTTTTTTCCACCACCAGACGGCCCTGCACAAAATTCAGCGCGACCCAGCCGTATTCTTCCGACCCCACAAACAGTTCGCCCGCCGCGCGCACCAGCTTCTCATTGTTTTGAAACGCACCTTCATAGATTCCCTTTTCAAACAGCTGCGCGCGGGCGGATGCTTCCTGCTCCGGCGTAAAATTGTAAAAGCAGATGTTCCAGATAAGGTTGCGGCACATGCACAGCAGCAGGACGCACAGCACAAGGCCCGCCAGTATCCCCCAGCGGTGACGGTATGTGAACAGCGCGAAGTATGCGCCGTATTTCTCCCGCACGCGCAGGCGGCACCGGTTCCGGCGCGCATATTTGTGCATGCGCTTGTAATCCCGCAGAGGCACTGTGGCCAGATAGCCCGTTTGTGTGGGGCGGATATGTTCGACCGGGACGCCCGCGTTCACGCAGTCGTTTAAAAAGCGCTCGCCGCGCCCGCCTGTTACCTCAAAATTCACGCTTCCCATCGCGTACCGCGCCAACCTGTTCATCAACCGCCCTGCACTCCTCCGTAACCAAAATGGATGGAAAACACCTGCCCTCGCACCGTGATGAGCGTTTTTTGGTAAGTGTCCACCACCAGCTCGTTTCCTTCGATCGTAACGCTCAGCTCGCCCATGTCCAGCTTGAGTTTTTCGGCATCGTACTGCAGGATGCTCCGGCAGTTTTCGATTTCCAGCGCGCCGCCGCAATCCACATGCAGCACCGGCCGCCCGTACAGCACGGTCTGCACCGTCTGCGTTCCAAATCCCATCGCGCGGCGAAAGGAGTAGCGCTCGCCCGGCTTCTTTTTCCTGCGCATCAGCCGCCCTCCCTACTATTTGATTCCGGTTCAATCATATATATCAGGGTGGAGGGACGGTTTATGAATATTCTTAAAATAAAACGCGCTCTGGCCGAGCTTGTGTGGACTGGCGCGCTGTTGTTTGCCGCAGCCAGCGTGTTCCTTCGCCCGGGGGCGGCGGCGGGCGGCGTACTGCGCGGGCTGAGCGTATGCTACGAGACGGTCATCCCCGCGCTGTTTCCCTTTCTGGTGCTTTCCCGTCTGCTGTTGGAGAGCCGTGCCGCAAGCGCGCTCGGCCTGCTGCTGCGGCCCTATACCCGTTTGCTTGGCCTGCACAGCCCAAAGGCCCCCGCAGCCATGCTGTGCGGCGTGCTGGGGGGCTTTGCCGGCGGCGCAAAGGCAGTGGATGTTCTGTACCGCACAGGCGAGTTAACTGCCGCTGAGGCCGCGCTGCTGCTGGTATGTACCATTGGCTCCGGACCGGGCGATGGATACATATCCTTTAATAGCAAAATATCCTCCAGCCCCTGCAATAATGACGAAGCCGATATTGTTAATGACATTCATTACAGGCCCCATAGAACCACCAAGAATCTCGGCTTTAATACCAACCTTAGTCAGTTCATCAGATGTATTATTAAAATCACTGCATACATTTTCCTGTCTGTCAAATGCTGTAACAGTCTTGATACCAGTGACCATCTCCTCAACAGTACCATTAAGCTGTCCCAAAAGAACCTGCCGTCTGGAATAGAATTTCCTCATGGCTTTAGATAAATTCTTAGTTGCAAATATAGTAAGAATCACTGTTGTGCAGGAACATAATGCAAGCTGCGGAGACAAAACAACCATCATAACGACAGTTCCAATAATAGTAAGAATGCCTGAGAATAACGAACTCATAGATTGCGATACAGTGTTAGAGATATTCTCAACATCATTAGTCATACGGCTCATAATGTCACCATGTGAATGCTGGTCAAGATACTTAACTGACATACTTACAATCTTATTAAAAAGATCCTGTCTCATGTGCTTAACAATTCTCTGACTTAATATGGCACTTAATCTTGTCTGTATAAATGTGCATATACTGTATATTATGTATACCACTAACATGAAGATAAGTATATGATTTAAATTATTAAATTTTCTTAAAGAAATATAATCAATTGCCTGACTCTGAAGCTTTGGAGCATAGACAGAGCATACAACCATTATAACTACGGCAATAAAAAGAGCAGTAATAACAGGTATTTCTTTAGCAAAATACTGCATAAGGCGCATAAATGTTTCTTTACTGTTGACAGGCTTTTCAACAACGGCACATCTGTTTCTGGGTCCTCCCTTCATGCCGGGAATTCTCATATTAATCTGTGAAGTATTCTTATCCTCAGCCATAATATCTCTGTCTCCTTGTTATTTCTTATTCAACTGCGAATTATATATATCCTGATATATTGCACTGTTTTTGAGCAGTTCGTCATGAGTGCCGACAGCACTTATATGTCCGTCATCAAGAATTACAATTCTGTCTGCATCTTTAACAGAGGCAATTCTCTGTGCAATAATAATCTTGGTAGTGTCCGGATATGCATTTTTAAGCATTGAATAAAGGCTGGCTTCCATCTTTAAATCAAGTGCACTGGTTGCATCATCAAATATAATAATTTCAGATTGTTTAAGAATGGTACGGCTTATGGCAACTCTCTGTTTCTGACCTCCGGAAAGACTGGTTCCCTGCTGTGTCACAAGAGTATCAAATCCGTCTGTTGAAGTACTGATGAATTCCATAGCCTGTGCGATAGAAGCTGCATCTGCAATATCGGTATCAGTTGCATTTTCACGACCCCACCGGATGTTATCTTTAATAGTGCTTTGGAATATTTCACTTTTCTGGAGTGCAACAGATATGCGCTCACGCAGATTCTTAAGGTTATATTCCCTGACATCAATATCATCAACAAGCACGCTTCCTTCTGTTACATCATAGAATCTTGGAATCAGGTTAATAAGGCTTGTTTTACCACAGCCGGTTTCACCGAGAATACCGATAGTTTCGCCGGGATTGATAATTAGATTAATATTATCAAGAATCTTCTTATCGCCAGTTAATGGATATGCAAATGTTACATTTTTAAATTCAATTTTACCTTTAATAGAAGTTGTGGCGTTAAATGAACCATCTTTGATAGAAGGCTCGCAAGCAAGCACTTCATTAATTCTTCTGCCTGAAGCAATACCTCTTGATGCGGTCTGGAACATATTAGTCATTCGCATAACTGCATTAAGAGACTGAGTTACATATGTAATTGCCGCCATCACATTACCGGGTGTAACATTAGCATTTGAGACCTGAATACCACCAACCTTGATAACAGCAACTACAGACAGGTTAAGAATAATATTCATAATTGGCTGCATATATGAGAAAATCATCAGCACATTAAGCTGTGTATTTACAAGATCATCATTGGAGCTGCCAAAACGTTCTTTTTCGTAATCTTCTTTAACATAGGCCTTGACAACACGGAAACCTGATACATTTTCCTGCATTACATTATTAACATTATCAAGCTTTTGCTGCAGTTTTGAAAAAAGTGGATTAGCTTTAGAAAGAAAATATATAACACATATGGTTACAAGCGGCAGTGCACATGCGATAACTGCACCAAAGCTTAGATTAAGGGATAACATGCATATTATGCCGCCGGCAAAAAGCATAAATGTCCTTATAAAACCACGCATACTCATCTGGATAAAATTCTGTAACTGTGTTATATCGTTGGTAACTCTTGTGATAAGTGAACCTGTAGAGAATTTGTCAGTCTGTTCGAAGGAGAAAGACATAATATTTTTAAATATATCTTTTCTTAAATCATTACCAAAATTCTGCGATGCAATATTAGCACACACACCACATAAGATACCGGATAATCCGCCAAGAATTACGAATATTATCATCTTAAGTCCTTCGGTAAGTACAAGATTCAGATTCCCAACACCGTTATTTGATAAACCTAAAACACCTTCATCCACGATGGTGCTCATTAAACGAGGCTGAACGAGGTCCGCAAGAACCTCGCCCACCATGAATAAAGGTGCAAGAATGGCAAAAAGCCAGTATTTTTTAAGATATTTCAGCATATAAAAACTCCCTGTCTTTAAATTAATTATTCAAAAACCTTCCTTATGCTGTCGTAATGAAGAAATTCTCCTCTGTCAGCGATAGCCTTGATTTCTTCTGCTGTAGCAAATCTGAAACCGGCAGTCTCTTCTGTCTGTAAATGTATATCTGCTTCTGTAATATCCATGTTAAACTTATAGATATCAACAAAATAATTATCCTTTTCTTCAGGATTATCTCTTCTGTAAGAAAATTCAAAGCCGCCATCAGCATGTGATACATCAACACCGGTTTCTTCTAAAACCTCACGGCAGACAGCCTGAAAAGATGTCTCTCCAGCCTGGCATGCACCGCCTGAGACTTCCCAGTGCCCTGGTGCCCATGCTTTAGTTAAGACTCTCTGTGTTATTAAAAATGTATTATCATGTCTTTTGATTATGCCAAGAACAGTTAAGTGATAGTCACCATCCTTCATGTTCCAGTCATTACGTTTCATAGTACGGCCTGTAAGCTGTTTATCGACATCATAGATATCCCATATTTCACCCATTATTAATCGTCTCCTGTTAAGCTAATTATCTTTATGTTTTTTCAGATAGTCAAGTACGCTGTGTACAGCAACATTTCCTTCACCAACAGCCTTGGCATACTGATAAGGTCTGCCTGTACAGTCGCCTGCTGCATATACACCATCAATATTAGTCTTCTGAGTTCTGTCAACAATAATATGTCCACCAGCCATATCAAGTCCTGATAATAATACACCCGGATTGATAGAATCCTTTAAGAAGAAAGCTCCGCTTACAGGGATAGCTTCTCCCTTGAAAGTTATTGAAGCTACTTTCTTATCTCCGTCAACACTTGCAGGAAGTCCGTTAAAATGCGTTATGTTATCATATTGTAACGTGGTTTCCTTATAAGGTGTGAAAAGATATATATGATTAGCAAGTCCTGCTAAAAATGTTACTTCATCCTCGAATTTAGGTGATGCACATATAACAGCAATATCCTTATTCTTATATAATGCTCCATCACATGTAGCACAATAACTTACGCCACAACCTAAAAGCCTTGCTTCACCTTCAATCTCTCTTGTTGTTGTCATACCAACAGTCATTATGACAGCTTTGGCTTCATATATCTCATTATCAGCACCGGCTGCAAAATAACCGCCGCAGTCATATATGGAATTAACCTGTGACTCTGTTATAGTAATGCCACAGTCGTCAATCTGCTTTAAGAACACAGACTGCATTTCGCTTCCTGTAACAGCAGGAAGTCCAGGATAATTCATGATTTTCTCGGCTTTCTCTATCTTAGTGCTTAGTGCTCTTGAACCAAACCATATAAAGTTAAGATTTCTTGCTTTAGCAGTGAGTGCAGCAGATATTCCCGCAGGTCCGCTACCGATTATCATAAGGTCATACATATTACATAGCCTCCTTATTATGTTGACTTATAAACTAGTATTAATTAAAGGAAACGGCTTATACGCTCTTTCATCTGCTCTTCGCCCATGATATGAACAATAGTCCACAGATCAGGAGTATTAGCTCTGCCGGTTACAGCTATTCTTACCACCTCTGCAACATCTGATACATTACCCTTGAAGTTCTCAGGATTAGCCTTGTAAGCCTTCATATCAGAAGCATAGCCGTTCTTGTCAGCTATTTCCTTAAGCTTGTTAAACCACATGCTGTTATCATCATTATGGTCATAAGCTGCAAGGTAATCATTAAGAATAGCCTTAACCTCGTCATCAGCTAATCTGAATTCATCTCTTTCACCAGACTCGCCATCAAAGAAGAAGCTGATAAGTTCAAATATCTGCTTAGCATACATGAAGTCTTTTCTTCTTCTCTTGGCACCAACACCCATGTAAAGTCTTAATATAGCAAGTAACTTTTCTTTGTCAGCAAACCATACCTTTTCCATCTCAGGCTCATTCTCTAATGCCCAGTTGTGAAGGAATTCGTATAAATCATCTTCTGATAACTTAGAAAGCTCATTCTTACAGATGTTATGAAGCTTTTCCTTATCAAATAATGCACCTGAAACACTCATCTTATCTACTGAGAATGGAAATTCATTGATATCCTTGTCAGGAAACTTCTCATGCCATTCCTCAAAGTTAGAGTTAAGGAGTGTAAGAAGATAGACCTTCATTGTGTATGGATGATATCCGTCTTTTCTGTAGTAATCAAGTGAAAGCTCCGGATCTTTTCTCTTAGATAACTTTCTCTTTCCACCTGTTTCCTCATCAAACTTCATAAGATGTGCTGTATGTGCGTATTTTGGCATCTTAAAGCCTAATACATGAAATAATTCATAGTGGATAGGAACAGAAGCAAGCCATTCACCGCCACGTACAACTGTAGTAGTTCTCATAAAGTGGTCATCAATTGCGTGTGCAAAATGATATGTTGGAATACCATCTTTCTTAAGAAGAACTACATCATGGATATTCTCTGGAAGCTTAATCTCTCCCTTAATGCTGTCTGTAAATGTGATTTCATTCTCAGGACTTCCCTGTGAACGAAGTCTAAGCACATAAGGCTTTCCTGCCTTAAGATTTTCCTCGATAGTCTCTAAAGAAAGGTCACGGCATACAGCATATTTGCCATAATATCCAGTAAGAACCTTGTCAGCCTCCTGCTGTAATCTTACAGCCTCAAGTTCCTCCTCTGTACAGAAGCAAGGGTAAGCAAGTCCTTTAAGAACAAGTTCCTTTGCAAATGTATGGTATATATCAACTCTCTGTGTCTGATAATAAGGTCCGTATGCATTAACAGGGTCAGAATCCGGGAATCCTGCACCCTCATCAAACTCAATATCAAAATATCTTAAAGAATTAATTACAAGGTCAACAGCACCTTCAACAGTTCTCTTGGCATCAGTATCTTCAATTCTTAAGTAGAACACACCACCGTTCTTGTGAGCGATTCTCTCATCAGCTAAGGCACTGTAGAGATTACCAAGATGGATAAATCCAGTTGGACTTGGACCTAATCTTGTTACCTCTGCCTTGTTTGGAAGTTTTCTATATGGGTATTTCTCCTCATAATAATCAGGTGTCTTATCCACATCAGGGAATAAGAGCTCTGCTAATTTCTTACAATCCTGTTCGTTCATTATTAATCTCCTTATATTGCTAAATAAATCTCATAATATTTTACACATTTTGCAGACGCATTTCAACCTTGAATATTAATCTGTGTTAATTCTGGGCTTTTTATTGTATTTAAAATGCATATATGCCTGTCTATAGCTCACAAGCTCCGATTTCCTCGCTTAGTATGAGTAAATACCGCTATCTACATAGTTTATTACGGTGTGCGAAGTCAAACGCGCTTCGCTTGAACGAGACTTCACACACCGAACTTTTGTATATAGCGGTATTAACTCATACACAGCTCGTCAATAGTCGCTTGTGAGCTATAGACAGGCATATATGCATATAACTATATTGAAAAAGCCCAAGATTAACATATATTAAGTATATTGCGGAATGCGTATGCTACACCATCCTTGTCGTGGTGGAGGGTTATGTGGTCGGCTATTTCTTTAAGGTGTGGGGCGGCGTTTTCCATTGCGATTCCGGTTCCGGCGTATTCTATCATGTCTGTGTCGTTGTCGGCATCGCCGAATGCGGCTACATTTTCACGGGAAAGACCGAGGTATTCTGTTAAGAACTTAACGCCTGATTTCTTGCCTGCATCTTTATATGATATCTCAAGAAGCTGGCTTATTGAACTTGTCATGTAGACTTCGTCTGTGGCTTTTCTTATTCTGTCCATTATATCTTTCTTTAATTCTTCATCGCCGACTACTATATCTAAACTGTCCAGTTCATGGCAGTGTTCAAGTATGAAGGATACAATGTCGTCTTTAAGAATTCTTGTTTTCTTTACATAGTTAAGTGAGTGTTCTGTAGCACCGTATTTTTCAGGATGTGCAGTATATTCTGTTGAAGCGAAGGCCTGTCCTTTTATAAATGCTTCATATGTCACAATATCATTCTCTGTGAGTTTAAGTATTGTCTTTACTGATTCCGGTGTAAGAACATAGGATTTAAGGCACTCTTTGCCTGCAATACGGTATATGGCAGCACCATTGCTTGTTATTGCATATTCAATTCCTGGAACTGATATGACATCCTCAGGCAGTGTGTCAAATGCACGTCCGCTTGCGATACATACATGTACTCCGTTGCTTATGGCATCAATTAATGCCTGTCTGTTTACTTCTGACAGATGGCTTTCTGAATTAAGAGTTGTCCTGTCTAAATCAAGAGCCACAAGTTTAATATCTGTATTCATAATAATCACCTTGTTTCCGTACTTTTCATTGTAATAGCCATTATAAATAAATAAGGCTGTCCCTTTAAGGACAACCTTATATGTATAGTGATGATATGTCAATATTTTAAGCGGATTTTTTATCATCTTTCGATGGCTTAATCTGCCCCTGAACGATTTCGATAATTTCATCAGATAAGAAATTAAGCTCGTCTGCGTCGTGGCAGGCAATTATAATTAAAGCACCTCTTTCCCTGTGCCTGATGAGTATGTCACGAATCTGCTCTGTACCTGTATCATCAAGTGCATTGATTGGTTCATCAAGGATAATGATATCGGGATTCTCCATGATGGCAGCAGCAATTCCAAGTCTCTGTTTCATACCAAGTGAGAACTTATGGAAAGTTCTTTTATCATCAGGATCAAGACCAATCTCGGTAAGAGTCTCGCGTATGCGGTTATCATCAATACGTCTGCGGATAGATGCAAGTGTTTTGAGATTTTCAAATGCAGTGTAATTATTAATAAAAGATGGATTTTCAATTAATAATCCGATACTTGGCGGAAACATAATATCTTTTCCGATAATCTGTCCATTAATATCAACAGTACCCTTAACCTTGATAAGACCTGAAATAGCCCTCATAAGCATAGTTTTACCACAGCCGTTCTTTCCCTTGAAACCATATATTTTGCCTGATTCCATGCGCAGATTGATATCTTTAAGGATATCATTGCTCTTAATTTTCTTTGAAACATTTGTAAGCTGAATATACATATTAATCCCCCTTAGATAAAGTCTTTTTTCTTTGAATAAATAATACCGGCTGCAACCAGTAATATATTGATTGCAAGCATTAAGCACAGACCGTACGGCCATCTGCTGTATACATGAGGTATGCGGATAGTCATGAAATAATTATAGAAAAAGAACCATTTCATACTGCATATGCTCACAATAAAGAAGAACAGATTAACAACGAATCCGAATACCGCATTGCTGATATAAGCAAGCAGAAGGCTTATGCCCGTCATAGTTACGAGACACACAAAACACAGTATAATAACCAGAGGCATATTGAAATCAAGTTCAAGCTTAGTCTGTAAAAATATTCTTACTGCCTCAGTGCCTGTAATGTTAAGTGACATTGAAAATCTGCTGCCAGTCATAAGCAGACCAACAATTGTGTTAGCAGCAAATATACCTGCCATATATATAATTACAGCCAGTAACATAGTGATATATTTGCTGAGCCACCAGCCGGAAGCTGAACCTGAGATAACAAGAATATTCTTTCCGACAGCTTTCTGGTCAGTAGTTATGCAATGTTTCTGCGCGAAGCATGGCTATACGTGTATCCTTAAAATTAGGAATGCCTTTAAACAATGGAGATGCAGCCAGATGACG
>OGYO01002151.1_pt1 | contig 10613 bp, 7 predicted proteins | sample 1576561 | NCBI WGS metagenome assembly OGYO01 (sample SAMEA3541507, study PRJEB24748) | human gut metagenome | biome: human gut; feature: human-associated habitat; material: faeces | place: China | collected 2012 | reverse complement strand
AACTGTTACCTGCCTTTCTTTGTTTTTTGGTATGAAAAAAACATGCGCCAAACGCTGGCTTCGAAGATTCTCGATTTGCAAAAAGATGCCATTTACAATAGATATAAAGATAAAATAGGCGAGTTGGTAAGTGCCGAAGTTTACCAGATTTGGAAAAAGGAGATGTTGTTGATCGATGACGACGGTAATGAGTTGTTGCTGCCGAAAGCCGAACAGATACCTTCGGATTTTTACCGGAAAGGTGAGACCGTACGGGCTGTCGTGTTGGAAGTCGATAACAAGAACAATAATCCTAAAATTTTGGTATCCCGCACGTCCAATGAATTTCTTCGTCGTCTTTTCGAGCTCGAAGTGCCCGAAATTCACGATGGTTTGATTTTGATAAGGGCGATTGCCCGTATTCCGGGAGAGCGTGCTAAAATTGCCGTTGAATCGTATGACGATCGTATCGATCCGGTAGGAGCTTGCGTGGGTGTGAAAGGTTCGCGTATACATGGTATTGTCCGGGAATTGCGCAATGAAAATATCGATGTCATTAATTATACGGCTAATCCATCACTGTTTATACAACGCGCTTTGAGTCCGGCTAAGATTTCTTCGATTCGGTTGAATGAAGAGGAGAAGAAAGCAGAAGTATTTCTTAAACCCGAAGAGGTCTCGTTGGCTATCGGTAAAGGCGGCTTGAATATTAAGTTGGCTTGCATGCTTACGGGTTACAATATTGATGTTTACAGAGATATAGACGAGGAAGAAGAGGAGGACATTTACCTCGACGAATTCAGCGACGAAATCGACGACTGGGTGATCGAGGCCTTGAAAGGTATCGGATGCGCCACTGCGAAGAGTGTGCTTGCGTTGCCTCGTGAAACATTGATCGAGAAAGCCGACCTCGAAGAGAACACCGTGGACGAAGTTCTCGCTATTTTGAAAGCGGAGTTTGAAGAGTAATCCGTTTTCGGGCGGCGGCCAGCAGCAGCGCGTGGCGCTCGCGCGCACGCTCACGCAGGACCCGAAGATCATCCTGGCCGACGAGCCGGTCGCGGCGCTCGACCCTGTCACGGCCAAACAGGTCATGCAGGACTTCGTGCATATCAACAAGGACATGGGCATCACGATCCTTCTGAACATTCACCATGTCGAGCTGGCGCTGGAATATGCCGACCGCATCATCGGCATCCGCGCGGGAAAGATCGTCTATGACGGGCCGTCCGCCAACGTTGATAAGGACGTTCTTGCCGCGATCTACGGCGAGGATGAAACGGAGGAACCCGCATGAGTCTCTACGACCGCGTGTTCAAGCCCCGCACCTACACGCTCTCCGACGGAACGGTCGTAAAGGAAAAACGCAGCCGAGCGCCGATCGTTATTCTCATCGTGGTGGCGCTCGCGGCGGTCTCCGTGCGCGTGACGGGGTTTGATTTCGCCGTGCTCGTAAAGCGCGGCAGCAAGTTTTTCGACATTCTCAAGGCCATGTTCCCGCCGAACACCGCCTATCTCTCCAAAATCTGGACGCCGCTGTGGGACACGATCAAAATGTCGTTTCTCGGCTCGTTCATCGGCGCGGTGCTGGCCATCCCGTTCGCTATCGCCGCGGCAAGCAATATCGTTACGAACCGCGTCGTCGTATTCATTGTGCGGCTCTTTCTGAGCCTTGTCCGTACGCTGCCGACGCTCGTGTGCGCGCTGATCGCTACCTACATCTTCGGTCTCGGCACGATGGCAGGTACGTGCGCCATCGCCGTTTTCACGTTCGCCTATGTCGGCAAGCAGCTTTTTGAGATCATCGAAACGGTCGATATGGGGCCGTATGAGGCGATGGAGGCTCTCGGCGCAACGCGCCTGCAGGCCTTCACGACCGCCGTGTTCCCGCAGGTGCTGCCGACGTATCTTTCCGTTTCGCTCTTCTGTCTGGAGGGCAACGTGCGCTATGCGTCCATCCTCGGCTACGTGGGCGCGGGCGGTCTCGGTCTCATTATGAATGAGAAGATCGGCTGGCGCGAGTACGACAGTCTCGGCATGATCCTCATCGTTCTTTTCGTGACCGTCATCGTCATCGAGGCGCTCAGCCACTGGCTGCGTAAGCGCCTGACCTGAGGGGGGAAGCTATGGACAAGAAAATTCTCAGGGCCTACGAATCCGCGCCGAAAACGTGGATCCGGCAGCTCCTTGCGGCGTTCATCGTCGCGTGCCTGCTCGCGTGGTCGGGCAGCGCCGTGCGCGTGAGCAACCCCACCGGCAACGGCATCGCCGTGGCGGGGAACATCCTCTCCGGCATTTTCCACCCGTCGGGAAAGCTCCTTTTCACGCTCGGCACGAACGGCGTGCCGTATCTGCTGCTGGAGACGTTCTGCATCGCGTTTCTCGGCACGATCGTCGGCGCGGTCATCTCGCTGCCGCTGGCGTTCCTTTCGGCGAGCAATCTCGTGCCGAAGCCGATCGCGCTCATCGGGCGCACCGTGATCGCCGCCATCCGCACGATCCCGGCGTTTGTGTATGGTCTCATGTTCATCCGCGTCACCGGCCCCGGGCCGTTCGCGGGGCTTCTCACGATGTCGCTCTGCTCGATCGGCATGGTGACGAAGATGTTCATCGAGAGCATCGAGGATCTCGACAAGCGCATTCTCGAATCGCTCGACGCCGCCGGATGCACCACGTTCCAGAAGATCCGCTACGGTATCCTGCCGCAGCTCACCGCGGACTTCACCTCCACGATCATCTACCGCTTTGACATGAACCTGCGCGATGCCACCGTTCTCGGTCTTGTCGGCGCGGGCGGCATCGGCGCGCCGCTCATCTTTGCGATGAGCTCCTACCGCTGGAACGAGGTGGGCGCGATACTGCTCGGACTCATCGTGCTCGTGCTCATCATCGAGTGGATCTCCGCGAAGATCCGCACGAAACTTGCAAGGGGATAAGACGCTATGGCAGATAAGAAGCTGACTGTTTACTTCACTTCCGACCTGCACGGATACATTTACCCCACGGACTACCGCAGCCGCGACGAGCGGGACATCGGCCTTTTCAAATGCGCGAGCCGCTTTGAAAAGGACGGCAACACGCTCGTCATCGACGGCGGCGACCTGCTGCAGGGCTCGCCGCTGGGCGCCTTCTGCCACGACACGATCGGCGACGGCCGCGCCTTTGCCGGGATCATGAACCGCTGCGGCTACGACTATGTGACGCTCGGCAACCACGATTTCAACTTCGGCACGGACTATCTTGGCTCATATCTCGGGGATCTGAACGCGCGGTGCGTGTGCGAAAATGTGAGCGCGAAAAACGGCTGCGCGCCGCTCTACCCGGCGCGCGTCCACACGCTCGAAAACGGCCTTCGCGTCGGTATTGTCGGCATCGTGACGGACTATGTGAACATCTGGGAGCGGCCGGAGCATATCGCCTCCATCCGCATTTCCGACCCGATCCCGGCGGCGGCTGCGGCGCTCAAAAAGCTCAAAAGCATTTCGGACGTTACGCTCTGCATCTACCACGGCGGCTTTGAGCGCGATCTTGCCACGGGGCGCGTCCTTTCCGCCACGCACGAAAATGTCGCCTACCGCATCTGTCAGGAACTGGATTTTGATATCCTGCTGACCGGCCACCAGCATATGTCCGTGCCGGGGCAGACGCTTTTCGGCACGTTCGTCGTGCAGCCGTCCGACCGCGGGCAGGAATTCATCCGCGTCGAAGCGGTGCTCTCCGGGGAAGAAAAGCGCATCACGAGCGAGACCGTCCCCGCGCACGGCGTGTGCCGCCGCGAATGGCTCGAGGAATTTTCCGAGATGGAGCACGGCGCGCAGAACTGGCTCGATAAGGTGATCGGCACGCTGCCGCATGCTCTCGCGCCGGACACGCCGCTGCGTATGGCGTCGGAGGGAAATGCGCTCGCCGATCTCTTCAATGCGGTGCAGCTCTGGGCGAGCGGAGCGCAGCTCTCGGCGACGAGCCTTGCAAACGATGTGGCGGGACTGCCCAGGACCGTGCGCCGCCGCGATCTTCTCATCGCGTATCCGTACACGAACACGCTTGCGGTGCTGGAGATCACCGGAAAGGTTCTCAAAGCGGCGCTCGAGCGCAGCGCGGAGTATTTCTCGCGCGGTGAGGACGGGAGGCTCTGCGTTTCGGACGTTTTCCTCCGGCCGAAGGTGGAGCATTATAATTACGACTACTATGCCGGCGTCTCGTATGTGTACGATATCTCCCGGCCTGTGGGCGAGCGGGTGACGTCCATGCGCGTGAACGGGCAGGACGTGCACGAAGAGGACACCTTTACCATCTGCCTCAACAGCTACCGCGCCAGCGGCACGGGCGGGTACGACTTTTATGTCGGCTGCCCTGTCGTGCGCGAGATCGGCACGGAGATGGCGGATCTGATCTTGGATTGTTTCAAAGAATTTAAGGGCAATATCCCGGCGATGCAAAGCGATTTTCGCGTGATCTGAACATTTCCGGGAGAATAGAATATTACGCGCACGCGGCGCAGGATGTCCGGCGGGAAACCAACGCTTGACACCTGCGCCGCTTGCGCGTAATATAAAAAAGGTTAAGGATTTCTTGATTCGATAGAAAAACCAAATTTTCCCGCGGGCCTTCCGCAGAAAGGGGGCGGCTATGCTTCCCTACATCGTCACCATTCTCGGCGCATACCTCATCGGCTGTTCCAACATGGCACTGTATCTCTCCCGGTGGAAGGGCGTGAACCTTCGCGCCGGAGGGTCGAAAAATCTCGGCGCTTCCAACGCCTTTGCGCTCATGGGATGGAAGGCGGGGCTGCTCGTCGCCGTCCATGACATCGGCAAGGCTGTGCTCGCGGTCGAGCTCTCCAAGTGGATCTTCCCGGCGGTGCCGCTGCTCGGCTTCATTGCGGGCGTGGCGTGCGTGCTGGGACATATGTTCCCGTTCTATCTCAAATTCAAGGGCGGCAAGGGCTTCGCTTCGTATCTCGGCATGATCCTCGCCATCAACTGGAAGGTTGCGCTGTGCATTCTCGCGGCGGTCGTTATCCTCACTGTGCTGACGGACTACATCGTCGTCGGCACCGTGACGAGCGTTGTCTCGTTCCCGATCTATACCGCCATCCGCAGCGGCTGGCTTCCGCTCGTCATCCTCTGCGTGGCGACGCTCGCCATCCTCATCAAGCACCGCGAAAACTTTATCCGCATCTGGAACGGCACGGAGATGGGCCTTTCCAGCGCGGGACGCGGGAAATATAAGATGAAATAAGCAATTCAATATGCTGAAAACGGGAGGACAGATCGTCCTCCCGTTTTTGCTGGGCTGCCTTGTCCGAAGAAACCCGGTCTTTCCGGATTGGACTTCTTTTGATTCGATGGGAGTAGATTCGATGGGAGCAGAATAGCCCAAAACCGTAAGGGGGACAAATATGCATACCAACGGAGGCGAGGCAGGTTAACGGTTCTTCTTTCTTGCTTCTTCGCGAAAGCGCAGGGCTTCCTGACGAGCTTTTTCCGCCCCTTCACGAACCAAAGGGCCGCCTTCGCGTAGCTTGCGTTGGCACTCAGCAAGCGTGGCCATTGCTTCGTCATAACCCTTACGGCTTTCTTCTATACGCGTTTTAATCTCTTCATCGCTGAGCTGTCGAGAGCGGCGGGATGTATTGCGGCTGTTGGCCTCCATGTCTGCCAAAAAGACGCTTCGTCCGGGGAACACCCGACGGATCGATACCATGAGGCGTTGACCGTCCGGTCCAATACGTCGAGAAGAAATTCTTTGAAACTCAAATCGAACACTTCCTTTCTGCCATATATGCCAAGCAGACGGCCCAATTGCAATCATTTCCAGTAGGTAATTTTTATCACTTTTCCCGATAATGCTCAAGTACAGGCGGCAGAAATGCGCGGCAATATGCAAAAAGCTCCCGCCCTTAAGGGCAGGAGCTTTCTGGCAGCGGGAGAAGGATTCGAACCCTCACATACGGAGTCAGAGTCCGCTGTGCTACCTTTACACAATCCCGCTATATCGCAAACGCAAGGGTTATTATACCCAATTTCCGGCGAATGTCAAGCGGAATCGGCAAGTTTTCTTTGAATTTCTTTTATTTTTTCGCGCGGCAGTCGATGGAGACGCTCTCCCCGGTGCGCAGGAAGAACAAAACGCCCTCCCGCACCGGCTTTCCGAGCAGTCGCGTGAGCGCGGCTGCGTAGGCGCGGACTTGCGGCGCGTATTCCGAGGCACGCGCCGCGAGCGTTTCCGCCGTCACATAGTCCGTTTTATAATCCACGACCGTGAGCGTATCCCCCTCGCGGATGCAGCAGTCGGCGACGCCCTGCAGCAGTACCTCCTCGCCGGCGGGCGCGTCGAACACGGTCTCCGCGCCGGTGAGCAGCGAGAAGCGCAGCTCGCGCCAGACCTCGTCCGCGTGCAGGATCCTCTGCCCGATGGAGGAGGCGAACAGCTTGCAGATGTCCTTTGGCTCCACTGCGGCGGCCTGCGCGGGGGTGATGTGCTCGGCGTTTTTCAGCCGTTCGATCTCGCCGCGCACCTGCTCCGGCGTGGATACGCGCGAATAGTCGATAAACTGCAGAACCGTGTGTACGGCGATCCCGCGCGCGGTGCCGGTGAGCGGGGCGTCCTTCGCACCGAAGACCGGACGGCGGAAGAGCCGCCGGCGCTGCGCTTCCGGCGCGATGCTCTGCGCGTCCGGGTCGGCGTCGGTGCCCTCGAGCGCGCTCGCGGTGATCTTCGACGGCAGCTCCTCCGCCCAGCGGTACGGGTATTCCCACGTCAGCGCCTCGGAGAGCGCCGCGCTCTCGCCCGGCTCAGCCGGTTTGATCTCGGGCGGCGCGGTTTCGGACGCGCTTTCTCCGGAGGCGGGAATGATGCGCATTTTGATCGGGCTGTCCGGAAGAAGCGCCGCGAGCGCGATCCAGCGCGAAAGCGAGGCGCTCTTTTCGAGAAGCTGCGGCGCGATGGGGGCGGTGAGACCGTCGCGCAGCGCGTCGAGCGTCCTTTCGGGAGTTTTCCATGTCGCCGTGATGATGAGCCGGTCCTTGGGGCGCGTCATGGCGACATAGAGCACGCGCATCTCCTCGGACAGCGATTCCTGCGTGAGCTTGGCCGAGATCGCGCGCAGTGCGATCGTGGGATACGATATGCCGCGTGAACTGTCGATGACGCGGCCGCCGATGCCGAGCGACGGGTGGATGAGAACATCGCTGTTCCTGTCCTGCAGGTTGATCTTGTGGGCGGTGTCGGCGAGAAATACGATCGGGTACTCCAGCCCCTTCGAGTGGTGGATACTGATGATCTGCACGGCGTTGCGGCTTTCCAGCGCACCGGTGCGCGGCTCTTTGCCGTGCTCATCCAGCTGCTTCATCCAGCGGATGAAGCGGAACACGCCGCGATAGCCGTCCTGCTCAAACTGGCGGGCGAACTCGATAAGCTGGCAGACGTTCTCGCGCCGCGCCGCGCCGTCGGGCATCGCTGCGAGCAGGGCGAAGACACCGGCCTTGTCGCAGATGCGCGCGAGCAGCGCCTCAACGGAAAGGTCCGGCGCGATCTCACGGTAGCTCTCCAGCTCCGCGAGGAAGGCCGCGCAGTGTTCATCCTCCTTTGCGCGGAGACAGAGCGCGGTGTAATAGTCGCTGTTTCGGTCCGCGGCGCGGATGGCGGAGAGCTCGTCCGGAGTGAAGCCGAAAAGAGGCGAGCGAAGCACCGCGATGAGCGGCACGTCCTGATGGGGATTGTCGATCACGCCGAGCAGCGCGAGGAGCGAGGTGATCTCCGTGGAGCGGAAAAACCCGCCGCCCTGCTGGGACACGGACGGGATGCCCTGTTCGGCGAGCGCGGCGCGGTAGCGCGGCGTGACCGCCTTGTTCGAGCGGAGAAGGATGGCAAAATCGCCGTAGGTGCACGGCCGCAGCGTCTTATCCTCGGTGACAGGGGTGCGCTCGTCCACCATGCGCCGGATGCGCGAGGCGATATACCGCGCCTCATGCAGCACCTTATCGGGGCGCTCGTCGTTCTCGGCTTCATCCTCGTCGTCACCGCCGCCCGGCGGCGTGAGAATGCAGAACTCCGTCGGCGCGCCGCCGCCCTCCGGGAAATCCCGCCCCGGGCCGGGCCGGAGCGCCGCCGCCTCGTCGTATTCGAGCTCGCCGAGCTCGCGGGACATGATGTTGCGGAAAACATGGTTCGCGCTCTCGAGTACCTCGGGGCGCGAGCGGAAATTTTCCCGCAGCAGGATGCGCCCCGGCTCTTCGCACGGCTCCGCCGTTTCGATATCCGGCCAGGTCTCGTATTTTTTCAGGAAGATCGTCGGGTCGGCCAGACGGAAGCGGTAGATCGACTGCTTCACGTCGCCTACCATGAAGAGCTTGCGCCCGTTGTCGGAAAGCAGCCGGAAGAGCGCGTCCTGACAGGCGTTCACGTCCTGATACTCATCGACGAGCACCTCCGTATAGCGGCTCGAAAGCGCGGCGGCGAGGCCGTTGGATGAGTCCATAAGCAGCTTGAGCACCAGATGTTCCTGGTCGGAGAAGTCGCACACGCCCTGCCGTTTTTTCTCGGCGGCGAAGGCCGCGCCGAGCTTTTGCGTCAGCGCGAGCAGCGCGTCAACGGCGGGCGTGTTGACGGCCAGATCGCGCAGGAGCGCGTCGGAATCGTTGGCGAAAAGCTCCTGCCATTTCGCGGCGGTGTCCTTGAAGCCGGTCCAAACGGCGATGATCCGCTGCGCGAGCGGGTCGTCGCCCTTATAGATACCGCGGCGAGGGAAAGGACCGGGGCAGGTGAGACGCGCCTTATCCCAGCCGAGCGCGGCGGCGCGCGCCATGTCCCGCGCGGCGTCACCGGCGAAATCAAGATTATTGGTGTACGCCTTTTTGATCTTCGCGTCCCGATCCGGCTCGTCCAGCCGGAGGCGGAGCTCCTCGATCCGCTCCGCCCAGTACTGCGCCTGGGAGCGCGTGCGGGAGAGAAGATACTGCCCCCACGGCGTATCGCCGGCGTCGTTCCACGCGTCGGTGAGCCGTTCGCGCTGCTCGGCGAGCCACGCATCGGGGTCGGCGTGGCTCTGCAGCGATTTGTACAGCCGCAAAACAAGCGCCGAGAGCTTATCGTCGTTATCTCCCGAGCCGAACGAATCCACGAGCGCGCGTACGCCCGCATCCTCTTCGATGGTCTCATACAGCTCTTCGAGGAGCTTGTCGAGCACGCGGGCACAGATCTCGTCGGAGCGGTCCGGTTCGATGACACGGTAGTCCGGCGAGATGCCGGCGAGGTGTGTGTTCTCGCGCAGAAAACGACCGCAGATGCTGTCGATCGTGCCGATGGAGGCGCGGCAGCACAGCTCCGTCTGCCGCCGGAGACGGCGGTTCATCGGGTCGGCGGCGATGCGCTCGCCGAGCGCGGAGAGAATGCGGCTGCGCAGCTCGGCGGCTGCGGCGCGCGTATAGGTGATGACAAGGAACTGATCGATGTCCGCGCCGCGGTCTACATAGCGCATGAGCCGCTCAACGAGGACCTTTGTTTTGCCGGAGCCCGCGGCGGCGGAAACGAGCCGCGCTCCGCCGCGGCTTTCGGCGGCGAGTTCCTGATGGTCGGTCAGGGGCATGCTGTCTCCTCCTCTCCGTTTTCGAGCTTTTCCCAAAATTCGGGCGCTTTGAATTTTGTTTTGAACCGCCAGCCGTCGGCCGTTTCGCTGAAGCGGCAGGCGTCGCAGTAATCGCAGGTACGGCAGGTGTTGGCCCTGTCGTTTTCATACCACGGGTCGGCGGCGATGCTGCCGCCGCGGAGCTCTCCGGCCATGTTCGAGAGCGTCTCCTCGAGAAACCGCGAGAGCTTGCCGAGCTGCTCGGCCGTGGCGAGCGCTTCCGCGGCGAGCTTGCCGCGGTACAGCGGAAGAAACTGCAGCACTTCGCCGTGCTCCATGGCCTCGACGACCTCGGTTTCCGACAGGATCAGACCGCTGCGGTGCAGCTTTCTGGCCTTCTCCGCCACGATCTCCTCATCCGAGAGGCGCTTGTCCGCGCGCACAAGGATATCGTGCGCCGGTACATACAGCACGCCCGCGGGGACGATCTCCTTGCCGTAGCGCTCGGCGCCGTGCTTCTCCAGCGTGAAGAGATAGAGCAGCATCTGCAGCCCCATGCCCTGCCACACGTCGGAGAGCGCGAATTTTTTCTTTCCGGACTTGTAGTCCACGATCCGGATGTAGAGCTTGCCGCCGTGCTCCCAGCCGTCCACGCGGTCGGCCGTGCCGGTGAGAACAAATTCGTCCTCGCCGCTGCCGACGCTGACCGGCGGCAGATCGGCGTCGTCCTTGTTGGAGAAATTCAGCTCAAAGTCGAGCGGGCGGAAGTCGGAGCGGCGCAGCTCCTGCGCCGTGTCGAGCACGATGCGCCGCGATGTCTCCGCCAGACGGCGGAAGAGATAGACGAACCGGGGGCTCTTTTCCCGAAAATCCTCCAGCTGCGTGCGCACATATTCGCGGACGTATTTGTCCGTCAGCGCGGCGACGGTCTTGTCGTCCGTTTCGGCAAAGCCGCCGCGCTCCGACACCTCGCGCGCCACGTTTTCCAATAGGAAGTGCAGAAACGTTCCGCCGGCGATATTCTTCCGGAACATTGAATTCAAAATAAATAGTGTTTCCATCATTT